>ERZ780168.3816-NODE-3816-length-11255-cov-6.266161_pt1 | contig 11255 bp, 13 predicted proteins | sample MGYA00510981_ERZ780168 | MGnify/ENA primary metagenome ERZ780168 (study PRJEB29588, sample SAMEA2158769) | human gut metagenome | biome: human gut; feature: human-associated habitat; material: faeces | place: Denmark | collected 2008/2010 ...
AAATATTACTTTTAAAAATAATATTAATATAGATATTGGTATTATTGCTGCAATTACTTTTAACGCTATGTCAATAGGAATTACATGAATAATTGCTAACATTGCTGCTGCTATATATCCAATAACTGCAACAGGCTTATTTTTTGTTTTAAATGCATTATAATATTCATATAATCCCATAATTGCTATAATACTTATTAAAGTATCTACAAAATATGTATTTCCAAAAATAAAAATAATTGCCATTATTGGAAAAAGTATTACTCCTGATAAAACTCTTTTATAATTCATAATTATTTTACCTTTCTTTTTTAGTTTGCTCCAAAATTCCTATGTCTTTTTTGAAAATCTTCTACAGCATTGTCCAAGTCTTTTTCATTAAAATCTGGCCAGTACTTATTTAAAAATACAAATTCTGTATATGCTAGTTGCCAAAGTAAGAAATTACTTAATCTTAATTCTCCACTTGTTCGTATCATTATATCTGGATCTGGTTGCCCCTTAGTATATAAGTAATCTCCAACCATTTTCTCATCTATATCTTCTACATTTATATTGCCTTTTTTTACTTCTTCTGATATTTTTTGTGTAGCCTTAACTATCTCATCTCTACCACCATAGTTAAAAGCAATATTTAATGTTAGCCCTGTATTCTCTTTTGTTTTGTCTAATATTCTATTTATGCTTTTTTGAAGTGGTATATCCAATTTAGAAATATCTCCCAATATGTTTATTTTTATATTATTCGAATTGGTTTTTGCAAGCATTTTTTCTACATATGCTTTTAGCAATAGCATTAAACCTTTTACTTCCGCCTCTGACCTTTTCCAATTTTCTGTAGAAAAAGCATATACTGTCATATATTTAATTCCAATTTTATTTGCATATAATGCAATCTTCTCTAAATTTTCCGCACCTGCATAATGTCCTTGCTTAATATCTAAGTTTCTTTCTTTTGCCCACCTTCTATTTCCGTCCATTATAAGTGCAATATGTTTAGGTAAATTTTTTTCCATATTATTAATTGCCTCCCAATTGTTTTATATGCTCATTACTTCTTTTTCTTTATTTTCTAATATTTTTTCTATTTCTTCTATTTTTTTATCAGTTAATTTTTGCATTTGTGTCTCTGCATTTTTTAAATCATCTTCTGTTATTTCAGAATTTTTTTGTTTTATTTTTGCAGAATCTATGCCATCTCTTCTTATTGCTCTAATAGATATTTTAGCTTCCTCAGCTAATTTTCTTATATCTTTTACAATTTCTTTTCTTCTTTCTTCATTTAATTCTGGAAATGCTAGTCTTATTACTTTTCCATCATTATTTGGGTTAATTCCTATATCTGCTTTCAAAATTTCCTTTTCTATTTCTTTTAATAAGCTAACATCCCATGGTTGTATAACAATTAATCTTGCCTCTGGCACAGAAATTCCTGCCACTTGGTTTATTGGTGTTGCTGTTCCATAATAGTTTACTGTTATCTTATTCAAGATTGCTGGATTTGCTCTTCCTGCTCTAATTTCTGATAAATTCTCCTCAAATACACTTATTGTTTTTTCCATTCTTTCTTCAAATTCATTAAATTCCATAAATTCATTTTCCTTTCTTAATTTACTAATGTTCCTATTTTTTCGCCTTTAATGGCTTTAATAATGTTTTCTGGTTCTTGCAATGCAAATACTACTAATGGTATATTGTTTTCCTTGCAAAGAGATATTGCTGTTAAATCCATTACTTTTAAATCTTTATTTAAAATATCTTGATATGTTATATTATCATATTTTATAGCTGCCGAGTTAATTTTAGGATCATCTGAATATACACCATCTATTGTTTTTCCAACTAATATTGCATCAGCATTTATTTCTGCTGCTCTTAAAGCTGCTGCAGTATCTGTTGTAAAATAAGGATTACCTGTTCCACTTCCAAAAATAACAACCTTCCCTTGCTCTAAATATTCTACAGCTCTTCTTCTAGAAAATTGCTCAGCTACTGGTTCCATTTTTATTGCAGTTTGTAATATTGCGTCAATACCATTTTTTTGCAATCGACTTTGTAAAGCTAATCCATTCATTGTTGTTCCCAACATTCCTATATAATCTGATGTTGTTCTTTCTATTTCATCTTCTTTTTTACCTCTCCAAAAGTTTCCTGCACCTATTACAATTGCCACTTCTGCTTTTGCTTCTAACATTCTTTTTATCTGATTACTTATCTCATCCAAAACAGATATGTCAATTCCCCTTTTTTCTTGTCCTCCAAGCATTTCTCCACTTAGTTTTAACAATACTCTTTTGTATTTTATTTCGGACATATTTGCACTCTCCTTTATTTAAAATTTACTTGTTACATTGTATCATACATTAATATATTTTTGCATCCTTTTTTGAAAAAAATATTATTTTTTAATTTTACATGACGTTCAATCAAGATTCACCTACAACATAAAAAAAGATGATTTCTGCATTATACAAAAATCATCTTTTTATCTTTTATTATCTTTAATTTTATACATTATAACTTCTTACTTTTCTATATGCATATACAGCAGAACCAACACATACAACAATAAAACCTATTACTGTAATATCTTCCGTAACACCTGTTTTTGGTATTGTATTTTCACTAGTATTTTTGTTGTCTTTATCATTTAATGTTACATTTGTATTTTCCGTATTTCCATCGGTTGTATTATTAGAAGAATTTTCAGTATTATTGTTTGCTGTATTGTTGTCGTCACCATCATCAATTAGTGAATTCAAGTCCAAGTCTTCGTTTATTGCTTTTACCTTGCTAATTAATGGTAATGCTACTGCACTTATTAATATTATTACACCTAAAACTAATAAAGTCTTTTTTAATACATTTGACATATCTTTTACCTCTTCTTTCGACATATATTTTTAAATTACCTTTAAATAACTTCTTACATAATTAATTGTACTATTTTTGTCGCACATAGTCAAGCCTTTTTTACAATTTTTTTATCCTAATGCTACATCTAAAATCATCATTATAACAAAACCTAATATAAGTCCAAGTGTTGACAGATTTTTGTGTTCCTTAACAGATTCTGGTAACAATTCTCTTGCTGCCACTATAATCATTGCTCCTGCTGCAAATGCAAGTAAAAATGGCATTATACTCCTTATATATATTACAAGTATTGCGCCAATTACAGCAGATATTGGTTCCACTAATGCTGACGCTTGCCCTATCATGAAACTCTTAAATCTTGAATAACCTTCTCTTCTTAATGGTAATGCAACTGCTGCTCCTTCCGGAAAATTTTGAATGCCTATTCCAATTGCCAACATAATAGCTCCAATTATTGTCATTCCGTGGAACATTATTTGCAATTCCTCCAAAGGCTACTCCAACTGCCATTCCTTCTGGTATGTTGTGAATAGTTATAGCAGATATTAAAAGTATACTTCTTTTTAAAGATGTTGAACTTTTTAAGTTGTTTTTTGCTTTTAGCATCCTGTCTAAGAAACCATCTGATATTAATACAAACATTCCTCCTAGCACAAAGCCAAGTGCTGGTAGCAACCAAGCTATGTAGCCAAGTTCTGCCGATAAATCTATGGCTGGTGCAATTAAAGACCAAAAAGATGCTGCAATCATCACTCCTGCACTAAAACCTAAAATGGTATCTAAAATCTTGCCATTCATTTCTTTAAAAAAACATACAATAAGAGCTCCTAAAGCCGTTACAGCCCACGTAAAGGTCGTAGCTAATATTGCTTGCATAACTGGTGTTAAGCTCTCAAACCAATTCAATCTAAATCACCTCATTCCATATTACATAATATGAAATGAGGTGATTTATGTTGCTTAGTGTGCTGTATGTCATTAAAATAATTTAATATTGTATTTCGTGCAATTATTTACACATTAAATCTAAATAAAACAATATCTCCTTCTTGCATTATATACTCCTTGCCCTCTGAACGCACTAGACCTTTTTCCTTTGCATTACTCATTGAACCCTCTTTTATAAGGTCATCATATGAGACTACTTCTGCTCTTATAAATCCTCTTTCTATGTCTGTATGTATTTTTCCGGCTGCTTGTGGGGCTTTGGTACCTTTCTTTATAGTCCATGCTCTTACCTCTGGCTCACCTGCTGTTAAAAAAGACATTAGTCCTAATAGATTATAACTTTTTTGTATAACTCTATCTAGTCCAGATTCTTTAATTCCCATTGCTTCCATCATTTCTTGTTTATCTTGTCCCTCTAGGCTTGCAAGCTCTTCTTCTATTTTAACGCAAAGTGGAACAACTTCTGCATTTTCCTGTTCTGCATACTCAATAACTTGTTTTACATATTTGTCATCTTCAATATTTTCAATTTGATGTTCAGAAATATTTGCAATATACAGTATTGGCTTCATTGTAAGTAGAAATGTTTCCTTTAGTAAGCCTATTTCTTCATCTGTAAAATCCAAGGACCTAGCCGGTTTTCCCTGCTCCAGTGTATCTTTTATCTTTTCTAACAAATCTAGTTCTTCTTGAAATTTTTTGTCTGCTTTTATTTTTTTCTTTACGCTTTCAATTTTCTTATCAATTGTTTCAATATCAGCAAAAACAAGCTCTAAATTTATTGTTTCAATATCTCTTATTGGATTAATAGTTCCATCAACATGTGTTATATTACTATCTTCAAAGCATCTTACTACTTCGCAAATTGCATCTACTTCTCTTATATGTGATAAAAACTTATTTCCAAGACCCTCTCCTTTGCTTGCTCCTTTTACTAAGCCAGCAATGTCAACAAATTCTACTATTGCATGTGTTATTTTTTGTGTTTTATACATTTCTGCTAAAACATCTAATCTTTTATCTGGTACTGGTACAACTCCAATATTAGGCTCTATAGTGCAAAAAGGGTAATTTGCACATTCTGCTCCTGCATTTGTAATAGCATTAAACAATGTACTTTTACCAACATTGGGAAGTCCAACTATTCCCATTTTCATATTTATTCACGTTCCTTTCTTAATGCATAAAATGGAGCGATTTCGAAACAGGTATGCGAAAAATAAACATACTTTGTTTCAAGTTCTCTTATATAATTCGATTTATTGTATTTACTTTAACATAAAATTTGTATTCTAGCAATAGGAAAATAAAAAATATATGAATTATTACTAATTTTTAATTGTACAAAATAATTAATTTTTCAAAAAGCTTTTTTTTTATAATAATATGATATAATATGTGCAAGAGTAATAATAATTTCTGTTAAAGCTGAGAGGTGTTATAATGAATATTTTAGGATATGTATTAACGGTATTTAATTATTTGTTTTATTGTATAAGTAGATTTAAAAAAGAAAAACATCAAATATTATATATAGATATTATTTCAAAATTATTTGTAATTGCTTCTCTTTGGGTGTTTAATTCAATGTCTGGTGTATATATGGTGTCTATACAATTATTGCTATTATTTGTAGTATACTATAAAACAAAGAAAAATAAAAAATGGAATATAGGTTTTATTTTATCAATGATAGCTCTTTTGACAATAGCTTTATTACAATATGAAGGTATTTCTACGATTTTAATGCTATTATCATCAATTTGTATTATTATAGGAAATTGGTATTTAAAACCACAACATATGAGATTAATAGGCATTGTTGCTAGTTGTTTTTATCTAGCATATTGTATAACTATAAAAAATTATGTAGGTGTATTGGAAATATTTGTGATTATTAGCAATATTTCAGCTTATAAAATGTATTTAAAAGATAAAAAATATAATTGATAAATTTTTAGGAGGCAAAATGAAAGGAATTATTTTTGATTTTAATGGGACATTGTTTTGGGATTCTGAAATACAAGAAAATGCATGGAAAACATTTGGAACAAAATTATCAGGACGAAATATAACAGATGAAGAATTTAATACATATTTTCACGGAAGAACTAATAAAGATACCTTGGAATACCTTACAGAAAGAGTACTCACAGATAAAGAAGTAAACGAGCTTGCTCAACAAAAAGAAAGTATATATCGAGATTTGTGTAAAAGTGATTTAAATAAATTTAAACTTGCACCAGGAGTTGAAAGATATTTAGATTATTTGAAAGAAAACAATATACCTTTTACTATTGCTACAGCTTCAGAAATAAATAATGTTAATTTTTTTATTAAAGAATTTCAATTAGATAAATGGTTTGATATAATTAAAATTGTTTATGATGATGGAACATTTAGAGGGAAACCAGAGCCAGACATTTATTTAAAAGCATCAGAAGCATTAAATATACAACCAGATAATTGTATTGTTTTTGAAGATGCATTATCTGGAGTTCAATCAGCCCAGAGAGCTGGAGTTAAGGAAATAATTGCTGTTGTTCCAGAGGGAAGAAAGAATATATTTGAAAATCAACCAAATTTAAAAATTATAAGCGCATTTGATGATATAAGATTATATGATGTAGAAAAATATAAATAAAAGAGGAGTGAGACTCAAATGGATATTAATAATCTAGATAGAGAACATATATTTACTGAAATAAGGAAAAGGATAGATAGCAGAAATGATGGAAAAGTTAAAGTAATAAGCATTGTTGGTGGTGCAGGAAGTGGAAAGACAACATTTGCACACGAATTAATAATGTTTTTAGGTAATGCATGTACATTGGGTACAGATGATTATGTAATTGGTGATAGAGAATACAGAAGAAAATATTTAGAAGGAGGAAATCCTTTAAAAAAATATAATTCAAAAGCTCTTAATGACAACATTTCAACAATTAAATCTCTTGGAAATGGCGAATATTGTTTTGTCCCAACATATGATGATGTGACAGGAGAAGCTGTTGATGCTAAAGAATACCATAAGAAGATTTCTAAAGTGAAATATATAATTGTTGAAGGTGATTTTGATTTTGTTGAAAATCCAGATTTATTAATTTATTTTGATGTTGATGACGAAATTAGATTAGATAATAGAATACAAAGAGATTTAGCAAAACGGAAGAGAAGTTGATGAAAAGTCTATAAGAGAAAGTTTTAATCTACGTCAAAATTTGCAACATAAACCTTATACTGCACCTGTAAGGATGAAGGCAGATTTGATAATTACTGTAAAAAAGAAAGAAAAAGATGATAACAATGACATGTACACATATAGTATTATTCAAAATGAGAGGACAGAAAAGGATAGTCAACAACTTGAAATATAAAAAATACCTCAAATTAATAAAAAATCATTTTTTTATACTTTTTTGAATAAAAATGGAACAAACTAAAGCCGAATCTGTATGGAACCTAAAAGTGTTGAACATTATAAATTAGTCTACTAAAAAGGAGTGTTCCCTGTATTAAACAAGGAACATTCCTTTTTAGTATAAATCATTTTTACTTTTTAGTTGTTTAATCTTTTCTTTTTCTAGTTGTTTTAAGCTTTTTTTAGGTGTAGGCAAATCTTCTGGCATAGTTCCACCCGCTTCTTTAATTGCTTTTCTAACTATTTTTCCAATTTTATTATGAGTATCACAAGCCTTCTTTTCAGTATCTACATTATCTCTTTTTAATCTTTGCTCTGTTTGTGAAATTCTAAATAAATTAGCAATAAGTTCATCACTACCCATATTATCTAAAATATCTTCTCTATATCTTAGTCCTTTTCTTTTTGCTATATCATCAGCTGTTTCGCCATTATATAAACCTTTATAACCTGCATTATGAAATTTATCAAAATTTTTAACACCAGCTTTTTTGGCAGTCTGATTTAAGGAATAATTACCTTTACGTGTTAAATTTCTTTGATAAAATCTTTTTTCATCTTCTGTTAGCATACTGTATTCTTTTTCAGTAATTTCTTGCTTTCTTGTTTGAACTGCAAAATATGTTTGTGCAAGTGCAATAACTTTTTTTCTACTATCTCCATTTTGTGCTATTAAGTAACAAGCATAACGAGTTAATTTATAGTCTTTAATTTCAATTTCAGCATTATTAGCACGTTTTGACAACTTCCTGACGTCAGGAAAATGTTCAAACACACTAATACCACTATTTTTGCAAGCATCTTTAGCTTTATTGATTACTTTTTCAAAATTTTCCCATTTATTGTATTCTAAAATTTTCATAAGTTCTCTAGCATACCAAAATTCAACACCATTTTCATCAATATGTTTAATATCTTCAAATGATTTACTATTCTTATCTATTTCTTTCAATAATATCATCTCCATTTCTTAATATTTTTATTTTTCAGATGTTATTATAAAACAGTTGTTTGTAAATGTCAATTATTTTTCATGCTTTTATTGAATTTTAATATTGTTAAACAAATATAATGCCACCTTATTTTTCTCTGTTGTTTCCATTTCCATAAGTTTAGCCATTGCAAACATTACAAGTTTATATTTTCCAAAGTTTATAAATGTAGTTCTATATTCTTCATCTATATCTTTTAACATACTATCAAATTTTTCATAATATTCTTTGGTATTATATATACGGCCAGACCATTTGCTTTGGCTCATACATATTGCTAATCTTAATTTATCTTTAATGTCCATATTATTTATCATATCTATTAAATATTTTACTTTTTCTTGTTCCATTTTATATTACCTCCGTTTTAAAATCTTGTATCATTATTTTTCTTTTTATTTTTTTCAGCTTTATTTTCATTTGGTATAGTTACTTTTCTTAAAATGTTATTAGCAATTTCATTATCATTGTCATCAAATATACCATTTTTATATAAATCATCACTTACAATTTTATAATTTTGGTCATTATCATAAGTTATCTTTTTGTGAAAATGGCTCATTAGATTATGCCAAAATCCTTTAAATTTCTGTAATTGTACTTTTAGATTTTCTTTTTCTTCTCGTAATTTAGTAATTATTTTTTCTTTTGCGGATAAATCATCTTTTAATCCTTTAATATCTTTATCTTTAAGTTCTATTTGATATTTTAGTGAACGATTTTCTTTTTGTACTTCATATGCAGAATATTCAAAATCCTTAATAGCTAAATTTAGGTCATTTACACTTCTAACTGCTTTATTGGTATCTTTTACATCTTTGGTAAAATTTTTTATTTTCTGGACATCCTCGCTTGAAATAATCATATTATTTTTATTCATTAGAGTAGGTTTTAAATTATCTAATATTCTATTTATATCTTTGCTTGAATTATCTAGTTTTTCAGTTTGTTCATTTGCTTTAGCTAGTTTTTGTTCTTTTCGTTTTAGTTGTTTCTTATAATCTTTATACCCATCCATATCTTTAACATTAATATCTTGATTTCTGCCTTTTTGCTTTGTTTTAAGCCTACTATCAACATCATAAAATTTGTTATATGACTTAATACAAGCATTTCTCATTTTGTCTTGTATTTCAGAAAGTAAGTTTTTAGTAAATAGCTGTGATTTTCCAACTTGCTTTTTCATGCCTCTTTTACAATTTTCTATTATTGGAACACCTATAACATGCATATGTGGAGATGTTTCGTCAAAATGTATTGTAGCATTGGCTACTTTAAAGCTAGGAAGTATTTTATTTAAGTCTTGTATTTGCTCATTATATACATCTATCATCTTAAATCTATATTCATCATCTTTATCCTGCCAAAAATCCATATCTCCAAGTTCTATAATAATTTCACAGGCAATATCATTTTGAGATTTACACACTTTTTGAAAGTAATCTTTAACTTGTCTATCAGCTCTTGTATTGCTATTATATTCAATTCTAGCTTGTTCAAATTCATCTAAATAGACTTGTTTAACATCTTCTACAATATCATTAGTTCCATAAATAGTAGTAATTAATTCTCTTTGATTATCATAATCTCGTAAATTATGCTTATTTACCCTTGATAAATCATTTGCATTTTGAATAGCATTATTTGATAGAGAAGTAGTTCCAGATACATTTCCTTTTGAAACTTTCTTTGCTACTTTACTCTTGTTTTTATCGCTACCTAAATGAAATGAATATGCTAATTCTTGCTCCATCTTTTTCCCTCCTTTAGAATTTGCTTCGAAGCATAGGACTTTGACCTTGTCATAAGTCCTAACCCCCTATGAGTTATGACGTGCCATCATAACTCGGGGGCTCTGCGAGGCAATAAATTTTCTCCCAATGGGATAAAATATATCCAAATTATCTCACACAAAATTTATATTTCTAATGCAAATATAAATTTGTATTCGTTAATTTGCTTGTTGCAACATAGACTTCAATTAGAGTAATAGTTGCAACAATTATTTATGCTGTTTCTTTGCAGTAGTATGAGTAACAAGTCCAAGTCGTAATTTTCCCTCTGGTTTAGCCAAGAAGTTTTTATATTGTTTTATTGCTACCATTCTGATTACTCTTTGATTTTGCTTTAACTTAAATTCAATATGTCTATCTCTAATCATTGCAACTTTAGATTTATTATCATAGTTTTCATCAATTTTATCATCGTGGAAATAATATTCTCCTAAATCCATATAGCTTATATCTAATTCTTTTTTCAATGTACTTAAATAGTCTTGTAATTGCTCATTGTTCATATTTACACTAATTCTGGTATCTTCAAAATTTCCATCTCTTTCTAGCATAGTAGGAAAATCTACAACACCTTTATCATATAACTTATCTATCTGCTCAACAAAACTACTTCTAAAATTTACTTTATCTATATCAAATGAGCCATCTTTATTTTTAATAAGTGTTGCATTTTCAATAAACTTTGATATTAAAGCTTGTTTTTCATCTTTTGTTTTCATTGTCCATAGTTTTAGTAAAACATCTTTATACATCTGATGTTCAGTTAGTTTTTCTCTTTCTATATCTCTTTCAGCAAGTAAGTGTTGAGGGTTATAAGTTTCTTTGTCAAATTCCAAAGAGTCTATTCTCTTGTTTTCTAAATCTGCTAATTTCTTTTCTATCAGTTTATAATCTTCTGCAAAATCTTCTTCTTTTACAATTCCAGAAAGATAGACCTTTTTAATTCTTTCCTTTTGTTGCTCTAATTTTTTGATTTCTTTCTCAATTTCTTTAGTTTCATCATCTTTCTTTTCAGCAAGCAAAGGATAGAAGTATTTTTTTACATAAAAATCATATTCAACTAAATCTAATATATAATCAATTAAACAATCTTCAATTTCATCTTCGTTATAATACAAATTGCAGTTATCACAGAAATAATACATATATTTAGATTTTTTACCACCTGCACCTTTACAAGTCATTATTTTACCGACAAGTAGGACATACAAGTTTTTGGAAAAA
>ERZ780168.3822-NODE-3822-length-11237-cov-4.031121_pt1 | contig 11237 bp, 8 predicted proteins | sample MGYA00510981_ERZ780168 | MGnify/ENA primary metagenome ERZ780168 (study PRJEB29588, sample SAMEA2158769) | human gut metagenome | biome: human gut; feature: human-associated habitat; material: faeces | place: Denmark | collected 2008/2010 ...
TAATTACAACAACAGAAGTAGCGTGACGAATAATAGAATTAGCGAATGTTTTAAAAGAATTTTTAATAGCATAATCTCGTTTTTCTTCAGCATCGTTAAGAATATCTTTAGTGATATAATCTAAAAACGAATTTAATTTACGAAAACATTCAGTAACTTCTTTATTAATTTTAGCGGCATTAGATTCCTTTTTAGTATCAATTACCTTAATTATAATAAGATAAATAAGAACAATAACACCGGGAGTTATTCCTAAACGTAAACTTTCTAACAATTCTCCCATATTCTATAAGAAAACTATCGTTAAGCTATTTAATAGCAATAACGATAGTTTTTATTTTAAAGGTTTAACCTGCAAGTGCTTTACAAACAGTTTCAAAAGTTGTAATCTGTGCAGCATCAGTTGGAAACGCAACTTGTACAATTTGATTAACAACTTCATCTCTTGTCTTAACATCTCGAGGTTCAGCAAAAGACAAAGTGAAAATAGTAAATCCTTTATCAGCAGCATCTGAAACTTCAAGAGGATTAAGAGGATAATGAGGTCTCATTAATTCTCCAGCTTCTTGATATGTATATTCAAATCCAGCATCAGCTGCAGCTTTATTTGCTAAATCAATAATATATTGAGCATCTCCATAAGCAGCTTCTCCTTTTTGAGTAGAAGTAACAGCAAGACCGGTAAGTAAATCAGCAGGAATTACTTCATAATCCATACCTACAACTTGTCCATCGATAGTCAATGTTGCTTCAGAAGCAGTAGCTACAACTTTAGAGCCAACGGTGTTGTTATTAATAGCTTTAGCCAAAGCCTCTGCAAGCTCATTAGCAGTATTATTTACATCTTTAACGTAAACAGAAGCAGTCCATTTATTACGTTGATTAAATCCGACACCCTTTAGAGCAACAATCATTGAATACTCACCAATCGCAGTAGGAGCAGGAATAGTAAATACTTGTTTAAATACTTTACCAGCTTGATAAACTCCTTTTACATAAGAAAATTTATTTTTATGAATAGGAATTACAACATGACCTCCTTTATCAACAGGACGATTAACAATCAACATGCAATCTTTAATAATCTCTGTACCAGTAGCAGTAGGAGAAATAGTATTATCAGATTTTCTAAAATAAAAACCAATCGCACCATCAACTACACTATCATTGCTTAAAGCAGTAGTAGGATAAGCAACGTCTTTACCTAAAAGAAATTGTCGCATAACTCTATAACTATTTTAATAAATTAAGAAAATCGTTTAATTTTTTTGTTGAGACATCGTTGGACTAATAGAAGCAATATACTTTTTAACAGCTAACTGAACTATTTCCTCATGAAGATATTCAGGTAAATCACAATCAACACCTTCATTTTGACCTTCAACATTATATTTAACAATCTTAGGATTGTTAATATAGCAAATCTTTATTCCATCAATAACCTTTTTGTCATCACTCTCAGTCTGACCTGTCATAACTTTGAGAACAGTAAGATAATTTTCAGCTACTTCTGTAAACATTGTTACAATAGGTTCATTAATTGTCGGTCGAGTACAATAATCAGTCAAAGCGTCAGAAAGTCTATCGGGCTCTATTAGTCTACAATGTACATCTTTTTTGCCGTTTTTGTAATCAATATAAAAATCAGTATATAATAAAACATTATGGAAATCAACAATAAGCTCAAAAGGATTATCATTAAAATAATCACTTTCTGTAATATCAGTATGATGAACTCTATAAAGAGTTCTCAAAGCATTAATTGGAGTAATAGAAGCAGCTTGCGGTAATATTCCAACTTGAAGTGAATTAGCAACATTTTTACTAATTATATTTCTAACAGTTTCATTAATTGCTGCATTCAGATATACGTCTATAGACTCTGGAAGAATACCTCTAACAAGTTGTAAACCCATTACTTGCCCAAACGTTCTAAACTCATTGTGCATTTCCTGTATAGTCATATCAAATAAGATTTAATTTATGATTATAAGCAGCTACCATAGAAGCATTCTTTGGATCTTTAAACCAAGCAATAGCTTCTCCAGTATTAGCACCTATTAATTCTCCATCAGTAGTAGTAATATTTTGACTATATTGAGAACGAACTAACTCTCCACGAGCAATAAGTTTTTCAATAACAGCCATAAGTTTAATATCCTTATTATATACTATTTTGTTGAATTTAACAGGTTCATTAGAACTAAATTTATCCAAATCAATTTCCTTATCAAGTTGTGGTCTATTCAAATAAGTAAGAACAGGCAAAGAATTAAGAACGCAATATTGAATATAAACAGCTTCAAATAAAACACTATCAGCTATACAAGCAACATAATTAGATTTTGCTTTATTAACTTCAAGTCTATATTTGCGAAGTTTATCAGCTTCTTTCTTATCATCTTTAAAATAAAAACGTATAGAAGTATCAGAATTAATAATAGACATATCTTTTGCTACACTATGATACAACAAGCAGTGTCTATACATAAGATAATCTTCTACATTAATAGGATAACCAACTTTATGTTTTTGAGATTCAAGAAGATTAAGAGCATTAACTTTAGCTTTAATAGCTGCTTTAATTTCAACATCGCCTCTACGTGGAGCTTTTTGATAAGCTTCTTCGATAGCCTCTTCTTTAGCTTTAAATTTATAATAATCTTTCTTATGATAATAATAAAAACTAATATCGAACGTTTTTCCTAATTCATCAACAGGAATACGAATATTATTAAGATATTGTTTTACTCTTAACATAAAAGAAGGATCATTAGGAGAAAGACCAACAAGATTTGGAAAATATGCGTTGACTTCTTCTTGATTAGCTGAAATAACCTTAGACGAATTAAAACAACTTCCAATATAATCAATACGTTTAGGAAGTACTTTATCGTTTACTTTACGATACAGCGAAGTATTCTTAACAAGCATAATCGTTATAGAACGAACATCAGTATAAGGTTGATTTTCACTTAAATCTTCTCTGTCAGCACCTTTTTCTATATCAATCTTAGAAGTAGTAGATTGTTGAATAGTATCAACTTTCTCTACGGGGGATTGAACAGAATCATTAACTGTCTGTTTATTTATTTCGGTATTTGGTTTATTAAATCCAAATGTCATACCATTATCAGAACTATTTTGCATACGAATTAAATTTATAAGTTAAAATTACAGTTCACACTTAATAAGGAACATCTTGGTAGAATTATTAACTTGAAGACCAAGAGAAGACATAATTTCATATTTACTCATATCTATTTCAGTAGAAATATAATTACTATCAGGAACTCCCCAAGAAGCAGGAATATCACTCATACCTTTAAACACTTTAGCTTTATAGATTTGTCCTTTACGACGAACAATGCGAACATTACGTTCTCCATCATAAGAACTAAAATCAATAAAACATGCTTGGTGAGAAGTAATAGGAAGACCTGTACGAGGGTGAATTTCACCATTTTGTTTAGCAGCTTCTGCAATAGTTCCTTTATCAAAGAAAGAACAATGTTTAACTGTAACAGTATGACCTTCAACAGTTTTATATTTACGGAAATAAGCACCATATTCAAGACCTCCGCTCATAGTACCAATTTCTTTATCACCAAGAGGAGTCAAGAAACCGTTCTGTTTAGCGTCCATTTTCATAGCGTCATCAAAATCCTCAATAAAACCTTTACCTCCCATAAGAACAATATCCATTGTTCCACTATCAGTATCTCTATCAAGTACGTCACCAACTATACGTTTAATCTTATTAAGAGTTAAAAACTCTCCGTAAGTATCATAATTAGATTCACGACAAATCTCAAGCATACCAGAAGTATGAGGAATTGGTTTACCATTATCATGGTCTTTAAGAGCAACTTCTCCATTCATATTACGGTTATATTCAGCAAGCCAAAGACGTTCTTCATTCATAACACGCATATGAATATGGAATTGACGCATCTCTTCATTAATCCAAAGACGATTAGTTGAACCACTATTATCTTTAAATTCATATTCAGTAACAGTATTTGCAAGATTACCAGCAATTTCTTTAGAATAACGATGGAACTCAAGTTGAGAAGTCATCTTACCCGGTCCCATAGAATTACTTCTATTACCTTTAGAATATGATTCAGAAACAGTAGGAGCAGCCAAACTCCAATATTTACCTACAGCAAGTAAATCTTCAGAAATATAAGCATTAGGATCAGGATTAGTTAATTTAATAAGATAAGCATATCCGTAAGGAGATTCTCCAAGATCTTTTTGAATACGAACTTGAGTACGACCATCAGGGCCAATCAAACCATATTGTTCAATAAACCAATGAGTACTGGTGTGAATTTCAATTTCAGCACCACCAAGACCAGCTTTTCCATCAGTAGGAATATCGCAATGAGTAATGAAATCAGTAAACTTCATACGACCCATAGTATTCCAAACCCATTGAACAGTATGAACATCAACAGTACCTGCTTGCCCTTGACCTTCTGTCATAAATGTCAAAGGAAAACGGTCATCGTCCATACCGTAGTTATAAGTAATAAATCCATTTATTTCAGCAGGTTTTTGTAGCTGAAGATAAGAGATACTATCTTCATTAGAATATCCTCTATCATCATACTTTCCCTGCGAAAGTACACGCATTTTGTAAAACATAACTAAATTCTTTTTAAAATACTATTAATAACTAAAATTAATATCTTTCTTTTGATTATTATTAGTAGGTTTAGTTACTCTATAAGAAGTAGACTTTTCTTTAGCTTTAAAACGAAGTTTATTTACAGTAGCTTTATTAATAGCCATATCTACAAGATTAGAATAATTTCCACCAACAAATTTAAGATAAGCACGAAGAATTTCATCATCTCTACGACTTTCAGGAGTTTCTTGTAACAAATCTTTTACATAAGCAGATTGTCCATTTTCGTCAACTCTATAAATATAATTAAAAAAGTCTTCTGGAGAAGCAGATATTTTCTCACCATTACGACTAATAATAATATTTTCTGGAATTTGATAACCAGCAATATTACGATTCTTAATTACATCATGTACACCGTTCCAATATTTTTCAGTATCAGCAATCCGTTTATCTTCAATTTCTTTAGCTTGCTTTTCCATTTCTTCTTTATAAGCTCTATCGGATTCTTGCAAACCTTCAAGTTCTTCTTTTGCAATAGCAGCTAAAGTACCATTAGATTTAAGATAAGCAATATAGTTATCTACATTACCTTTTCTTCCTTGTTCACTCCAAGCAGTTCTAATAATATATTCTTGTTGCGCTTCATTAGCATCATCAATTGTAATTCCACTTCTATCAGGAACTTCTCCAAATCCTTCAAGAGAATTACCATTAGCAATATAATAATTTAGTACATCATTTAAAATAGGATAACGTTGATATAATGTGTTGATAGCAGTTTCATAATGCTCTTCTTTAGCAGCTTCTATAACTGCGTTCATATAAGATTTAATTCCCTCTACTGTATTTTCAAATTCAACAGGTTTATCGTTTTCATCTGTAACAGTAATTCCTATAGCATTTTGAATACTTTGAATATTTAATTCTTCAGTATTGTTGTCAACTTTATCAAGTCCTTCAAGAAAAGACTTAACATCTTTAGCTTCTTTAAATATATTTCCAGAAGCATCTACAAGATTACCTTTATCATCTACAGTATAAGAATTATTTCCAATTTCTACAACATCTCCTTGCGATAATTCGGAATCATCATTGTCGGTACTTTTATCATTACCATCATTATTTCCTTTGTCATTACCTTTGTCATCATTGTTATTGTTTCCTTTGTCATCATTATTGTTACTATTATCTCCATTATTAATATCATCAAGATTAGTAGTATCATCGTCTGGAGCTACAGTTTGATTAGTAATATTAGTAACATTGTTTCTTGTGTTATTCACATCGCCAGCACCGTTATTATTATCGGTTTGCATTTGGCCATCACCAAAACTAAAATCCATAATCGTTATTATTTTGTTATAGTTTACTATCACGAATATAAGCACAAACTATATCACAAACAATATTTATTTCAAAAACATAAACAGTATAATCGTCAACAACTATAATATTATCTATACTGTTTATGTTATATAAGCTGTTTTTGAAGCTATTTTTAGCTTGATTTTTATTTACGTTGAACATTTGATAACGTTGAAAAAGAAAGTCTAAATTACAGCTAAAAATAGCTATTTATGAATATAATTTGCCCTATTCCAACATATCGCTTTTGATACATCAAAATAGGGCAACAATATAACTAACTATATCAATAACTTACTTTTTACTCTTAGATTTACCTTTAAAATCATATCTGTTTTTATTCTCTTTAGCAATCTTATATTTAGTATCAATATCGTGCATTTTAACTTGTCTATCTCGTTCTTTATTAACCATATCTAATAAAGTCTTTTGTCTATCTAAAGCTACTTTATCTTGTTCAACTCTTGAACGAGCTTCATTAAGTCTATCAATACCAGCTTCTTTGTTAGCATCACTTACTTCAGCATTATAGCTTATCATATTAGCATCAGCACGAATTAGTTCAATTTGTTGATCAATATAACCTTCAAGTTCTTTAGTTTTTCTATCTTCTTCTCCTTTAGCTGCAATCTTTTTAAGTTCAAATTCTTGACGCATTTGTTCAGTTTGTTGTTCCATTTGTTTAAGTTGTTGTTCATGAGCATCTTTTTCTTCTTGAAACTTTTTAATAAGTTTACTAATAGCAGCAACATTATCTCCAGTAATAGCAGCAATAGCCATCATACTATCACCATTTTGAGAAGCATTAAATGCAAATTGTTTAAGTTGATTAAGTTTTTCTTGTTCTTTAGTAGAATTTTTAGCTTTAATAACATAATCAGCATATATATGCTTATCTACATCAAGACTAATATACTTTAATTTACCGTCTGCTGAATCTCTATATGCAGTATCAAGACCGTCAATCCATGCAAGTTTAGAATAATCCATATCTCGATTATAATCATAACCACGAAGATTATCCATCATAAATTCTATAATAACACTACCCATACTACCTCTAATAATAGCTTCTTCGGTAGACGCTTTTCCAGCATAATTACCAATTTCACCATAACGTTGAGGAGTCATATCAACTTGCATATTAGCAGTTTGTTGAATTTCATTAAGTAAAGAACTTAATTGAGCAATATAATCTCCAAAAGAAGCAGTAAGCATACGAACTTGCTGTGCTCTAAGCATTCCTTGATCATTTTCATCATCAATATACAAAATACCATCAGCAAGCATTCTATAAATAGTTTCTTCAGGATATTTACCTAATAAAGATTTAGCTATCATAAGAATATTAAGTTTGTTTTTAGCAATAACCATTTCTCTATGATAAGCTACAATATTATAAAATACTTGAAAAGGAGTAACTATATCTACAATACTAAACTTTCCAAAACCCGGAAGAACTTCATTAATGCCGTTATAAGGTAATTTTCCATTACGATTATAAGCTATAGCTCTCGCTCCATAAGGATAAATAGCATCATGTCTTCCACCAATACGAACACTTTCATAAACTTGTGGTTCATACACATATTCTAATGAAATATCCCCCGTAGAGGCATTAAGTACATAATCATCATTCTCAACTCTACTATCTATTAAACCAGCTTCATTAACAAACGTTACAATAGCTTTTCTTACTTCACCTCTCCAAACTACATGCCAAACATCATACAAATCCATATTATAATCTCTTTGCATATTAGGAAAACGTCTAAATAGTTCTCTATCAGCTATACTATATTTTTGACAAACATCTGGAAAATAACTTTCATAAGTTGAAAAAACTAAATCTTTAGTATTAGCTGGAGAATGTTTAGCATAATAAGTATTAAGAAAATCTCGTTGTTTATCGTCAAGATAATCATCAAATTCATCAATAATTTGTTGATAAGACATTTTACGTCTACAAGCAAACATGTCATCGTTTTCTCTAAAAGGACTATCTGTATTAATAGGATAAGCGTCTCTCGGAGAAACATTTCGTTTAACTAATTTTGTACCAACAACATCAGCATAAGTATAACACTCACCAAAACTTACAAAATCAAAATATGCTTTTGCATAAAATATTTCATCATCTGTAATATCTCGAATTACATTAAGAATCTCTTGACCTTGTGCAGATATATCATCTACATAATTCTCATTAAATTCTTTTGTAAAAGCTTCAACATCAATAGAATCTTGAGGATTAAATTGTTGAGGATCATTACCACCGTTAATCCATTCTTGATAACTTTGTTGAATACGAGCAGCAATACGTTGTTGAACAAGTAAAGATAATTCTTGTCTAAGTTTACGATTACGAGCAAGCATTACTTCTGGATTATTAGCTCCTACAATAAAATCATGAGGATTTTTAATATATTCACTAACATATCTTCTTATAATACCTTTCATTAAATCATAATTGCGCATAGTAGCAGGAAAACGTTTAAATTTTTCTTGAGTAGCATTATAAGGATTTAATATCTTTTTATAAAATTCATCAGGAATATTACCATTAAGAATAGCATATTTTATTTCTATTTCTGAATTATCGCCTCTATTAGCAATACCTTGAGCTATAATCCAATCACAACAATTAGCTGCCCAAGCAGCATCTTTTTTATCACTTGGAATACGTTGTAAAGGAAAATCAAATTCTTGTACATTACTTCTCATATAATTATATTATTAATTAAAACCACGGTCTTGATAATATATTACTATCATAATCATCAATATTTTCACTATTAAGTTGCTTTCGATTACTAAGTTCATCTTGCGCTTTAAGATTCATAGCTTTCCATTCAATTCCTCTAAGAAGCATAGAAGAAACACGGTCATAATTACCTTTAACACTCCATTTCTTTAATTCAAGAATAGTTTGATAATCATATATTCTATGAAAATTTCTTAAAGTATTTCCAAATTCATCTTTACCAATTTCTTCATAAAGAAATTCTTTAGTAAGACGAATACAATCTAACTTATGTTGTTCACCAGAAATATTATAACCATAAGTAGTATTAATTTTTCCTTTAAAAGTAGGATCAAAAACTTCTAATGGTTCACAAGATAAATATTTTAAAGCATTCCATTTACGAAAATTAGAAACAGTTTCACCTCGATTTACTTCGACATTAGTTGTTCCAATACAATTATAATATTTAGCTAAAAGATAACAAATTCTATCAGCTTCTTCAAGAGTATCAGGACGACCATAATAAGTACAAACAAGTTTTTGTTTAAAACCGTTAAGATAATGAGGATTTTGCCAAACCATAATACTATTGTGAGAATGTTTCATAGTAACCTCATCTTTATTTTTATTAACACCTACAGGGTCATAATTAATACTATATAAACCAACAGGTATTTCTTTTATTACTGCTCCATCAGCTCTTTTAGTTTCAACATATTCTGGAGTAAACCAACGTCTAACACAACCATGAGGATCCTCATGTCCTCGTCTTGGAACGCCTACAATATAATCGTAAGTTTTCTTATTTTCAGAATGTAATTTAGCATTACTTTTAAATATAACTTTACCTTTTTCGTCAATTTCAAGATTACCGTCTACATAAAAATGTAAATCAGTATCTATTCTAAGTCTATCTTCCCAAGCAGTTAATTCTTCTGAACTAAATATATTTTCAGAAGCACTACTGAACGATTCAGCGGGAAAATTAGCATATTGACCAAGATAATTAATATAATCAGAATATTTCTTTACACTATTTTTCTTTTCAATTCTTTCTCGACGAGATATTTCAAGACCAACAAGTATATTACTATTACCGTCTTTATCTATACCTTTAACACCGTCTATTTCTCCCTGCAAACCCCAACAATATGCTTTAAAGAAACCACAAGTTTCATTACGACAATCTTTATCCCAAACATTTTCAAAAGGCATAAAATTAAAACCTTTAACATTATAAAAATTTTGTTCAAACATTTGCATATTACCAGAAGTAGCAGTTCCCCAAGCACATAGCATACCAGTAGTATAAGCACCTGTTCTCATTGCAGGTTCAGTAACATTCATAAAATCATCAAAATTTTCCATTGTAGAAACTTCCTCTACTTTAACTTTAATAGCATCTTTACCAATAGCACAATCTGGATTATTAGCTGCACTTACACTAATAAGAGCAGAACGCCAAGATTTATCAGCTTCAACACCATTTGGAAGTTTATATCCTAAACGAAAATCAGACTTAACAGTACTAAGTATTCCACGAACAAAAGGAGTATTTTCTTCATAAAACTTTAAATCATTAACAGCAAAATCTGTAAGACCACCTGTTTGAGTAAGATATTTTTTATCAACAGCAACATGAATAACTACTTTACGAGATTCACAATTAACAGCATTAGCGCTATCAGCAGCCATAATATAAGAAAATCCACCACGACGAGTTTTATCAATCAATAAATGAAAACCATTTTTTTCAGCAAATTCAAGTATATTAAAAATCCACCATTGACTATCAATAAATAAAGGTCTTGCATATTTCTTTTTAGCAGTTGATTTCATACCGTTAACAACAGTAGATTCATCAAGCTGTTCAATTCTACAATAATTAAGAAAATTATAATGACTACCAGTAATATGAATATTTTTAATTTCTCCATTAGCTAATTTAAGACAAGGAGCATCAAAACCATATTTACGTCTATATTGTTCTCTACGTCTAAATTGTCTATGAGGAATAGAATCTTCTTTATAAGCTGTATATTTTCTATTATTATCAAAATAAATCCCTACTTCTTGAAGTAATTCTGTATTAACAAATTTAGCAGTAGGATCAATATTCATTAAAAACCCACCGCTATCACCAACAAGAAAATAATCATAAGGATCGTAAAAGCCACATTCTGAAGCCTTTTTATATTTCTTTTCTTTGTCAATTTCATTAATATAGTCCAAAAAAGGATAACTTTCCATAATAAACTATTTTATTAAAATAGTCACTATAGTAACAACTACAGCAACTCCAGCAATTCCACCAAATATTTTAGATTTAATTTTTTCTCTTTCTAAATCTTTTTTTATAGTTTCATTTAATTGAGCATTTGCAAGAAGTCTTTTTTGAAAATCATTAATAACATTTTCTTGTTCAAGAATATATTTATCTTTAAGAGTAATTATAGAATCTTGTTCTACAATAATCTTTTTAAAATA
>ERZ780168.3826-NODE-3826-length-11225-cov-7.945658_pt1 | contig 11225 bp, 10 predicted proteins | sample MGYA00510981_ERZ780168 | MGnify/ENA primary metagenome ERZ780168 (study PRJEB29588, sample SAMEA2158769) | human gut metagenome | biome: human gut; feature: human-associated habitat; material: faeces | place: Denmark | collected 2008/2010 ...
ATGCTGGGCAGGCCGACGGTGTAGATGCGGCCGATGGCCTTTGCGCTGGGCCGGAAGCCCCGGAAGCTGATCTGGATGTCGGGGTTCTTATTGAGGTTGAAGTACAGCGTCATGCCCGCGCCGCAGAACTGGCCGATGACGGTGGCCGCGGCAGCGCCGGTGGTGCCGGACAGGGCCTCGCCGCAGTAGCCGAAGATGAAGATGGGGTCGAGAACGATGTTCACGACAGCGCCCACCAGCTGGCTTATCATGCTCAGATGGGTGCGGCCGGTGGCGGCCAACAGTTTCTCGCCCATGGTCTGGGTAAAGAGGCCGAGACTGAGCACGCAGCAGAGCTGCAGATACTGGATGCCCTGCCGGGCGATGTCCATGTCCGAAGTCTGTGCGTAGAAGTAGGGTTTCATACAGGTGAGGCCGATGACGAGGAAGACGGCGTAGCTGCACAGGGACAGGAAGATGCCGTTCTCGGCGGTCTTATTGGCCCGTTCCTGGTTCTTTTCGCCGAGGCTCTTGGACAGCAGGGCGTTGACGCCCACGCCGGTGCCGACGCCCACGGCGATCATGACGTTCTGCAAAGAGAACGCCAGCGAAACGGCGGTCAGGGCGCTCTCGCTGACGTGGGACACGAAAATCGAGTCCACCACGTTGTAGAGGGCCTGCACCAGCATGGATACCATCATCGGCACGCTGAGCTTGATGAGCAGAGGGTTGATGTCCATGGTACCCATGATGTTTTCCCGCTCACCGGCGGGAGAGGATAAGGACTGCTTGTTTTCCACGATTTCTCCTTTTGATGTTGATGACTTGGGGATGCAGAGTTCTTCTATGCCGCAAACGTGGGCAGAGCGCAAAAGCACCCCACCCACGCAGCATCATTATTTATTTTGCCCCTTCCGGGGCGGCGGGCATCAGCCCTCCATGGCCTTCTCCTTGGCCTCTGCGGCGGCAAGGATCATCTGCACACAGGCGTCATGGCCCAGTGCAGCGTTGATGGCAAGGTCATAGTTGTGGGCGTCGCCCCAGCGGTTCTGGGTGTAGTAGTTGTAGTAGGCGGCACGGTTGCGGTCGGTCTTGTCGATCTCGTCCTTGATGCCCTTTTCGTCCTTGGCCTGCAGCATGTTGTTCTCCTTGCCGTAAGCCAGACGCCACTCCTTGGGGGCGTAGACGAAGACGCGCAGCACGTCTTTGCGGTCGCGCAGGACGTAGTCGCCGCAGCGGCCCACGATGACGCAGGGGCCTTCGTCGGCCAGCTGCTTGATGATGCGGCTCTGCAGGATGAAGACCTGATCGCCCAGCGGAAGGTCATTGCCCATCGTATACAGGCTGTACAGCAGGCTGTGGGTGTGCCGCTTTTCGCTGGCGGCCACGGCCTCCTCGGACAGTCCGGAATTCTTGGCGGCCATCGTGATCAGTTCCTTGTCGTAGAGCTTGATGCCCAGTGCGCGTGCCACGTCCTTGGCGATGTAGCGTCCGCCGGTGCAGTACTCGCGGCCCAAAGTGATGATCGTCTTTGCCATAATATGTTCCTCCCATGTTGATGATTTATCCCAAAAAGCTCTTGGCTGTGCTGCCTCTCAGGAGACAGAAGGCTCGGTGCTTTGGTTTGCTTCCGATAGCGGCAGCGTGGGCGGCGGAGGGGCTGGCAGACGGACCTCTGCAAACTGCATGGTGCCGGTCTGGTCCACGATGTAAACGCTGCACCGCCCGCCTGCGTCGGTCTGCTCGGGCGGGAAGCGGAAGCCGCCTGTCCGTGTCCGCTCCATCCGCCGGAAGGTGCGGTGGGCTGTGGTGGCGTGGGCTACTCCGTCGTGAGGGCTGCAGGCCGCCCAGCCGGAAAATTCTGCCGGGAGCAGCTGCCGCTGGCCCTTCTGAGCCAGATACCAGCAGTCATCCTCGGCGCTGTACACAAAGTCGCAGGAGACCCGCCGGGGGCGGTTGGCCTCGGTGTTCCGGGGCTTGGGGCGGAGGGCGATGGCCCGCCCGGTGAAGTAGCGGGCAAAATCCGTCACCGCCATCGTGCAGTTCACGGCCCCGTCGCTGTCGGCGGTGGGGTCGTTGAGCAGGACAAAATCGGCGAGGACCGCGTCGTCGTGGCCGAAGCCCCGCAGACCCATCCAGACTCCGATGGGGTCCCGCTGGCCCCGGATGCGGCGCTCGATGCGCACGGCCACGGAACAGCCGTCGTGTATCTGCTCCCGCAGGTCCTGCAGGTCCATCCACGCCTGCCAGCAGGGAAAACCGCAGCAGCCCGCTGCCGCGGCGGCAAAAGCGCCGTTGCTGGTGCTGCCGGTGGTCTTGTCCTCCATGACGTAGGCCACCTCTTCGGGCAGGATGTCCTCGCCCCAGCGGTTCATCAGGGCCGCCATCACCAGCGGCAGGTCCATGTCCCGGCCAAAGCTGGGGTCATGGGCCGAGAGGCAGTATTCCGGTAAGTACAGGCGGCGGTTGATGGGGTGGCCGCTCTGCTTATCCCACGCAAGGGGGCGGACCGCCGCCGCCAGCAGCCGGAGCGCCGGGGTGACTTTATCGTTGTTGGTCGAAAGATTGACCTGAAGCTGGACGCCGGTGCCGCCGCCGGGCAGCGCCACCGTCACGGTGTCGCCCATCAGGAAGATGAGGCCGTCGTCGCTGTGGGTGCTGATGCTGGCCCGGGGGTAATCCGGCGCCCACTTGCCAAAGCTCATCCAGCCCGTCCAGCTGCCGCCTGCGTAGACGCGGCAGCGCACCTCCACCATCGTGTTCTGGGGCGCGTGGGCGTTCCAGCTGACGTTCAGGTTGCAGAAGGCCGGCATGGCGAACTCGGGCGTCGTGTAGCTGCCGTATTGCAGGTACCGCCCGGCCACGCTGTCCAGCACGACGCTGCCGTTGTCCAGCGCTACATTATCGAGCTGTCCGCGGGAAAATGTCTCCGTGCCCTGCAGCACCAGATTGTTCCGCTGTTCCATTGCACGCATCCCCTTTCCGCGTCGGTGTGTCGTTTATTCCTCGTCGTCGCTGCGCTCCTCGGCCATCTCGGCTTCATACTCGGCGTCGTGGAGCTTGCGGATGTTCTCTTCGATGTGGAACACCCGGTCGAGGTCGCCGTAGACGATCTGGCTGGTGATCTCCACCTGGAACCAGAAGCCGAACACCAGCATGAGCAGCAGGCCCAGCGGCATACAGAGGATGACGAGGCCCCAGAACAGTACCGTCACGAGAGACGCAGCCAGTGCGTGGGGCAGGAAAGCGATCATGCAGTTGACGCTGTTCTTGAGCGTCTGGCCGAAAGGCTGGTCCAGCAGGACCACCTGGGGCCACATGTAGGAGAACAGCATGTGGAAGATGACGAGGTTGAGCACCGTGGCCACCCACATGCCTACGCCGACGTTGGTGCCGTGGTAGAGCAGGTTGAAGCAGAAGTACACGAGGAAGATCTGCACCGTGACCACGATGCAGTAGAGCATGCCCGGCAGGATGCTGGCTTTGAAGTTCTGCTTGAAAGCCTTGCGGTAGGTGGTCCACCAGTAACCGGCCTCATCGCGCAGAGCGCGCAGGACAGTGTCGTACATGCCTGCCAGCACCGGACCGGCCAGGATGCCGCCCACGGCGGCACTGAGCACCATGACGGGCAGGCTGTTCATCAGGAAGCCGATGTACACCAGACAGATGACGGGCAGAAAGCCCAGACAGGTGAGCAGGTTTGCAAGGAACATCCCGCTCATATCCCGGCCCACCAGCTCGAAGAAACGGCCTACGCCGGTCTTGCGGGGGGCGTCCTTTTCGACGCCCGGCCCGGACTTGAAATCGTTTGCAGAAGGGAACAGACTCATGTTGTGTGAATATCCTCTCTCGCTGTCCCGAAAGACGGCTTACATTGCGCAGCACGGTTTTGGCAGGAAACGCCATTGTGCTGGCTTTCTGATTATAAATATACCCGGATTTTGTGGATTTTGCAAGCCGCAAAGCCCTCTAAATGTAAAAAAAGTATTTCCTCTCCCTTTTTGGGGCGGAGTGTGATACAATAGAAACGGCTTTTTGAGCCAGAAGGAGGTATCGCTCTGTGAGCATTTTCCGCACCATTGCGTTATTCGTTTATCTGTTCGGGTACATGATCGTCCATTACAGTGTGCTGTGCAAAGCCGAGCGTGCACTGGCCGCAGGCGACACCGAGACGGTGCGCCAGCTGGTAAAAAAGCACATCCCCCATTGGAGCAAAGGCATCCTGAACGTCACCGGCGTCCGGCTCAGCGTCGAGGGACTGGACAACATCCCGAAGGATGGCCCCTGCGTCTTTGTGGCGAACCACCGCAGTTATTATGACATCCCGCTGCTGCTGGCCGGCCTCGATGAGCCCTACGGCATTCTCGCCAAGGAAGAGCTGGGAAAAATTCCTCTGCTCAACCGCTGGATGAAGCTGCTGGGCTGCGTTTTCGTCCAGCGCGACGATGTCCGCGCCTCGGTGCGCGCGTTGAACGACGCCACCGCCATCGTGGAGAGCGGCCGGAGCTTCATCATCTTCCCTGAAGGCACCCGCTACAAGGGCGAAGAGGGCGGCGCCGGTGAGTTCAAGGCCGGTGCCTTCCGCATCGCGGTCAAGACCGGCGCACCGGTGGTGCCGGTGGCCATCTCCGGCGCACGGGGCCTGTTCGAGGCCCACGGCAACCGTGCCACCCCCGGCACGGTATACGTCCGGGTGCTGCCGCCCATCCAGACGGCAGATATGAGCCGGGCCGAGCAGAAGCAGCTGCCTGACGCCGTCCGCCAGACCATTCTGGCAGAGTTATAACTTTTTTGGAGGACACTGCCTCATGGCAAGCTACCGTTACGAGCGCGACATCGACCCGAAGGACATTGCCCCTCGCAAGGAAAGACAGTACACCCGCAAGGAGCGCTGGGCCAACTGGTGGGACTATAACCTGAAATGGGTCATCATCATCGGCATCGCTGCGGCTTTTGTGGCCTACAACTTCATCGGACAGTATTTCTTTGTCACCAAGCCCGATTATAACGTGGCCGTGGTGGCTCCCTACTATCTGCCCGAGGACACCGTGAACGCTTTGCAGGATGCACTGGCTGCCTACGGCGAAGACCGCAACGGCGACGGCAAGGTGGTCGTGACCCTCAACGTCTACACTCTCGACTACTCCGACACTGAGACCCAGACCGAGAGCGCTGCCTATCTGACCATGGCTGGAACTACCAAGCTGGCCACCGACGTACAGGGCGGCCTCAGCTCTGTTTTCCTGCTCTGGGACCCGGCGGGCTTTGAAGAAAGCACCGGCTCGCTGCGGTATCTTGATGGCACTTTGCCCGCCGCCGACAGCGACGAGGACTGGTGGAACATGGTGTACAAGTGGGATGACTGCCCGGTCCTAGCTGGCCTCGACCTCGGTGATTACGGCCCCGACACCACCCAGAGCAGGAGTGGTTCCAGTCAGGAGTATATGTCCCAGTTCTATGTGGGAATGCGGGGTGCGTGGAACAGCGGCACTGCTGATAACCTCGCAGGAGGCGAAGAATTCTGGCAGAAGCTGACCGAAGGCGCTGCCTCCACGGCAACCCCGGAGGACTGAGCCATGCGGTACCGTGTTCTCTCCAAGGGGAAGGCAAAGCATCTCAGCATCCCTGAAAAGCCTGCCGAAAAAACTGCATCTCTGAAGGCTGCCGACCTCGACAACCCCTATGGCCGGGTGTTCGGCACCCCCCGCAGCAGGGAAGACCTGCGCAAATAAGCAAGAACGCCCTCTCCGGCAATGTCGGAGGGGGCGTTTTGGTTGCAATCTCTTCGCGTTGACGGCCCTGGATTTGAAATATTATCTACCCTCAAAGAGAGCCGGGCTTGTTGTTTCCTCATCCGGGTTATGGTATACTTACTAGGTATCATCGCTGTAAGAACTGAAACTTTACCCAAAGGATGTGGAAAGATGGACACACTGGAACAAGCCCGCGCCGAGATCGACGCGGTAGACGCGCAGCTAGCTGCTCTGTTTGAGCGGCGGATGGCCGCTGTGCTCAGCGTCGCCCAATACAAACAGGCCCACGGCCTGCCGATTTTTGACGCCGCACGGGAGGCGGTGGTGCTGGAAAAAGCTGCGGCCCGCATCCAGAACGCTGCCCTCCGGCCTTACTATAAGGACCATGTCCAGAACATGATGGATGTCGCCAAGCAGTACGAAGCTGAGGTGCTGGGCCGGAACCGCGCCGCCTATCAGGGCGTGGAAGGCGCTTTCGCCCACATCGCGCTGCGGGCGCTCTTCCCCCACGCGGAGGCCGTCAGCTGCCCGACGTGGGACGAGGTGTTCGATGCCGTCAGCCGGGGCGACACCGCCCACGGCGTTGTGCCGTTTGAGAACAGCCACGCAGGCGACGTCTCCGCTGTCCTTGACTTGTGCTACAACCACCCCGAGCTGTGGGTGGTGGACGTCTACGACCTGCCCATCTCCCAGAACCTGCTCGTCCTGCCCGGCACCCAGCTGGCCCAGCTCAAGCACGTTTACAGCCATCAGCAGGCCATCGCCCAGAGTGAGACGTTCTTAAAGCAGTTCCGTCTGCCCGCCACGGCCATGCCCAACACGGCCATGGCCGCAAAGTTCGTGGCCGAGTCGGGCGACCCGGCCAAAGCCGCCATCGCCAGCGCCGAGACAGCCGCCCTCTACGGGCTGGAAGTCCTCGTCCCCAGCATCAACACCGACGGCGACAACACCACCCGCTTCATCGTCCTCAGCCGCGAAAAGCCCACCGCAGGCAACCGCTTCTCGCTGCTGTTCACACTGGACAACAAACCCGGCAAGCTGGCTGAGGTCATCCAGGTCATTGGCCGCTTCGGCTACGACATGGAGTCCATCAAGAGCCGTCCGCTGCCCCATGTCCCCTTTGATTATTATTTTTACGTCGAGCTGGTGGGCGACCCCTCCGCCGACAAGACCGCCGCGCTGCTGCGTGAGCTGGACCATACCTGCCGTACCGTGCGGCTGTTAGGAGTGTATACAAAATGAGTGGATTTATCGGCACCAAGCTCACCATGAATCTGGGTGAGCGCAGCTATGACATCATCCTGAAAAACGGCGCACTGGAAAATCTGTACCAGTTTGCCCGCCTCGACCGCCGGGTGGCGGTGGTGACGGACGCAGGCGTTCCCGCCGAGTACGCACAGCGTGTGGCCGACCAGTGCCGCGACGCAAAAATTATTACTGTCCCGCAGGGCGAGGCCAGCAAGAGCATGAAGATCCTCGAAAGCGTCCTGCGCCAGATGCTGGAGTTCAACATGGGCCGCGGCGACCTCGTCATCGCCGTCGGCGGCGGCGTCGTGGGCGATCTGGCGGGTTTTGCCGCTTCCATCTATATGCGCGGCATCGACTTCATCAACTGCCCCACCACCACCCTCTCGATGATCGATTCCTCCATCGGCGGCAAGACCGCTGTGGATCTGGGGGAGACGAAGAACATCGTCGGTTCCTTCTGGCAGCCCAAGCTGGTCATCGTAGACCCCAGCACCCTCGCCACCCTGCCCCGCCGCCAGTACATCAACGGTCTGGCCGAGTCGGTGAAGGCCAGTCTGCTGGCCGACCCGGAACTGTTCGCCATTTTTGAAAAGGGCGACATCGATGAGCAGATCGGCGAGATCATCTACCGCAGCCTCCGTTTCAAAAAGAGCATCGTCGAGCAGGACGAGACGGAGCATGGAATGCGCAAGGCCCTCAATTTCGGCCACACCATCGGCCACGGCATCGAGGCCGTCAAGGGCGTCAAGGGACGCCGCACCGTGGGCCTCTACCACGGCGAGTGCGTGGCTCTGGGGATGCTGCCGATGATCGAGTCCAAGGCACTGCAGAAGCGCGTCCGTGCGGTCTACCGCCGTCTGGGCCTGCCCCTGCGTACCGCCTACAACAAGGACAAGGTCTACGCCGAGATGCTCCACGACAAAAAGGCACAGGGCGGCCAGATCACCGTCATCAAGGTGCCGGGCCTGGGCTGCTGGCGCGCGGAGACCATCCCGGTGGAGGGTCTGCGCCCCCTGCTGGGCATGGAGGACTAAAGCCATGAAAAACACCTTTGGCAGCGCATTGGCGCTGACCATCTTCGGCGAGAGCCACGGCAGGGCCATCGGCGGTGTGCTGGACGGCATGGCCGCTGGTGTGCCGGTGGATGAGGAATTCATTGCCGCCTGCATGGATAAGCGCCGCGCCCGGGGCGACGGGCTTTCGACGCCCCGCGTGGAGGCTGATAACGTACAGCTGCTCTCCGGCGTCGTAAACGGTCACACCACCGGCACGGCCATCGCCCTGATGATCGAGAACCAGAACACCCGCAGCGGCGACTACGCCAAGACGGCTGACCTTCTCCGCCCCGGCCACGCGGACTATACCGCCTACGCCAAATACCACGGCTTTCAGGACGCCCGGGGCGGTGGACACTTTTCGGGCCGCATCACTGCCGCGCTGGTGGCAGGCGGTGCCATCGTGCTGGGTGCGCTGAACCGCGCCGGCATCGACATCACCACCCACATCGCCCGCTGTGCCGGCATTTCCGATACGCCCTTTGCGCTGGACGATGCCGCCGCACTGGCCGCTCAGGTGAGCGTGCTGGAAAGCAGGGACGAGGGCTTCGCCCTGCTGGATGCTTCCGTCGAAGAGACGATGAAAACGGCCATCCGTGCCGCCAGTTCGGAGGGCGACAGTGTGGGCGGCATCCTTGAAACAGCCATTCTCGGCCTGCCCGCCGGTGTGGGCGAGCCGTATTTTGACAGCGTGGAGAGCCTTATTTCCCACATGGCGTTTTCGGTGCCTGCCGTGAAGGGTATTGAGTTCGGCACCGGCTTCGGCTTCGCCGACCTGAAAGGCTCTGAGGCCAACGATGCCTTCCGCATGAAGGGCGATTCGGTGGTCACGGCCACCAACCACAACGCGGGCATCAACGGCGGCATCACCAACGGAATGCCTGTCGTCTTCCGCACCGCTGTCAAGCCGACGCCCAGCATCTACAAAGAGCAGGAGACGGTGGATTACATTGCAAAGCAGGACGCGCCCCTCTCCATTCAGGGCCGTCATGACCCCTGCATCGTGCCTCGCGCCGCCATCGTCCAGACTTGCGCCGCCGCGCTGGCTGTGGGCGATTTGATGACCGCCCGCTATGGCACCGCATGGATGGAGCGGCCCACCAGCTACCGCAGGGAGGGACTGTGATGGAATACGGACTCATCGGCTCGAAACTGGGCCATTCCTACTCGAAGATCATCCATGAGATGCTCTGCGGCTATCGCTACGACCTCTGCCCGCTTCCCACCGAAGAGGAAGCCCGGGCTTTCCTCACCAGGCGGCAGTTCAAGGCCATCAATGTCACCATCCCCTATAAGCGGCTGGTGATGGAATACTGCACCTACATCGACCCCCGTGCCAAGGCCATCGGAGCGGTGAACACCGTGGTCAACAAGAACGGCCTGCTCTACGGCTACAACACCGATTATCTCGGCTTTGCCCACCTGTGCGACGCCCACGGCGTCGATTTTGCGGGCAAAACCGTCCTCATCCTCGGCACCGGCGGTACCCACAACACCACCAGCGCCGTCGCCCGCGACAAGGGTGCGGCCAGAGTGCTCACCGTCAGCCGGACGCCGGACGCCGCCAAAGGCCAGCTCTCCTATGAAGAGGCTGTGTTCAGCGGCGCACAAATCGTCATCAACACCACCCCCGCCGGAATGTACCCCAACGTGGGCGTGTGCAGTCTGGACGTGGCAAAAATGCCCGGGCTGGAAGCTGTGCTGGACGTGGTGTACAACCCCGATAAGACGGAACTCATCCTCCGGGCCGAAGAGGCCGGGGTCCCGGTGGCTGTGGGCGGCCTCGAGATGCTGGTGGCGCAGGCCGTGTACGCCGCCGAATACTTCCTCAGCCGGAAGTTCGACGACGCAGCAGGGGAGATCGGCCGCATCACTGCCGCACTCCGCCGCGATATGCTCAACGTGGCCCTCATCGGAATGCCCTCCAGCGGAAAATCTACCGTGGGCCGTGCATTGGCCGAGAGGCTGGGCAAAAAGTTCATCGACCTCGACGAGGAGATCGTCAAGGCCGACGGCCGCAGCATCCCCGACATCTTCGCCGCCGAGGGCGAGGACGGCTTCCGTGCGAAGGAATCCGCCCAGACCGCCCGCTTTGCCAAAGAGGGCCGACAGCTGCTCTCCTGCGGCGGCGGCATCATCAAGCGGGGCGAGAATCTGCGGGCGCTGCATCAGAACGGCGTCGTGCTTTTCCTCGACCGGCCCCTGGATGCGCTGACGGTGGGCGGCGGACGTCCGCTCTCGTCCAGCACCGAGGCGCTGAAAAAGATGGAGGCGGAGCGCCGCCCCCTGTATCTCGCGGCGGCAGACGCCGTTATCCCGAACAGCGGCACGGTGGAAGACGCCGTGACCGCCGCAATGGAGGCACTGGATGAAATTTTTAGTCATTAACGGCCCCAACCTCAACATGATGCACTTCACCGAGCCGGGTGTGGCCGGTCAGCTGGATTATAACGGTCTGCTGGATTACCTCGAGCTGTGCTGCACCCAGATGGGCATGGAAGTGGAATTTTTCCAGTCCAACCACGAGGGCGACCTCATCGACGAGATCCAGTCTGCCGCAGGCCGGGCCGACGGCATCATCCTGAATCCCGGCGGCTACGCCCACTACAGCGTCGCCATCCTCGACGCGCTGCGCCTCTGCGGCGTGCCTGCCGTGGAAGTGCTGCTCAGCGAGCCCGACGAGCACGAGCCCTTCCGCAAGACGGACATCGTCTCGTTCGGCTGTCAGGGCCACTTCATCGGCGAGGGCATCAGCGGCTATCTCCACGCTGCCGCCTATCTGGCCCAGCTGCTGCGGCTGGACGGCAGTGCGCACACCCATTTAGTGATGTAAGGAATCGACTCTCTTCTGCTGGAAAGAGGAGCAAAGAGGGCGTGGAAAAGAAGGATAGAAAGGAAAAATTTTATGATCATCTCCACCAAAAAGGGTACCCCGAAGGAAGAACTCGAGAAAATCGTTGACCGCTTCGAAAAGCAGGGCCTCGACGTCACCCTCATCACCGGCAAGGACTACAATGTCTTTGGCCTCGTGGGCGATACCACCAAGATCGACGAGCGCGACGTCCTCGCCAACCCCTGGATCGACAACGTGACCCGTGTTTCTGCCCCCTATAAGCGTGCCAACCGCCTGTTCCACCCGGCAGATTCCGTCATCGACTGCGGCGGCGTCAAGATCGGCGGGAAGGAGAAG
>ERZ780168.3829-NODE-3829-length-11220-cov-6.697806_pt1 | contig 11220 bp, 6 predicted proteins | sample MGYA00510981_ERZ780168 | MGnify/ENA primary metagenome ERZ780168 (study PRJEB29588, sample SAMEA2158769) | human gut metagenome | biome: human gut; feature: human-associated habitat; material: faeces | place: Denmark | collected 2008/2010 ...
CCCGCGCCGTGCAGCGTCAGCTCGACAAAGGGCCGCAGCACGAGGCGGATGCCGCCGTCCAGCCGCGCGAGATAGCCGATGCCGGTCTCGGTGCGGACGCTGGTGAGAATGGTGTTTTTGACCTGCTGCGCGTAGAGAAGCGTCTCGTCCGCGCTGGAGCAGGCGAGGCCCGAGAGCAGCGCCGCCTCCGTCCGGTTGGGCGTGATCACGTCCGCCAGACTGCACAGCTCCCGCATGGCGTCGACATGCGCGTCGGTAAAGCCGGTGTAGAGCGCTTCGTGATCGCCCAGCACGGGGTCTACGATCACAAGCGTGTCCGTATCGGAAAAGCTGCGGATGAACTCCGCTGTCAGCTTGATCTGCTCGACTGTGCAGCAGTAGCCGGTGATAATGGCGTCAAATTTGACGCCGATTTTTCTCCAATGCGCGGCGAACAGCCGCATATTTTCTGTCATGTCCTGCACAACGAAGCCGGTAAAGCCACCCGTGTGCGTTGACAAAATCGCCGTCGGCAGCGGCACCGTTTCCACGCCGTAGCTGGACAGAATTGGAATTGCTACGCTCAGGGAGCACTTGCCGAAGCAAGACAGGTCGTTGATCAGCGCGGCCCGCTTCAGGCCGCAGGGGTTGACAGATTTCATTGCTGGCTCCGTTTCTGGATCTGTTTTCCGACGATCCCGGCGGCAAGATTAATCAGAAGCGTCAAAATCATAAGAATGGCCGCGATGGCGAAGGCAACGTCAAATTCGCCCTCCTCCTTCGCGTAGGCGTACAGCGCGACCGTCAGCGTTGCGCCGGGGCTGGCAAGCCCAATCACAAATTTGTTCAGCGTGTGGGCAAAGCCAGCCGTGAATAAAAGCGCGGCGGATTCACCCAGAATACGGCCCGCAGAGAGAATGCAGCCGGTTACAATGCCATCGATGCAGCCCGGCAGCACGACCGTGCGCACCACGCGCCATTTACCCGCGCCAAGACCGAACGCGCCCTCGCGGTAACTCTGCGGAACCGTCCGCAAACTCTCCTGCGTTGTGCGCAGGACGGTCGGCAGGTTCATAATGACGAGCGTCAATGCGCCGGCGAGCAGGCTCGTCTGCATACCGAGAAATTCACAGAAGAACAGCATACCGACCAGACCGTAAATGATGGACGGAATGCCGGAAAGCGTCTCGGCGGCGTATTCAATGGCTGCGACAAGTTTCTTGTTCTGTGCATATTCCGTCAGATAGACTGCTGCGCCCACGCCGAGGGGCAGGACAATCAGCAGGGAAGCAAGCAGAATCTGCACCGTGTTGCAGATATCCGGCAGAATGCCGATCGCGCCGGTGATGTAACTCGGCTTTGTCGAGATCAGGTGCCATGTGACATACGGCAGGCCCTTATAGAGTACATACACAATCATGAACACGACCAATGCGGCCGTCAGCACGGCGGCAAGGAGCAGCAGCGCACGCATGACGGCGGTGTACACCCGCCTGGACGCGGAAAGCTTGTTTGTCAGCATGGTTTTACTCCTTTTTGCGCTTCAGGAAGAAATTGAGCGCCGCATTGATGAGCATGATGAACAGATAAAGAACCAGAGCGATGGAAAACAGCGCCTGCCGCTGCAGGCCCGACGCGTAGGACATTTCACTTGCGACTGCCGTGGTCAGAAAACGCACGCTTTCAAACAGCGACGGCATATTCGGCGCGTTGCCCGACACCATCATGACGGCCATGGCCTCGCCGATGGCCCGGCCCACGCCGAGCACGACGGCGGCGGCAATGCCGCTTCTGGCTGCAGGTGCCGATACGCGGAACCACGTCTCGACCGGCGTTGCGCCGAGGGCCAGCGACGCGTCCTCATATTCCTTCGGAACCGCGTCGAGCGCGTTGACGGAGACTTTAATGATGGACGGCAGGATCATAATTGCCAGCACGATCATGGCGGACAGCAGGCTTGCGCCATCCGGCACATGGAGCAGCTTCCGGATACCGGGAACGAGCACCAGCATGCCGACAAGGCCATAGACGACCGACGGAATACCGGCAAGCAAACTGACCGCCGATTCCATGACGGAGCGGAGTTTTTTCGGCGCCATTTTGGAAAGAAACACCGCCGTCAGGAATCCGACGGGCACGCCGAGCAGGATTGCGCCGCAGGTGCCATAAACGCTGGTGAGAATAAAGGGGAGAATGCCGTATTTCGGGCCGGCGGCCGTCGAGGCCCACTCGGTGCCGAACAGGAATTTCCCGAGGCCGATCTTTGTGATGGCCGGCAGGCCGGACAGGATCAGATAGACCGTGATCAGCAGTACGCAGCCGACCGTAACCAATCCTAACAGGAGGAAGACGCCGTGTACGACGTCTTCCATTGTTTGTTTCTTTTTCATATCAGCCGTTCACCGGAACAGCACCGGCGGAGGTAATGTACTGGGCGGCTTCCGCGCTCAGAGCGAAGTCAAAGAACTTTTGTGCGTTGGCGGAGAGGGTTTCGCCGGTCTTGGTCACGAGGACGAACGGACGCTGGATGACATAGCTGCCGTCCTTGACGGTATCTTCCGAAGGAGCAACGCCGCCGACAGTCAAAGCCTTGACGGTGTCCTTGAGTGCTGCGAGGGAAGCATAGCCGATGGCATCCGGGTTCTGAGAGACGGTGGTGATGACGTCGCCGGTGGAGGTCAGTTCCTGACGGTACTGGCAGGCATCCTTGGTGCCGGTGATGGACTCGAAGCCGTCGCGGGTGCCGGAACCAGCTTCACGGCCGATGAGAACGATAGCTGCGTCATTGCCGCCAACCTCGGACCAGTTCGTGATCTTGCCGGTGTAGATATCGGCGATCTGTTCGACTGTCAGGTCGGAAACGGGGTTTTCGGGGTTCACGATCATGGCGATGCCGTCGAGCGCAACGGTCGTTTCGGTCAGCGTTGCCTTTTCATCATCCTTCAGCGCGCGGCTGGACAGGCCGATGTCGCAGCGGCCTTCGGAAACAGCCTGAATGCCGGAGCCGGAGCCGGTGGGGTTATAGGTCACGTCAATGCCTTCTTTTCCCTTAAATGCTTCGCCGAGCGTGCCGATGACCTTTTCCATCGAGGTCGAGCCGTCGGTCGTGACCGGGGAAGTATCCTTCTTCGCACAGCCTACAAGCGTCAGCGCGGTGAGGGCAATGACAAGTACAGTCGTCAGAATTTTGTTCATCTTTTTCATTTTGATGATCTCCTTTTTTTATTTGTTTGACATCTCGTCTACGGTCATCAGAATACTGCCGCAGTCTAAAATCCGAAAGCACGGTCCGGTAAAACTTCAATCAAATTTTTCACCGCAATGTTAAATTACGCAAAAATCCCGGGTGGCCGGTAAAACCCTCGTGCGTTTATAATATTTAATGTATATTGCTGTACAAGGCGTCTGGCGCAGACATTTTTTGTTGTGAAAAAACAGTGGAAAGGCTTGAAAAACCATGTAGTGTATGCTATCATTGGTATACATGCCAACAAGGAAGACTCCATTTAGATGGCCCTATGGCATTGGAAACGTTTTAACCCTTTTTCCTTCAAGCAAGCAGTTCGGGCTTCCCCGTCCCCCGCGGGGAAGCCCACCCCCTTTTTAACAAGCAAAAGGCTCCCATTACCGCGCGGGACGCGGCAAGAGGAGGCTTACGGGATGGATTTTCGCCTACAAATTGATATGCCCAATTTTGGAGGGCAGAATATGCAGAAAAAGTACAATTCGCAGCTGGTTCCTTTTGCGAGACAGCTTCGCAGTGAAATGACAAAAGAGGAACGGCACCTATGGTATGATTTCCTGCGCACCTATCCAATTCGTTTTTCCAGACAGAAGGTACTGGGGAAATATATAGCGGACTTTTACAGCGGCACATACGCATGCACTGCCCGTTTCGGTGTAGGGGTCGATGCCTACATCGACCCGGCAGATTGCACCGTTTTTACGGTAATCTGCGGCGAATTCGCAACTTCCCAACGGGCCGCTGTGGGCATCGGCACCTACAAGCATGCTGCATACAGGAATGAATATGCAAAACACCGCTTTTTTTGGATCGCTTGACCCGCACCGGCGCGATCTCTGCGCCGCCGTTTTGGCGCTCTGCGCGCCGGATTTTGAAGAAAAACCTGCTCCCGCGCCGGAATTTTTATCCGCGCTCTATCAGAAACTCTGCGCGCAGATGTTCCCGGACGGCCTGCCGGAGATTCCCACTCTGACGGCGGATGAAATGGCATACCTGACTGCGCTGGAAGCGGCGCTGGCAAACAGGCGGGATGGCTTCAATCCCTACCTTGATCGCCTTCCGCTGCCGGAAGGCGCGCTTGCAGGCAGCCGCGTAGAGGCGCAGTATGCCCGCTTTGAACAGGCCGTGCGGGAAAGCCACCTCTTGGCCGTCATGCGGCTCGGCATGGAAGCAACGCCGTTTGATCCTGCGTCGCACACCGTCGGTGTGCATAACATTGCACTGCATACGGCTATCCTTGCAAAAAAGGCCGGCTTCCCGGTTGACCTGCCGCTGGTCAGCGCGGCGGCGCTGGGACACGATATCGGAAAATTCGGCTGCCGGGGTGAGGACTTAAGCCGCATTGCCTATCTGCACTATTACTATACATGGCAGTGGTTCAGCCGAAATGATATGGAGGAGATCGGTTACATCTCCGCCAACCACTCTACCTGGGATCTGGAGTTTGAAAACCTGCCCATTGAATCTCTGCTTCTCATCTACGCAGACTTCCGCGTCCGCGGCACAAGAGCGCCCGGTGAAAAAGAGCGCATGCGCATTTATTCGCTCAAGGACGCATATGAAATGATTTTCTGCAAGCTGGCGGATATGACGCCGGAAAAAACGCTTCGCTACCAGAACGTCTATCACAAGCTGACCGATTTTGAAAATCTGCTCCGAAGCCGCGGCGTCAGCCCGGAACTGACGGAACAGGAACTTCTTCCGCACGAGACGAAGGATCCCTCACTCATGAATGCGCAGGAGGCGATTCGGGCACTGCGTGATCTGACGCTGGACGGCTCCATCCGCCTCATGCACACGCTTTCGACTGACCAGACGCTCGAGCAGCTGCTCGAGCAGGCCAAGGGCGAAAAGAATCTCCAGCGTATCCGCATGTACCTGCGTCTGCTGGAGGAATACAGCACCTATATGACGAGGGCCAACAAGCGGAAAACGCTTGTACTCCTGTATGAACTGCTCATGCACCCGGACGGCGACGTGCGGCGTATCGCGGGGCGCATCATGGGAAAAATCCTTGCGAATGCCGGTCCGCGCTACCGCAAGGAGCGGCCGCTTTCTGCCAAGGATGGCCAGATGCCGCCCGCCGTGATGGCGCTTTTGTCTGAGTCCGCTGAACTGTGGACGCATTATATCGGCCTCTGTCTGCACCCGGATTACCGCATCTCCAGCAAGCATGCGCTGCGCATTTCCAACTCTCTTAAGACCATCTGCCAGAGTCTGTTCGCTTCCTGCGAGGAAAAGGAGGCAGGGGCGCTTGTGCAGCCGCTTCTGGATGCACTCGAGCAGGCGAGGGACGAAGATCGGTTCGTGCTGGTTGATGCGCTGTGCCATGTGCCGTGCCGGTATCTGCCGCGGCCATATTTGCCGGAACTGTCCGCACGACTTGCTGCCATGCTTGGCACGGGAAATCCGGAACTCGATATCATCGCGCTGCATATGCTCCTGCGGCTGACGCACGCAGAGCCTGGACTGCGGCAGATTGTCCGCACCTGCGTGCAGCAATATGAGCCTCACTGGGAAGACCATCTGGCCCACGATTGGCTTAAGTCGCAGGTGCTGGCGGAGCCGTTTGCAGCGCTGGACGCGCAAATCGTCTCACAGATTCACCTCAGCAATCTGAAAAACGCCGTCCACTGGACCGTTAAGCTGACGCAGATCAATATGCTGCGCGAATATGTCCAGGCGCATCCGGAGACGGCGTTCCATACGGCTCTGCATTTTTCCAATCTGCTTTGCGTCAGCGAGCATCTTCCCGTGCGTGAAGCGGCGGGCAACGCGCTGCTTTCCATCGCGCCCGGACTGCTCGTTGACCAGATCAACGAAATCGTCATCGACCTGACGCGCGAATTGGAATCCGGGCAGGAGCAGATCTCGCGCTTTATCCCGCCGTATTTGGGAAGACTTTTGTGCCTGTTGCCGGAAAAGGAACTGGGCGAGTCGGTCGAATCCATCGGACAGCTTTCCTGCGGCGCGTCTATCCGGCCCGCGCGCGTGGCGCTGTTCACGCTCGGCGAGGCGCTGAATGTGCTGCCGGAGCAGGAAACGCAGACTGCCGACCACATTCTCGGCCTGATTCTTACTGGCATTGCCCATTACGATGAGACGATCCATCAGACGGCGCTGGCTGTTCTCTGCCGGGATATTTTCGGCCGAGATCAGCTTTCTCTTGCCAGAAAACACGATATTTTCGTCCGTTTGCACAAAAAACTCCTGACACTTTTATCAGAACCGCGCACCGGTCAGCTGACATTCTTCAACTGCGCGGCCATGCTCAATCATCTCTACCGCTATACCGTCCGGCAGGAACTGCTGGAAGGCCCCTTCCGGTTCCCGGCGGAAAAGCCCGCTGCGTTTTTCCCCGGCACATTTGATCCGTTTTCCGTCGGGCATAAGCAGATCGTACAAGAAATCCGCGCGCGCGGCTTCGAGGTCTATCTGGCTGTCGATGAGTTTTCTTGGAGCAAGAAAACGCTTCCCAAGCTTCTACGCCGCCGCATCGTCTCGATTTCGACTGCCGACCAGTGGGATACTTATCTGTTCCCTGACGAGATCCCCGTCAATATTGCCATGCCGGAGGATCTTGCCCGCCTGCGGCAGCTGCTGCCGGGAAGAGACGTCTATCTTGTCGCGGGCAGCGATGTGATTGCAAATGCCTCAGCGTATAAACGCACGGAGCCCGGCACTGCTGCGGACTATAATCACATCATTTTCTGCCGCGACGGCAGCGCCGACCGCGCTGCGCTGACTGCAATCATTCGGGGAAAGCTTTTGCTTCTGTCCTTGCCTCCGTTTTATGAGACAGTCAGTTCCACGCGCATCCGCGCCTCAATTGACCAGAATCTCGATATCTCCATGCTTGTCGCGCCGGTCGTGCAGACGTATATCTATGAATGCGGCCTGTACGTCCGCTCTCCAGAGCAGAAGGATGTGCTGCGGCGCGAAGCGCTCTATTTCCAAAATGTCACACAGGACGAAGACACGCTTCCGAAAGCCGTACGGGACTGCATGCGCGGCAAAAAAGCACCCCGCGCGGCGCTGCTGCTGGCGCGACCTGCGCGTCTGCTCGGCTGGGCGGCAGGGCATACGATTTTGCTGGATGATCTGTATGACGTACTCGGCTCTCTGGAGGCATGCAGCTATGTGCGCCAGCATGCTTCCGGGCAAATTCTGTTCATGGATGCGGCACAGGCGGAAGAGGAGGACGCGTTGCGCATGCTTCTCAATGAACTGCTTGCCAGAAGTCTTGAACAGGGACATACCTACGCACTCTGCCGCTGCACCGAATCGCAGACGGCGCTGCAAAGCGCCCTGCGTCAGCTTGGCTTCACGCAGGCGGTAAGCGGCATCTATTATGTCGATATGCGCAACCCCGTTATGCTCCTGCAGGACGCCATGCTCTGCATCAAGCCGCCGCACCGCGACGCGCCCGCCGTGCGCGAAGCCGTTTTACAGACCCGGCCCCGCCTGCGTATGGCGCTGAGTGCCATGTTTCCCGGCAAGCTTCTTCTGTGCTTTGACACGGAACTGCTCAATCAGGCTATCGCCCAGCGTATTGAGCGTATGAACGGCGTGCAGGATGTGCCCGAAGGCGTCCGGCAGCTGGGGCCATATATGTGCGTGCCCTACGGAAAAATCTTCGCGGATGCCATCGTGCCCAATACGGTTACAAAGACGCTCCATGTAGAAAAATGCTACGCACCCGATGTGCGCAGTTTTACGATTGAGGAATATCCGGATTATTCTCCGCTGCCGGGCCAGGTCCGCACGCTCCGGTCGTTCCACAGGCCGATCATTCTGGTTGACGATCTGCTGCACAAGGGGTACCGCATTGAAAAGCTTGACCGTGTTTTCCGGCAGGAGCAGCTTGCTGTTGACCGTATCGTTGTTGCTGTCATGTCCGGCTATGGCCGCGATCTGATGCGCGTACAAGGACGCTGTGCGGAGTGCGAGTATTTTATTCCGAACCTCCATTACTGGGTCACGGAGAGCCTGCTCTATCCCTTCATCGGCGGAGACAGCGTTGCCGGCCGGAAGCAAAAAGAACGCATGCTCCCGTCCGTTAATATGATCCTGCCCTATGTTTATCCCGGCTATTTCTTCGATGTAACAGAGCAAAGCATCCGTGGCCTTTCCAAAACAGCGCTGGAAAACGCCATGCAGATCCTCCGCGCGCTCGAACGTGAGCACCAGCGTGTATTTTCCGCCGCATTGACCATCCGCCGCCTCGGAGAAGCGCTCACGCAGCCCCGTCTGCCGGATAAGGGCGACTGCATGAACTTTGATTTTTCCCTCCCGGCCTCCAGCTATCTCGAAGAAGACCTTTCACGCCTAGACCGCATCTGCCGCTGAATACAGCTTTGGTTTCAGCAAACTAGAAAAATAGCTGTGCAATAAGACAATCTGCCGCATCTGCCTGTAAGAAAATCTTGCTATTTCGAGCCGAAACAGGTATAATGCAAACAACTGCCGCCTTTGGTGTGTGAATGAGCGGCAGAGGTGTGTGAAAAAACTCGCTCGAAAGGATGAAAAAAATGAGTCTTTCCTCTTCCGCTCCCTGGTTAAAATATTACGGTAATGTGCCGCATCATCTGTCTTATCCGCAGAAGACTATCTATCAGATGGTCAAGGCCGCAGCAGAGCGCAATCCAAAGCTGCCTGCCTATGAATTCATGGGCAAAAAGACGACCTTCGCACAGTTTATGCAGAAGATCGACGAGACGGCTCAGGCCTTTCTCGCCATGGGCATCAAAAAGGGCGACCGCGTCACCATCTGCATGCCCAACTGCCCGCAGGCTCTGCACGCGTTCTATGGCCTGAACCGCATTGGTGCAGTGTCCAACATGATCCATCCGCTCTCTGCTGCGGGAGAGATCAAATTCTATCTCAATTTCTCGCACTCCAAGTGCATCCTCACGCTTGACCAGTTCTATGCCAAGATCGCGCCCATCATGCCCGAACTTGATAACAAGGAATGCAAGCTTCTGCTTGCTAAGATTGAGGATGAGTTGTATCCGCACCTTGCAGTCGGCTACGCGCTGACGGCAGGCCGCAAATACCCCAAGCCCCCGAGAAAGGGCAATTACATCTGGTGGTCGGAATTCCAGCGCGTCGGCAAAAAGCGTGATCTGCCGCTTCCGAGAGAGTTCGGCAAGGCGGAAGCGGGCGCGTCTATCCTCTATTCCGGCGGTACGACCGGCACAACCAAGGGCATTCTTCTGTCCAACATGAACTTTAACGCGCTAGGCCTTCAGACTATTGCCGCCTCTGGCTTTGCACCCATCGACGGCATGAAGATGCTCTCTGTCATGCCCGTGTTCCATGGCTTTGGTCTCGGTATCGGCATCCATACTGCCCTCATCGGCGGCGCATGCTGCATCCTTGTCCCGAAGTTCAACGTCAATACCTATGCCGAACTGCTCATCAAGAAGCAGCCTAATATCATTCCCGGTGTCCCGACGCTGTTTGAGGCGCTGCTGCGCGCTGAAAAGCTTGAAAACGCAGACCTCAGCTGCCTCAAGGGCGTCTTCTCCGGCGGCGACAGCATGTCTATCGAACTGAAGAAAAAGGTCGATGATTTCCTCAAGGCGCACAACGCTTCCGTGCAGGTTCGTCAGGGCTATGGCCTGACCGAGTGCGTCACAGCCTCCTGCCTGACGCCGAAGGACTATAACCGCGTCGGCTCTATCGGCGTGCCGTTCCCGGATACCTATTATAAAATCGTCAAGCCCGGCACCACGCAGGAACTTGATGCGAATCTCGAAGGCGAGATCTGCGTCTCCGGCCCTTCCGTCATGCTCGAGTATGTTGATAATCCCGAGGAAACGCACAACACCCTCCGCCGCCATGAGGACGGCCGCATCTGGCTGCACACCGGCGACCTCGGTAAGATGGATGAAGACGGCTTCGTCTACTTCTCCCAGCGCATCAAGCGCATGATCATCACGTCCGGCTACAACGTCTATCCCGGCCAGCTGGAAAATATCATCGACGGCCATGAAAAGGTTCTCCTGTCCTGCGTCATCGGTGTCAAGGACCCGTACAAGATGCAGAAGGTCAAGGCTTTCGTCGTCCTGCGTCCCGGCTATGAACCGTCGGAGGCAGTTAAGCAGGAGATTCTCGACTACTGCCGCCAGCATATCGCAAAATATGCGATGCCGTATGACATTGAATTCCGCTCCGAACTGCCCAAAACGCTGGTCGGTAAGGTTGCCTACCGCGTGCTCGAAGAGGAAGAGGCCGAGCGTCAGGCATTGGAAGACGCGAAAAACTCGTAAGCATTATTTTTCGGCAGCCTGCCGCGTTTCGCGGCAGGCTGCGATGATTTCAGGTGATTTCCATGAAAAAAAACGACCGCATCTGGGAACTGGATGCGCTGCGCGGCATTTGCATTCTCTGCGTGATCCTGATCCATCTGATCTTTGATCTGATTTACTTTATCGGCCTTGATCTGTACCTGCCCGCATGGTATGTGTTCGTGCAACAGTACGGCGGCGTGATCTTCGTCGTCTTGTCCGGCTGCTGCGCCACGCTCGGCTCACGCAGCTTCCGCCGCGGCTGCATTGTCTTCTCTTGCGGCATGCTCATTTCGCTTGTAACGTTTGGGATGTATCGCCTCGGCATGGCCTCGCGCGATGTGATCGTCTGGTTCGGCGTGCTGCACCTGCTGGGCTGTGCGGCCCTGCTGACCTGTCTGCTGCACCCCGCGCTGGAAAAGCTGCCCCCGCTGGCAGGGGTTACGGGCAGCGCGGTGCTGTTTGCCCTGCTGAACCAGCTGCCGCAGGGCTGGCTGGGGTTTGAGGGAACGCACCTGGCGGCCCTACCCGCCGCCTGGTACAAGCCGAATCTTTTCTGGCTGGGTCTGCCAGATCTGACGGTGTTTTCCTCATCGGATTATTTCCCGCTTTTGCCGTGGGTGTTTTTGTATTGGGTGGGGTACTTTTTTGCGCGGTGGTTCCGCGCCCGCTGCACCGCGCAGCCCGGCCTGCCGCCCAAAGCCC
>ERZ780168.3839-NODE-3839-length-11206-cov-3.879921_pt1 | contig 11206 bp, 10 predicted proteins | sample MGYA00510981_ERZ780168 | MGnify/ENA primary metagenome ERZ780168 (study PRJEB29588, sample SAMEA2158769) | human gut metagenome | biome: human gut; feature: human-associated habitat; material: faeces | place: Denmark | collected 2008/2010 ...
CAGGTATCCTTCCGGAATGGCATCTGCCAGTTGTTTCATTCCTTTCGGAGAATTTCTCTGCCGCGCGACAAGTTTCTTCAAAATCTGAAAAGCCTCATCGGAAGTCCGTAGATTATCAATGGAAAGCTTGATGCGATAACCGACCTGCGGCTCCATCCAGACAGGATTTTTTTGTGCGGCAACAGAACGGATACTTGTATGTTCTTCCAACAAGAACTGGTCTTTCAGGTACTTCAACTTCTTTACTTTCTCAAAGATGCGGTTCTGATAATCTATCAGATTCAGATAATGGATGATTTGTTTCTGGATTTCAATCAGGTTATGGTACGAGTCATTTAGCTGAAGTTTTACATCACTTACTACATTCCGCATCTGTACGTCCATCGCCACTCGGAAGAAAATAGGCTGTCCGTAGTCTATCAATTCCTCACTTTTACGGATCAGCAGAGCAATATTGTTCCGTTTCTCATCAAGCCGGACGAGTTTGGTTTTCTTTATCTTATAATTCGGTTCGTTCTTATAAGTATTATCCATGTTCCTTTTCAAGTCCATCACATTGCGGACTGTAGTCAGAGCGATGTTTTTTAGACAGCGTTTCACTTCACGCTGGTAGTTGTATTTACGTTGCTCGTTATTCTCTTTCAGATAATAGTCAATATTTTCATTCAGTCGCGTCAGGTAATCCTGCACGAAAGAAACATTGATTTCTTCATTTACTTCGAGCACATCTTCAAAGAATTTCAGATAGATATCTTCCATTTCCAGAAAGTCACCAGTATCCCGGATAACCCCATAGTCAATCAGATAACGGATACGCTCTTCTTTGTACTCTGTCATTTCAAGCGCATAATCGTAGCGGAACGAAAGAGACTTCCGTTTGGCAAACATTTCTTTCAGAAGTTCTTTCTCCCTGTCCAGACTTTTGACAAGTTCTTCTATAGAACGAAAAGTGCTCATATTAGTTTTGTTTTTTAATGGTGTTTACTACTTCCAAATATTTACATAGTATATATTTCAGTAATAAGATATCACAAAAATAACATAAATGAAATAGTAAACCTAATTTCTGTATCAATATTTTCATTACTACAAAAATTGAGAAACTAACTCTACATATTCATTATACAACTATAAATTTCAAGTAAGAATTTGCAAAGGCAATTACTATTTATACCTTTGTGACTTCAACAGAAAATATGATTTCAATAGAGAATTAGTAACCCGTTAAAAGAGAAATTGATTATGCGTTCATTCATAGTATTTCTTTGTTTGGTCCCCACCCTCCTGTTTGCCCGACAAACTCAACTTGAGACACAGTTGAAAGAAGCCATCAAAGGAAAGAAGGCCGAAATAGGAATAGCCGTCATCATTGATGGAAAAGATACGGTAACTGTCAATAATGATATTCACTATCCACTGATGAGCGTATTCAAGTTTCATCAGGCATTAGCATTGGCAGATTATATGGGAAAACAGAAGCAATCGCTGGAAACCAGGTTACCCATTAAAAAATCGGATTTAAAGCCGGATACTTACAGTCCGCTACGGGATAAATATCCGCAGGGTGAAATTGAAATGAGTATTGCCGACCTGCTAAAATATACACTCCAACAGAGTGACAACAATGCCTGCGATATTCTTTTTGATTATCAGGGAGGTCCGGATGCCGTAAACAAGTATATCCATTCACTAGGAATTCGGGAATGTGCCATTGCCGGTACGGAAACTGCCATGCACGAAGACTTGAACCTATGTTATGAAAACTGGACTACTCCGTTAGCCGCAGCCGAATTAGTGGAAATATTCCGTAAGAAGCCATTATTTCCCAACGTGTACAAAGACTTCATTTTTCAAACAATGGTGGAGTGTCAAACCGGACAAGACCGTCTGGTTGCTCCGTTGCTCGACAAAAAAGTAACCGTAGGTCATAAAACCGGAACGGGAGATCTTAATGCGAAAGGACAACAAATCGGTTGTAATGACATCGGTTTCGTACTTTTGCCCGGTGGACGTACTTATAGTATAGCTGTCTTCGTGAAGAATTCTGAAGAAAATAATCAGGCGAACAGTAAGATTATCGCTAATATTTCCCGTATCGTTTACGAATATATAATGCAGCATTAAGATGGAGACAAAGTACGTTCGGTACAAATGAAGATAGAAACAAAGTAATAGAAATTAGAAAATTCATTTATATGAAACTACATCATATCGCTATCTGGACTTTTCGTCTGGAAGAACTAAAAGAGTTCTATGTCCGCTTCTTCGGAGGAAAAAGCAACGAAAAATATATCAATCCCAAGAAAGGATTCGAGTCCTATTTTATCTCTTTTGGAGAGGGAACAGACTTGGAACTGATGAGTCGTACAGATGTACAGAACACTCCCATTGAAGAAAACAGGGTTGGACTGACACACTTTGCTTTCACCTTTCCCAGCCAGGAAGAAGTATTACGCTTCACCGAACAAATGCGTTCGGAAGGATATACCATCGCCGGCGAACCGCGTACTTCGGGAGACGGATACTTTGAAAGTGTAGTCCTCGATCCTGACGGAAACCGGATTGAGTGCGTATATCGGAGAACTGCAAACGAATCGAAAAACAAAGCAAGACAGGAAACTGAAATAGAAAGTATTCCCCCCGTGACGCTCCATACAGAACGTTTATTTTTCCGCCCTTTCGAAGAAAGAGATGCAGAAACATTTTTCGCTTGTTGCCAGAACCCGAATCTGGGAAATAATGCCGGATGGCCGCCCCATCGTACGTTGGATGAATCCCGCCGGATACTTCATTCCACATTTATCAACCAGGAGGGGATATGGGCAGTGATACTAAAAGATACGAAACAGCTAATCGGTTCCGTAGGAATTATCCCCGATCCTAAACGCGAAAATCCGCAAGTGAGAATGTTGGGTTACTGGCTCGACGAATCTTATTGGGGCAAAGGATACATGACCGAAGCAGTGCAGGGTGTCCTCAACTATGGCTTTGAAGAATTGCGGCTTAGCCTCATCACAGCGACCTGTTATCCGCACAATAAACGTTCGCAGAAAGTACTGAAAAAGAACGGTTTCATCTACGAAGGTACACTTCATCAGGCAGAACTGACTTACAACGGAAACATCTACGACCACCAGTGCTACTACCTGCCCGGCATCTCCCAACCTACTCCGGAAGACTATGATGAAATCCTCCATGTATGGGAAATGTCCGTTCGCCACACGCATGATTTCCTGACGGAAGAACATATCCAGTTCTATAAACCACTGGTGCGGAAGCATTATCTACCCGCTGTTGAACTTTTTGTTATCCGGAATGCCAACGGAAAGATTGCCGCCTTCATGGGATTGAGTGACGAACTGATCGAAATGTTATTCGTACACCCCGACGAGCAGGGAAAAGGATATGGCAAACGATTAATGGAATATGCAAGAGACAAAAAACATATGGATAAGGTGGACGTAAACGAGCAGAATGAAAAAGCACTCCAGTTCTATCTCCATTTGGGATTCCAAATCATCGGCAGAGATGAAACGGACAGCATGGGCAAACCTTTCCCTATTCTCCATTTGCAACTGCCGGAAGCTGATTCCGCTAATAGAGATTAATTCCCCCAAACGAAAGCTACATGAACCTACGTGCAAGATTATCCGAACGAGTACACATTGAAGATATCAGAGAGGTACTCCACTTTATACAGGATGATGAACGGCTTAGAGAAGAAATCTACCAACTGATATTCGACGAAGACGCTATCGTCTCCTATCAGGCATTGTGGGTATGTACGCATTTCTCAAAGGCAGATGTAGAATGGTTGAGCCGGAAACAAGAAGAATTGATTGACGCTGCCATGACCTGCCCACACTCGGGAAAACGGAGAATGATCCTGAACCTGATATGCCAGCAACCTGCCGCCGATCCGCCACGAGTGGATTTCCTTGATTTCTGCATGGAACGCATGATATCCCGCGAGGAACCACCGGGCGTGCAATCGCTCTGCATGAAACTGGCTTATCAACTGACACGCTCCATCCCGGAACTGCAACAGGAACTACGCACAATACTGGAAATCATGGAGCCCGACTTACTGGTTCCCGCTATCCGTTCCGTACGAAAAAACACCCTGAAAGCCATGAAAGCAAAGAAAAACAGATAATTTCTATCGCTTTTATCTCACCGTTCAATTAGAGTATATTCAGATGGAATATCTGGGATATACCCGTCACCGAAATCTGGATACCGATGCAAAAAGTGAAAAAAGCAACGAGCTTATTAATGATTTGATTTCCCACCGGTCCCAACCTCTGAATAAACCTCTGTCCTTGTGAAAGGAATACATAAAAGATGGCCGCCATACAAATAATAACAAGCGCAATGACCAAATAATTAATCCCAGTTTGCAACAATTTGCCTTTAACACTGGCAGACGCCATCAAAGTAAAGATAACCGATATACTGCCCGGTCCGATACTGATAGGAAACGTGATGGGATAAAATATCTTCTGCTCGATGTTTTTCCATCTGAAACCGTCTACATTCTTACTGGCTTCTTCTTTATCAGACGAACCCGAATCGCCCAACAGCTCCATTGCCGTTTTACAAATCAGCATTCCACCTCCCAACTGAATAACAGGAATAGCCAAACCGAAAATCAACAGAAACAAATGTCCTATCACCAATGTCCCTACACCGATCATTATAAAATTGAGTGTCAGCTTCTGAATGGCTGCTTTCCGTTGTTGAGGATCGAGGTCTGTAAAAAATCCATTGACGACAAAACCATTCCCCAAAGGATTTATCACCGGAAACAGCGCCATAAACGATGACGAAAATATGATGAGAAGATTACTTAATGACATAATACCTGTTTTTTGATACTTTATTAATATCTGATATGTATCTAAAACATAAATGAAACGTTATTGTTTTGAGAATATGCTTTTGCGAGATGAATCCGCATCGGTTGAATACCTCGTGAAAGCAGCTTATAATAAACCTTTAACTAGAAATTAAAATTATGTGTACAAGAGTCGTTTATTCGGGAAAAAATGGAATGGTGGCAACCGGCCGGTCTATGGACTGGAAAACAGAAATGCACAGCAATCTTTGGGTATTTCCCAAAGGTATGGAAAGAAATGGAGAAACGGGAGCCAACTCCCTGCAATGGACGTCCAAGTATGGCAGCGTGGTGACTTCAGCTTTCGAGATTGCCAGTACAGACGGGATGAATGAAAAAGGATTGGTTGCCAATCTGTTATGGTTACCCGAGACGGAGAATCCGGGCAGAGATCAAAGTAAACCGGGACTTGCCATTACTGCATGGGTGCAATATATGCTGGATAACTTCGCCACCGTAGACGAGGCTGTCGCTTTCATTGATGAAAACACTTTCCAAGTGGTATCGGACCTGATGCCGGATGGTTCCCGCCTGGCAACCTTGCATTTATCTATTTCCGACGCAACGGGCGATTGTGCGATATTCGAATATACGGGTGGAAAGCTGACTGTTTACCACAGCAAGGAGTACAAAGTAATGACCAACTCCCCTACCTACAACAAGCAACTGGCACTAAACGAATACTGGAAATCAATAGGAGGATTGAGCTTCCTGCCCGGAACCAACCGTCCGTCCGACCGTTTTGCAAGAGCCAGTTTTTATATCAATGCCCTGCCCCAAACAGATGATGTGAGAATAGCCATAGCAAGCGTATTCAGCGTTATCCGTAATACTTCTGTTCCTTATGGCATATCCACTCCCGAATTTCCGGAAATTTCCACCACACAATGGAGAACGGTATCGGATAGTAAGAATTTGCTCTACTTCTTCGAATCAAGTCTGACACCTAATACATTCTGGGTAAACTTACGGGAAACAGACTTGTCGGAAGGAGCTCCGGTACTCAAATTATCTATCGCCAACGGTGAAACTTATCATGGAAATGCAACGAAAGAGTTTAAACCGGCACAGCCGTTCAGATTTATGGGAGTAAAAGGATAAAATTATCCCCGGAAACGATCCATCTGAAGCACATCCCAAAAGTTTTTGTATCTAACTTTTAAGACGTATTTCGATCATTTCCGGGGATAAAATCTGTTTCTTTAACAGCTTGCCATTAATTGAAATAATAAAGGAACACAGCAATTCCTTCCAGCGCCTTCTTTGGTTGGTCTTTTATTTCGATAGCAAACTTGATTTCCGCTTTTGCCACACCACGCAGATTAGTCAGCGAGTGCAAAGTAGTCACCAGACGGATGCTCTGTCCTGACAATACAGCCTGACCGAATTTCATTTTGTCCATACCGTAGTTAATCATCATTTTCAGGTTATTTACCTGGATAATCTGATTCCACAAATAAGGAAGCATGGATAATGTCAGGTAGCCGTGAGCAATCGTGCTATGATAAGGGCTGTCTACTTTCGCACGTTCCGTATCTACATGAATCCATTGATGATCCAGCGTTGCATCAGCAAAAAGATTGATACGTTCCTGCGAGAGTTCCACATAATCGGAAACACCTATCTGTTGGCCTACTAGTTTTTCGAATTCTTCGTACGAATTGATAATTACTTTTTCCATAAGTCTTATCGTTTTTATGGGGGTTATTTACTATTAAATTGGGGACAAAAATAGGAAAAATAAACTGATATGCCACCAAATTTATAAATAAAAGCAAGGAATGAAGTATTTAGGTATGTTTTACAAACCGGAAGCCTGTTTCAGTGCTTCTGTCAGAATACTGTACCCCTTACCATTCAAATGTAAATCGTCGAGAGTCAACTCCGGATTCAGCCTGCCATCCTGCAATAAACGATTGAATACGTCCAGATAGACAATATCTGTTCCCTGCAATTTTTCGTGTATCTTCCGGTTAAGGATCTGGATAAATTTATTTACGGCCGTACTGTAATCATCGTAATCATTACGCGGAAAAATACAGAAAAGATATGTTTTCAGTGAAGGGACGGCAAGAACCGCTTTTACATAACGCTCTACATATTCATCTATATTTTCATCGTTCAACTGATAAATATCATTGGTTCCGAATTGAACAACGACCTGGCAACCGGAAGTGTCTACCGCAAAAGACTCCACATAGGCCAGCCCTTCACCGGGAGCACCATAGTTCAGACATTCCCATTGTGGGAAATAGATATCCAGTGCCCAAAAAGCCATGTGACTGTTGCCAAGAAAGGCAAATTTTGGTTTTTCTTCTATCCTATCCATACAATTTCATTCAAACGTCCACGTTATCTCACTCAAACTCTCAAACAAATATAGAATAAAATTCGCGGATTTACGTTACTTTTGCAAAGGTAATCACATTCATTCATATATATAAACCGATGATACATTTTTTCAAGAAACCCGTTTCTCACCTTGCGTTGCCGGAAAAATTCACTTATCCTTTCCATTATACACCCCATCCATTGTGTGTGTTGGCTGCGGAAGAAGTGAAAGCATATATCGCAAGCCGGAAAGAATGGCAAGAGGAGTTGGCTTCCGGAAAGATGTTTGGAGTGTTGATTGTGCAAACGGACAACGGAATAACAAACAACGAAGAAAATCAGATTGGTTATCTTGCAGCTTTCTCCGGCAATCTGGCCGGAAAGAATCTGCATCCTTATTTCGTTCCTCCTGTTTATGACCTATTACAACCGGAGGGATTCTTCAAAATCGAAGAAGAACAGATTTCTGCCATTAATATCCGTATTCGTGAATTGGAAAACAGTAGTTCTTATCTCGATTCAAAAGAGAAATGGAAGATAGAAACGGAACAGGCTAAAGCTGTTTTGAATCAAGCAAAAGCGGAGCTTAAAATGGCAAAGGAGGCGAGAGAGATTCGCCGCCAGTCATCTCCGGAGCTTTCCGAAGAAGAACAAGCCTCCCTGATTCGGGAAAGCCAATACCAAAAGGCGGAATACAAACGACTGGAAAAGGAATGGAAGAAACGATTGGAAGAGCTCGAAATGGAAGTCAGGCACTTCGATATTGAAATAGAACGACTGAAAACCGAACGAAAAGAACGTTCGGCAGCTTTACAAAGAAAATTATTCGAGCAGTTCCGGATGCTAAACGCCCAAGGAGAGGTGAAAGACTTATATACTATTTTTGAGCAAACGGTTCAGAAAGTTCCTCCTGCCGGTGCGGGTGAATGTGCTTTGCCTAAGTTATTGCAATATGCGTATCTTCATCAATTAAAGCCATTGGCTATGGCTGAATTCTGGTGGGGCGACTCTCCTAAAAACGAAATCCGGCATCACGGATATTATTATCCTTCCTGCAAAGGGAAATGCGAACCGATTCTGCAACACATGCTGCAAGGATTGGAGATAGACGAAAATCCACTGCTGAATCCTGTTCATGAAGAGGAAGAACTAGAAATCGTGTTTGAGGATGAATGGTTACTGGTAGTCAATAAACCGGCAGGGATGTTGTCCGTTCCGGGAAAAGCAGAGGACAGAGATTCAGTCTATCATCGTTTGAAGAAAAAATATCCCGAAGCTACCGGTCCCATGATTGTACATCGGCTCGATATGGCTACTTCAGGATTATTGCTCGTTGCCAAAACAAAAGAGGTACATCAGGATTTACAGGCGCAATTTGCAAACAGAAGTATTAAGAAACGCTATGTGGCTGTGCTGGATGGGGCGATAATAAAAACAGAGAAAGAGACAAAGCCAATAGCAGAGAAAGCTATATTAATAGCAAAGGACACTGTATCAACGAAAAAAACAGCAAAAGCAGAAAGAACAGGAAGTACAGGAAGAATCGAACTCCCTCTTTGTCTGAATCCTCTCGACCGTCCTCGGCAAATGGTCAGTAGCGAACACGGGAAAGAAGCGATTACAGAATATCAGATAATCAGTGAGTCTGAAAGAATTACCAGTGAATCTGAAAACACTTTCAACGAATCAAACAGGATTGATGAATCAGAAAGGAGTATCAATGAGTCAAGAAAATACACCCGGATTATCTTCTATCCATTGACCGGACGCACACATCAGTTACGAGTACACGCCGCCCATCCGGAAGGCTTGGGATGCCCCATACTTGGAGACGAACTCTACGGAAAGAAAGCAGACAGACTATACCTCCATGCCGAATATATAGAGTTCCGCCATCCCATATACGGAGACATTCTCTGCATACAGAAAGAGGCCGATTTCCATAAAAATATGATTAAGCCATGAACCAAATTCTTTTTGAAATGTATATAGGGGTAATTACTAATTTTCAAAAAGAACCTGACTATGGACATCAAATTCCGCATTACAAAGTATTTAGCTGTATCTGCTTTAGCAATGCTGCTACTGGGAGCCTGCTCCAAAAACAATATCTACATCAACTATCCTGACGAAGAAAACAACGGAGGTTCATCCGGCTCCGGCAATGATGACAACAACGGCAATCCGGCCAAAGAGAATGCGCTGGTTACTTTCAGTGCTTCCGTAGAGGGACGAAACATCACACGAGCCATGTCCCCCATGGGAAAAGGACTTCAAAGCTGGTTGTGTGCCTATACAGCCAACACATCGAACAATATCACAGACGCTCCCGTTGCTCAAGGCAACTATGTCACCTCCTCCCCCGGTGTACTGACAGGAAATCTAGGATATAAAATGTATTTGAGCAATGCTATCTATAGCTTTTATGCCGTATCATGCAATTCCACCAGCCCGGCGCCTACTTTCACCAACGGACTATCCGAACCTTTATCCAACGGAGTAGATTATCTTTGGTGGCACGCAGTTCATCAGGACATCGCCAGTTCACAGATAAATATCCCCATAACCTACCAACACGCAGCCACGCAAGTAGTTGTAGCGATCGCCGGAGGAGAAAATATCACTTTAAACAAGATACTTTCCGCTACCATCACCCCACCGAAACCGGGCGCAATCATGGATTTGTCAACAGGTATCATCACTTCGGAAGTCAGCTATGACAAAGCAGCCGATATGGGAATCAACGACTTCACCGTACAATATATCATGTTACCCGTAAAGAGCTCCTCTCCCATGACTTTGACACTGGAGCTGATGGTAAACGGAGAAAGCTTTTCACGTACCTACACCACTCCGCTCACTCCACCCAACAACCTCCTGTCAGCCGGAAATTCATACCTTTTCCGGGCAGTTATCAATGAAAACTCCATCTCATTCGCCAATGTCAGTGTGAAAGAATGGACAGAGGTAGACGAAAGCGGAAACCCGCTATACCCTGTACAAGATTAAAATATCCGAAATAAAATCAAAGCAAACCAGGTTACGCAAGCCACAAACCGGGTTATGCAAACTGCAAGTCGGGTTACGCAAGCCACCAACCGGCAATCATGCCACCGTTTGCGTAACTTGGCTATTTGTAAACACCTGCTTCTTCAACCTGCGATAAACGTAGATAAAGGCCGGCACGAGGAATAAGTCTGCCGCTATCCAAGCCATCGGATCACCGTAGCAGACAGCTATAAAACCGAATACCGGTACGGCATAAAGACTGACAAGAATACGAGCAATCATCTCCGCCACTCCGGAGAACATGGCAAGATTGGTAAAGCCCACTCCCTGAATGGTATAACGCAAGATGCACAACAAACCAAGCATCGGGAAAAACATACAGGAGACATGCAGGAACAACTCCGTATCCAGCAGAATCTCCGTTTCCGACGGGTCTACGAAGATCAACGCGAAATATTTAGCCCCTACCATCAGAAGAAGGAACGTGAAAGCCGCATAAATAATCATCATCAGAGCACTAGCCTTGATTCCCAACCAAATACGTTCCGGTTTACCCGCTCCGTAATTCTGTCCGCTATATGTAGCCATCGCAATGCCCAAACTCTCGAACGTACAGATAAAGAACATCTTGATGCGCATAGCAGACGTAAAGGCTGCCACACACGCCGTTCCCAAGGCATTATTCGCGCTCTGAAGCATGATGCTGCCGATAGCCGTGATAGAAAACTGCAATCCCATAGGCACACCAATGTAAAGCAGCGTCTTAGCCAGTTTCGACTGGAACCGGCGTTCTTTCGGAGTACCTTGCAATATTTCAAACTTCCGGTACATATAAATGTAGCAGAGAACAGCCGACAATCCTTGCGAAAAGACAGTAGCAATAGCAGCTCCCGCCACTCCCCAGTCAAGTACCAGAATACAGAACAAGTCGAGAATGATATTCAGAACAGCCGCAAACAGCAGAAACCA
>ERZ780168.3846-NODE-3846-length-11186-cov-6.957416_pt1 | contig 11186 bp, 8 predicted proteins | sample MGYA00510981_ERZ780168 | MGnify/ENA primary metagenome ERZ780168 (study PRJEB29588, sample SAMEA2158769) | human gut metagenome | biome: human gut; feature: human-associated habitat; material: faeces | place: Denmark | collected 2008/2010 ...
CGGGACATGGAATTGGAACACATTTACGCGGAGGCAGAAAAGCGGCTGAAATGAGGAAGGGGGCGTTCCTGTGCCGAAAAATATGTACACCGTTGCCGGGGACGGCCCCTGCAATGAAGAGCTGGCTCTGCGGATGCAAGCCGGAGACAAAAACGCCGCGGAGCGGCTCATCGCACAGAACGAGGGTTACCTCACCGAACTGGCGCGGGAGTACACATCGTGGTGTGAACTAGAGGACTTGAAGCAGGAGGGAGCGCTGGCGCTGCTGGATGCGGCGCGACGCTTTGATCCCGTTTACGGAACGAAGCTGCTGACCTATGCGACGCCCGCGATAGAAGCGGCGCTGTCCGACTATGCCGCGCGGTATTCTTCCTCTCTGTCCATTCCCATCAGCCGGTACAATCAACTGCGCAGGGTGGCATATCTCTGCGCCGAGGGATGGGACTCATCTGATGCTGAGTTGGTCAAGGTGGTGTGCGGAGAACTGAATGTATCTGCCAAGATAGCTGGGGCGTTGATAAAAGAATACCGGACGCTGTTTTGCGTCCGGCAGTTAGGTGACGATGTGTTCTCCATCAGCTGCGGCGGCGATCCTGCTATAGCCTATGACCGCCTGATGCGCCGGACGCTGCTGATGCAGCGGATGGAGCAAGTGTTGACGCCCAGAGAGCTGAATCTGGTGCAAAGTTACCTCGGCATCGGTCAGCCGGACGAGGTTGGCATGACCTTTCAGAAACTGGCGATCTATCTCAACTACAACGGCCCCAGTGGTGCGGAGAAGGCGTACAAGGCTGCGCTGCGGAAGTTGAAAAAGGACTTGTACGGTGGGGCCTATGGCCGGTGGCTCTCCGCTCAGAAGGCCATCCGCGCCGCCAAAGCGGAGGCGGAGCAGGAGGCGGGGCATCACGCAACACCGCAGAGAACATGGTGGGATGAGAAGGAACTAACGGATCGATTTAGCTGTGAGGTGGCGTCGCTTGTTTGCGTCTACGAGATGCTCAAGAGCTCTTTTGACCATTCCTTTTGATGGCGGATTGCGTAGCAGAACAGCTCGAGTCGATCTATTTGCGCCGCTCTATAGCGATAGTCTTGCGGATCATCCCATATTTGGCTATACTGAGAGAAACCTTTGTAAAGAACGATTGACCGGCGAGGAGGGAAAATTATGCTCCCCATGCTCTTAGCAACGATTGAAAACGATGTGGATCGAGCACTGTTTGCGGAGATCTACGAGCAATACCATGAGCGAATGGAGCAGGCAGCGCTTCGCATTTTGAAAGACACTCATGATGCGGAGGACGCTGTTCAGAATGCCTTTTTGAAAATAATTCGTAATTTCGAAAAGTTTTTAGAGCTTCCCTGTAAGAAAAGACCTTTCTGGTGCGTCTGTATAGTAAAGAACGAAGCGATTACGCTCCTGCGGAAGAAGAAAAAAGCCATCATGCTGGAGAGCATGGAGGATGCATACGATGCCAGTGCCGATATTGAGAAGGCGTTGTCCTATGAGGATATCATCCGCCTGTTCGCGGGGCTGCCGGAGACCTATCGGGCAGTTCTGGAGATGAAATTCCTGCTGGACTGCTCGGGGAAGGATATCTCTCAGAAGCTCGGCATTTCAGAAAATGCGGTCAATGTACGCATTTCCCGCGGCCGCGCGATGCTTCGGGAGATTATGGAAAAGGAGGCGCTGCATCTATGACAGAGAAAGAGCTTGATGCCTTCATGAGCAAGGTGCTGCTGGATGCCATTGCATTTGATGAGGATCGCCTTGAGGAGAAAATCCCCTATGCTGCGTCTGCACGACACCGGCGTCAAATGCGAGCGATGCTGAAAGATCCCGTGCGTTGGACAAGAGAACGGGACAAGCCTGTCTGGAAAAGGGTGCTGCAGACAGCAGCAGTCATATTATTGATGCTGTCATTGGGACTTGGCAGCGTGATGCTTGCCAGCCCGACCGCTCGGGCGACGATTGTTCGGTGGGTTACCGAATGGTATGAAACACATATTGTGTTTCGCTATGCCGGAGAGGATGCCCAAGGGGAGATGTCGCAGTATGAGCTGGGGGAACTACCAGAAGGTTTTGTGGAAAATCCGGAAAGACAATTTATAGGTGCAGGAATGACTTCCCATTTCTATGAGAACGAAAAGAAAGAAGTGATTTTGTTCAAATATGCCTATATGCAGCAGGGAGCTTTGAGCAGTGTCGACGCAGAAAATGCGAATGTGATTCCGGTGTTTGTCAACAACTGTGAGGGTCTGTTGGTAATCCCCAAAGAAGAGGACAGCAACAGTACGCTAATGTGGTTTGATCCAGGGCGCAACCTGCAATTTACCCTTGATGCGCCGCTTGGCCAGGAGGACATTCTGCACATGGCAGAGAGCGTGTATTTGGTCGAAACGACGAAATAAGATATTTTTGCAAAAAGCTGTAAGAAAGGATACCCCTTTCCGCGTCTATTAGGTAGAAGCAGAAACAATCTGCCGAGAACACGCGGAAGGGGGTGATTTTTGTGAAAAGGATGGTAGCTGCAATGCTCTGCGGCATTCTGCTCGCAGGCGGAATCGTAGCACAGGCTTTGGAGCCACGAGTTGCCAACTGCTCGTTGTCGCTGACTTTTGATGGAACAACCGCCATTTGTGAAGCAATCTGCACTGGGAATTCTTCGACGGATCAGGTGAAGGCAACGATAGAACTCTATCAGGGGAACACCTATCTGGCCTCATGGAGCAACGAAGGGACCTATTTTGTTGCAGTATCCGGACAGCGTGGCGTGACATGTGGAAAGAGTTACACGCTGAAGCTCAACTATACTATCAATGGAGTGACTCAGCCAGAGCAGAGCGTGACAAAGAGATGCCGGTAGAAGCTGGCAGGCATGGGGGACATGCTTTAGGAATTACAAAGGGAACATGAGATGATACAAGGCTTGAGCCATATAGGAATGTGACATGAAAGGAATACGCTACGATGCTTAACCGCGTGTTCGACCATTTGTGCCAGTCTCGGCGCAAATAAAGGATTGAAAGGATGTTGGCGATTACTATGTGTAAAACAGCGAAAAAGCTAACCGCCGCAGTGATGTTATGTTCTTTCATTGTGGCAGGAATTGCAGGTACAGCACTTGCGTATCAAAAAACAACTAAAAAAGAGATTGCGAAGGAGTGGACCTATGTAGACGACGCATACTACTCTCTTGTCAATACGGGGGAGGGTTTCCCTATTTTGGTAAAGCGTCTCCAGAATAGTGACTACGATGATATACTTACAAACCTAATTGATACCTCACTGAGGCCTGATACAGTAGCAGTTCAGAATGCAGCCTATAATCCTGATGCAATTTTGCCTGACAACATGTTACCAGATGGTAGTTTTCTTGTGGAAAATTGGGAAGATTTGTATGAACAGCTCATCAACGATACCTATGAGGTTAAAACACTTCACGTTACAAAAGAACAGCAGGTGACCTTGGAAGAAGTCTCAACACAAAACCAGAAACTTTCAATTACAGATGGGAACACAAATACCATCAATGCAAAAATAATTACAACAAAAAAAGGAAACATTGCGCTCCCGACTAACTTTGATATTACGAATGTAACCTATATGGTAGCCCCAGACGGTAAAAGCGTTCTTTACATGACCGAGGGCGAATTAGTAACAATCGATGGAACGGGCACCACAACGGTAGTATCTCCTTCCACATATAACGGCAAGACATACGAGGATCTGATAAAGGAATCCATAGAAATCTATGGCGAAAATCGAGTTTTCTGGAATGGACAAGCGAGTATCTCTCCCGATGGCTCCAGTATTGCCTACATCTCAAATAAAGCGAATATCCAAGGCACATGGGATTTGTTTGTTTTGGACTTAAGCACAGGAAAAGAAGAAAAAATTGGCGATGATAAAGCAATGCACTATTTTGTGGTTCGGTGGTTAGATTCAAAGTATGTCTTGTGCATGAAAACACGAGATTCATACTATGAATTAGTAGCGGTTGGTCTGGATGGGATCGAGTATAAACTTAATTTTGCCACGAAGAACCCAGTTATCTTAGGCGCAAGAGATGGCCTGATTGCATATGGGAATGAGGCAAACGACACCATCTACCTTGCCCAATTCAACCATTCAGAAAAGCTGGAGAAAATTGCAGAGTTTAAGATCAACGGAACTTTTAGAATCCGGCCTGGCATTAGTCCTTTTAGCCCAGATGGGAAAAAATTTGCGTATGTATCGGTTCCAGAGACTAATTATTATGGAAGAGATATTGTCGTTATTGATCTTGAGACAATGACGGCTACAAGCAACCAAACCATTCCGAGCGGCACAAAAACAACAACTGCTGTATTGGAGTTTGATTGGTTGGATAACGATTCTCTTCTTACTTCTGTCATTGAGAATTCCACACAGACAATTACTAGTTGGATTTATCATACAAAGTGAGGTGTATCAAAGTGAGAAAAGGACAATTTAGTACTTCTATCTTATGCTTGCTTATGCTTTTCTCAATGGCTCTGCCGGCCTCCGCGTATACTGAATATGATGAAACCTTTATTGGGGAGGCAATTGATGGCACAACACATTGGGTTTCACCACTAAAAAATGGTTCCAGTTATTATTATGCAACAATAACATCGAAGTGGAACGAGCGTCGTACAACAGGAACCTCCCCGCATGTTGGAATTGATCTCAGTATTAGTCAAACCAATGTTGTGGTTGCAGTTACAGCAGGAACCCTTAAAAAAGATACCTCATCGGATGGAATCTCCTATAACAATGTCACCCTTGACACCGGCCATTCGACCAAAAATGTATTCTGCCATTACGAACATTGCTCCTCGCTGCAATCCAATGGTTACTATAACCAAGGTGACCAAGTTGCAACAGGTGGATCATATGGATATCCTAATCAACCACATCTCCATTTTGCGGCATATAACACCGATAGATTAGATACTCGCAAAGGGTATCGGAATGAAACGCTTTACCGCCACGCAAGTCCATGGAACTATGGGCGCAACTGTGACACCTTTTCCCAATTGCAATGGAATAACAACACTACCGCAGCGGCAACACTCGTGTTTAGTGGCGCAGGAAACCCACATAATGAAAAGCCATATTCAGCCCAAATTTACTATCGCGTGAAGGGATCAACTACCTGGATTGGTCCCTATAATATGACTAATTCAACTGGATATGTTTATTCTTATGATTTTAGAAACCTTGTCTCATCAGGAACTGAGATTGAGTGGGTTGTGCGTTATAGGCGGTCAAGTCCTTCGGCATATATGTGGGCTCCAGCCAAATTCTACAATCCGGCTTCTGACCCAAATGGCTCGACTCGAAAGTGGGCTCACGCGACCAATACGGTCCAGTATTAATGACAGATACTAATTGCGCCTACTGGAAAGGTGCTCTATAATTTGTTAGCGCCGGGCGAAAACCGAATGGCTAATTCCGCCCGGCGCTAACAAATACAATATGTTCTCCAGAGCCATAGTGTATGACATATTAACACAAGCGCTATAAAGCTGCTTTTGTTAATATGTAAGGGTTGAGCAAAACGCGAGTTTTGCAAAATTGAGTAACAATATATAGCGTTCAAACGATATGAATAGCACTATTTATTGTATAGCCTTATGAGCAAATCGGTGTTTTGCTCAACCCTATTAATATGTTAAATTGGAGGTTTTATGAAAAAAATAATTATAACGCTTGTTTCAGTTTTTTTACTGGTACTGACTTCGTGCCAAACCGTGGGGGAAGGTTCTGCTGAAGATGTGTTCAATTTTAGGCAGGATAACTGGAGTCTTGTGCATGATTCGGACTTTAGCGCGATCAAGGAAGTTTATGTACCTGAAAGCTACAATGGCTATACTTACCAAGAAGTTTTAGCGCTTGCGTTGAGCAAAATAGATGATCCGTATTATGAGTTGGTCTGGGGTGAACCAACGGTTATTTCACCGAATGGTGAATATGCAGTATATATTTCCAATAAGCCAGATGTCGTAAACGGCGTCTTTTCTTTCATGTTGCTGAAAATAAATTTGAATCAGGAGAGCGTGCTATTCAATCTTGGCTCTAACCGAACGCCCGCTTATCCGCTGTGGTGGGTTGATGATAGCCGCTTCGTTTATGAGTATAACGGCGCTTATTATATTTGCAGTATTGAGTCGCCAACAGAACAAATTCTGCTTTCCTTAGAAGGTGAAGAACCGGTCATATTGGCGTATGATGGCAGTACCTTTCTATATGTTAAAAATGCAGACAACATTGGAGACGGAACAAGACAGATTGCTGTAATCACTGCGGACAATCAATGTGAAGAAATTGCTGATTTTGCGGAAGAACAGGGCACTCTGATGCGTGAAAGTGCAATCAACGAGATGCTTCATCTGGCCGTAATGAAAGGACGTTTATCGGCGGATACCGACGAAAGGTATATCAGGGTTTACGACTATGAGAGAGACGAATATGCTCAACTCCCAAACCCGCTGATTGATAACGCCAAGAATGTCAACGCTGTGGATTTCTATTGGGAAGGGACAAATCTGGAGGTTCAATATATTGTTGATGATCTGGTGCAGGAATGGTCATATCACTTTTGAATCACATGTAAACAATAAGTCGCCATTAGTCACAATGGTCAGAGTATGCGTCCGAAGATTTGGCAGTTACCTAATGCTATGAAGACAGAGCTGGGGAGTTATAGCTCCAGCTCTAATGTAATCAACCGCAATTAATAAACCCTTCCTATGATACAGATTTCCTACAAAAAAATTAGCAAAATAAGCAATAAATATTCCTCGGCGAAAGCCGGGGGTATTTCTTAGATGGGTGAGGCCCTATGTTACTATCCACGCCTCATGCGGTGTTGGTACGATTTGCCGTTTGCATAGGCCGTCCTATCCGCACAGGGATGAATTCATCACTTCTCGCTCCTATTTAACCGTTCTTTTTCTGCTTTCCCTGCTTTCGATCCCCAACCATCAGACATTCAGTCCTTTACTTCTGGTGTGTAGCTTGCTAAATTGTTCCTGCCATTCACTCTTGAATAGACTCCCTTTGTTTTATAGCTTACAGTTGACAGACCGCATCCCTACTATAACAAAGGGAATTTTGTTTTTCCTCATCGGCATTAGCCTTTTTGAACCACTCGCCCAGCGAGTGGTTTTCATCGCACAAAAAAGCGAGTCGAGAAAAATTCTCGGCTCACTTTTTTACCCTGCACCGACCGGCTAACCCCACAGCCACATTGTGTACCTGTGAACATTAATCCTTGCGGTTACAGGGTTTTGTTGCCATGTGTTGACAAAAAAGATGTAGGCACAAATCATTGTCTCGCAGCGCTTTTGTAATTTCAAGTGCGTGAAATCAGTTAGCGGTTTTGGAAACGCTTTACCTCTGCAATTCCAGGCCTTTGTAATAAATCAAAAAATTCGTTAATCGCGTTGTGTCTTTGCATAGGGCACTTCATGCCAGTTCGTTTTTTGCAAAATGTAAATGTAACAGACGCCTTTGCACGTGATAGCGCCACAAAAAATGTACATCTATCCTCATCTGGTTGATTTCTAAAATTCCAAAAAGCGGAATCCTCTAATCCAATAAAATATACAGCATTGTATTCTAATCCCTTACTTTTATGAATTGTCATGATAGGAACGGAATGATCTCCGCGAAAGTTTTCAATCGCTAAGTTCCATACTCCGTGTGCGGCTACATATTCCTCAAAAAAGAGACTTTCAAATTGGTTGATTACATTCATAAAGTAAGTACCTTGTTTATACGCCGGGAATTTCGCCTTTATATTTCCAATGCCAAAAAAATCAATAATACTATTCAAAGTACTGTGCCATTGCTCTGTATCAAGCTTTTGCTGAATATTCTTCTTAACAACGTTCACTACAGCAGACAGTTTCCTCTGCATTTCATCAAAAGTATCATTTTCCCGCATCCCGCTAATTCCCCAAAGCTCAACCAGTGACTCTTCTATAAAAGTCCATTCATTTGGGTGTTTTCTGCTGTCAGCGCATATCATGAATTTGATAAACAAATCTACTATTGGTTCTTTGATAAGATCCTGATAGCCAGTTTCAATGCGCGCCCGTACACCGTGTTTCTCCAACTCCTCAATAATCGCCGAAGCGTAGTCCTGCGGCTTTTGCTTGCAGAGAATACAAATATCGTGTGGTTCTACACCATTTGAGATTTTCAATAGTATATCCTTCGATACAGCAGCAGCCTCCAGTTGTTCATTGTCTGCAATAAAAAGTGCAATGTTCCCATCATCCTCGGCCCAGTTGCCAGAAGCACATACTTCTGTTGCCTTTTCTTTTAAAGATTCATACATTGCCTTTTGCAATGCAACTAATCTGGGTGCAGAACGATGATTCATTATCAAGCGTATACATTTCGGATTCAGTTCTCTATAAAAGTCATTAAATATCGTTTTTACTGCCCCGGCCCATACCATGATTCTCTGCTTGTTATCTCCCACAGATGTTACCTTGGTACCAGAATTCCAAAAACACTCCTTTACAAACGCATACTGAATTGCCGTTGTGTCCTGAAATTCATCAAGGAACACAAATGAATACGTCATCTGTAAGGCTTGCTTAATATACGGGTTCGTTTCAATAATATACATGGCAAGCATCATGATCATCTTAAATGTCAAAGTCGCTTTATTTCCGTTGAATCCCTTTAACAATAGTGGCCACACTTTATGCCCTAATCCATCTCCTGTTAAAGGAAGACTAATTCGTGACAGAATATCATCATATTCAGTTTTCAGCCTAGACTGCGTGAAGCCATTAGGGTTTTTGAATCCCGCACAATGAAACGCTGCATCAATTATATCGGGATCATTCACCAGATAATCGGTGGCCGGGCGAAGTTCATCAGGCAGTGCATATAGAAAGTGGTCAAGAATATTTTTGGCAAATGCATCGTATGTCATTGATACAAATCTACCTTTTATATCTGTGCCACATCGCTTTTCCACGCGTTCTTTCAAATTCTGTGCAGCATCCGTCTTGAAACTGATAGCAAGTATCTTTTGAGGCTCTCTGCACTGATTTGTCTGAAATAGAAATGCTGCTTTTTGCGCCAACAATTCCGTTTTTCCTGCGCCTGGCCCCGCAACAACCAGTACATGTCTGTCACTGCAGCGAACGGCTGTATCCGCAGCTTCCTCTAACGAGATCCCGTCGCAAGGCAACCATTTATCAGGATGCACAATTTTCATTCTTATCACCTTTTAGAATGTGATCAGCAGTTTCAATTAAACGTTGCAAAACCGGCGGTACATTTTCTTTTAACTCCTCGTCACTTAATTGAGATAGTGCTGCAATATGTGTAGACGGTTTTCCTCTGTTCAAGAAGAAATATGTGTACCATACCATGAGTTTTTGCTGTTCGGGCGAGTAGGTATGTCCATCACCGCCTTCTTCTTTTAGTGTGTTTTTTATGTCTTTTAAGATTCGAGTTTCATACTCCGAGTGTATTTCACCATCATTTTCAATTTTTGTAATACGTTCTTTCTTTCCACTCTGGGCAATATCAATACAAGGTCCTTCTCTCGTATCCAAAGTTGCCTTATACGTATCTCCCATCTGTTCCAGCATCATAAAATCGATATCCAACGGTGCGGAAAAGAAAACATTATATTTTTCAAGCCATGCTATCCAAGTCTGCATTGCTGTTATAGCAGATACATTCCAGCCCGCCATTCCTTCGAACTCGGCATCAGTTAGAATCCCGCTATCAGTGGTGTTGAGTAGTACATTTCTGTCGTATCCATTTGCAATGAGCTGCTTAAGCACATATTGGATACGTCCCCAACCACCACCATCTCGTTCCCGATCCAAATCGAGCAATGTAATATATGGGATTTCCAAGTCATTCAGCAATCTCCAGAAGTGGTTGACATGCCGACCTCCAAGTGGAACTATCGATATTCCACTAACATCTGTGTTCCCATGTATGGCTTCCCAATACTTCGGCAGGATAATTTCTTCACTATCTCCTTCTCCTAAAATAACAAGCTTTGCAAAGTACAGTTCAGGATAGGCTCTCACCGCTTCCTTGATATATTTATATTGATCCTGCATACGTTCTTCATCCGGCAGAGTAATGCATCTTACTTTTGATGCCAGCAACTCCCTGTCTAATCTAAAGTATCTGAGATTCTCTGGATCAATCCGCTTAACAATCGCAGGAGAATGGGATGTCATAATTGCTTGCGCATTGTTTTTGCCTGCAATATCTTTCAAATTCCCCACCAATTTCCCCAGCAGATGTGGAGCGATGTGATTTTCAGGCTCTTCAATGGCTACAATCGTCAAAATGGGTGGTTTTCTATTGAAAGAGGTATGTTCTGGATCTATCTCTATTTCTCTCACCATTTGACCTTCAACATCCAATATGCTGTCAACCAAAGATATATAAAACAAAGATCGCAGACCATCTCCCATCTGGTCTATCGTATACTCTTTTCCCGTTTCTGTCGGTTCAAAAACAACCTCTGTTTTTCTGATAGATGTTTCAATATCAGCGCTGTTGAATCTTAAGCTGGCTGTCGAATATCGCTCATCAGAATCATAGGTTTTCCACTGCTTTCCCAGCGACGTGCCAAACATGGAAACGCCTTTTTCTTCTTCAAATTGTTCATTTAATTCCTTAATTTTGGCTTTAACGTTTCCTTTTGTCTCCTCACTCCAGTTGATGCTGCTCATGATCTGATACATCATCGTACCAGATGCATTTTTCAGCTGCTTAGAAGGATCTCTGACTGCTGGGACATAAATCACTCGAATCTTGTCCAGATCCCGTCGAGACGCATTTGTTCGATTGCCCTCTTCAATTTCAGCAAACTCCGGACAAGTAATATAACTTATCTTGCTATCAATCGAGCCGTCAATAGTATTGCTTTTTTCCCATGTGGCCTCAAGACGGATCCGTAGATACGGCAGCCTACCTGGATTATCAACAACAAAGTGTTGAAAAAAGATAGGTATAGCATATTCTCCACCATTGCTTCCTGACTGCAATTCTTCAAATTCAAATACTGCTTCTATATAAAGACTTTGCTGTTCCATTTCATCTGGAAGTATATCTTTGGGCAGATGAAAATCACTTCTGTGTAGAATACGATCATTACTGTTTTCAGAAAACATACAATTAA
>ERZ780168.3849-NODE-3849-length-11181-cov-2.868776_pt1 | contig 11181 bp, 5 predicted proteins | sample MGYA00510981_ERZ780168 | MGnify/ENA primary metagenome ERZ780168 (study PRJEB29588, sample SAMEA2158769) | human gut metagenome | biome: human gut; feature: human-associated habitat; material: faeces | place: Denmark | collected 2008/2010 ...
ACCTTTTTTTGATTAAAAATTCACAAAAAACATTTGTTAAATGAAGATTATTGTGATACAATTTTTTTATATTTGGGAGGTGCGCTAATGAAGGAAGTATTAATTACATCGGGAACAAGCTTTGAGGGATATGATATCGTTGGCTATGGAACATACAAGTTCACACAGACGATACTTAATTCCAACTTTTTGAAGGATTTCGGAACATCTATTGCGGATATTGCCACGGATAGAAGAGATATCTATCAGGAGAAGATCGATGAGATCCTCAATGAAACAATCAATAATTTCACAGATATGGTCCGTGAGACGAAGTACAATGCTGTAGTTGGATTCAGAACAGGTGTTGAGGAATACACCAACAACGTAACTGCTGTTGTTGCCAGTGGAACTCTGGTAAACATAAAGGAGCAGTACAAGTCGGAATTTGACAAGAGCAGCTTCATCAGAAACGAGATATATGTAAGAAACTATTACGACCTGCTCGTGCCAAGAGCATCAAAGGTGGTGCTTGCATCAGAGGGTAAGGGAACAAAGATTTCCGTGTGGTTCAACAACTACAATAACGACGATATAAAGGCACTTAAGGCAGAGCTTCAGTTCACCAATATCTATGGTGACAATATAACACTGCCGGATGTTGATTTTACATTTGATAAGACCAACCTCAAGCTCCTCAAGTCGGATTATGTGGAGTGTAAGCTTCCGGACAAGTATATAAAGATGATATCCTCCGTCAAGGTATACATCAAGAAGTATGTCAAGGCCAGCGGAGTATACGAGATAGATGCGGATTCTATCGGAATTGAGATGTCTGACGTTAAGTTTAAGGCACTCAAGCTCAAAAAGGGAATTGATGCAGTTGCAAACTACAAGTCAGACGGACTTGTGTGGACATGTAACTGTGGACACGTAAACGAAGGCGGCGCAGAGGAATGTGTGATCTGTGGAAGAAAGCAGGATGAGATGAAGAACTCTATCACATTCAACTACGAGCCTATGCTTGAAGAGATGAAGACAAAAGAGTATGTAATAGAGATCAAGGATGTACTCATGAAGTACATCAAGGATATTGATACAGGAATGAGAATGCAGCTTCTTGAGATCATGGAGTCCGGTCTTAATTACGAGAAGAGCAGAGGATCCATGAAGGACTCTGTTATCGAGAAAGTTGAGAATCTCTTCCTTGGATTATAGGGATTATAAGACGATATGCAACAGTACATGGTACAGATAATAAAAAATCTTAAGGAGAAGGGTTACAGACAACTCAATCCGGAAAGTAACAATGTATACGGCAGAGCAGACAGCGATGCCGTATATATTGTTGTTATAGGCAGTAATCATAATCTTGATTCTGAGACTCTGAAAAAGTTCAATAATAAAATATTGCTTGATGTTTCTTCGGATTCGCATATAAAAGTCAATCTTCTCAATATACTCATCACTCCAAACGGAATGTTTGATGATATGACAAAAAAGATAGTTGAAGAACTGGACAATGTCTGGCTGTTCGCGGAGGATTACGGAAAGCTGTATATATTTGAGAATCAGCCCACTGACTTTGACTCACTCTATGATGTGATCGATAAAAAAACGGTGGTGGATAACCGCAGATCCCAGCACAATCTGATAAGAATGTTCGGTGTTGTAACACCGATATTACTGTTGATAAATATTCTGGTGTACGTTGCATGTATCTTTGTATATCAACCTACGGAACTGGCTGTGGAAGTGCTTGCGATATCAGAAAAAGGACAATATTACAGATTCCTGACATCAATGTTTACACATTTTGGAATAGCACATCTGGTTGGAAATATGGTGATTTTGATCGCACTCGGTGCGAGGGTTGAGAATATAATAGGCAGATTCAATTATATCATAGTTTATATTGCCACGGGTCTTACTGCGTCATTTGCATCATACATAGATTGTTTTTATAATAATACATATGCTTACTCGGCTGGTGCATCCGGAGCGATATTTGGTCTTCTGGGAGTGCTGGTTGTCATAGCATTTTATAATAAAGGCCGGGTGAAGGATCTGTCACTTATTAATATGCTTATATTATTTATTCTGACACTGGTTAACGGAAAGATGTCAGAAGGTATTGATAATGTTGCCCATGTGGCGGGATTTGCGGCCGGGTTAGTGGCCGGGATAGTCCTTTTGCTGACCAATCAAAAGGTTGTAAAGAATAGCCGTTTATGATAAAATAATACGATGATAAAAAAGTGGGAGGCTGGGTTATGAGTACTGGAATCAGTATGTCAAGTGTAAACAAAATAAAGGAACTTGCAGACAATGGCGATTACAGTCTCGCTCTCGATATACTTGAACATCAGGATCTGTCGAAGTCACTTAGTCCACAGTTTATTAGAATATGCGGCGAGGTGTATTACGAGAACAAAAGATATCCTGAGGCCAGAGCGGCGCTTGTCAAGGCACATGCCATGGCTCCGGCTGGTAACAAGATAATATATTCTTTGATAAAACTGTATTTATCCATGGGATTTACACAGCTTGCAGAGCATTATTTTGAGATATATACATTTAATCAGGCCAATAAGGATGCAGGTACATACAGACTTGAATATATGATAGCCAAGGCACACAGGAAGCCCGTGAATGAACTTTACAGCATACTGGTGTCGGCGAATGATGTTGAGACGGATGAAGAGTGGGATTTTGAGATGCTTCTGCTTCATGCGTACATAAGAAACAGGGAGAAGTTTGACAGCGCCTGTGTTGAATTCAGAGCGCATTACAAGAACTCTTCACATTTGTATATGCTGGACAAGCTCATGGGCGGCGATGTGGATCTTGAATCCATGATTTATTGTTATCCTGACACGGAGATGTCGGATGATGATCCTGAGCAGGCAGATACAAGAGCAAATGAAAATAAGATATTGGAAGAAGACGATCTGAGAATGCATCCAAAGGATGCTAAGATCATGATCATGGTCGAGGATGACGCACCTGTGACGAGTTCCATGAAATTCAAGCAGATGTGGATTAGATCGAAGGATAAAAAAGAGCAGAAAAAGGAAGCTCGTCAGGAAGAAGAGAATTCTGAGCCGAAGAAGAAATCCAGAGGTTTATTTGGATTGATGTCAAGGAAAGAGGAAGAGCTTGTCGAGCAGGAGATGGAATCTCTGAAGAACGAGAATCTTGACAAGGAACAACTGCTCGAGGAAGTTATTTCCGATACCGCTGATGATGCCGGGAATACGGCAAAGCCTGAGCTCAAGGCGATGATCAGTGACAGTGAGAAAGCTCCTGAGGGAAAGTCGCAGGATATGACCGAGATAAGCGGGGAGCTGACTCCTGAGGATGCAGCGGTGTATAACAAAGATAACGACAATGAGTATGAGGATTCCGAACCGGTGGAGGAAGATAATTATGTTATCGAAGAAGAGCCGGAGGAAGTAGTCATGGTTGAAGTTGATGGTGACGATTCTGATGACGTATCTGACAGTGCGTCAGATCGCGATTCTGAAGACGATACTGTTGTGGAGACCTTTGATCCTGAGTTCGAGGGAGACTTTGAGGATGGATTTGAGGCGGATGCAGAGCCGGAGACTTTGCCTGATGAACCGGTTGAATCAGAAACGTTTGATTTTGATAAAGCCTTTGAATCTCTTGAGGAGTTCGAGGTTGACGATGAAAATCTCGAGGATCTGATGGAAGATGCGGAGTCTCAGAATGATGTGGAAGAAACTGCTGTTGAGCCGGGTGTAGAGCAGAATGAACCGGAAGTTGATGAAGTCTCAGTTGAGATCGAACCGGAGATCGAAGAAGAATTCGAGGTAGATGCAGATTCTGAGCCTGAATTCGAAGAAGAACTTGAGGTTGGTGCAGAATTCACGATCGAGGCAGAGCCAGAGACTGAGGAAGAATTAACAGTCGAGGCAGAGCCGGAGGTTGAGGAAGAATTCACAATCGATGCCGAAGCGGAGATTGAAGATGAATTTGAGACTGAAGCTGAGCCAGAGTTAGAAGAATATACAATCGATGCGGAATCTGAGGAATCTGAGATGGAAGAAGTTCCAGTGGAAGTCGAACCAGAGGTGAAAGAATTTGAAGCTGAGGCTGAACTGGAGATCGAAGAAACTGAGGCTGAAGCTGAATCAGAGGTCGAAGAGGAATTCACAATGGAAGCAGAGGATAAGTCAGAAGAGAAAATTGCGATGGAGACAGAACCGGAAAAGCCAAAGAATAATGGCTTCCCGGTGTTTAAGAGCAGTCTGTTCCCTGACTACAACACAGAGAATGCAGCACTGTATGATCTGTCGGCAGAGAAAGATATAAATGCAGAGATAGAGGCTGATGAAGCCAAGATATTGGAAAGTCTTAAGAAAGAGGAGGATCTTATCGGTGAAACAGACAGACTCCTTGCAAGACTTGGAATTAAATTCAACACGGAATTCAATTCTATATTGAATTTTGATGATGAAGATAAAGAGGATGATGTGGCAGCTCCCGACGAGGAGAAGACAGATGAGCAGGAATCCCCACAACAGGAAACGGTTGACGCTGAACCAGAGCAACCGAAGAAAAAGCCGTTCAGACTGAAGGGCTGATCAAAGAAGAAATAAAGTAGCATGATCATACATATAGTGTATTGCTTTTTATTTGAACAAACGGAAGGAGGCGAGGGAATTGGCTGTAGATCAGACAGAAGCAATGATTGCGGCGATCAAGGCACAGCTTGAAAAGGAAAGAGCTGCAGAAGCTGCCAAGAAAAAGAGGGAAGAAGAGGAAGAACTTCTCAAGAGCGGCAGCAAGAAGAAAGATGCTGAGACTGCTAAAAGCCAACACAAAACTTTGTCCAAGGAGGAGTTAGAACGAATCGAGGCTAAGAAACGCCGTAAGAGAGAAGAGGCTCTTGGAATTGTTCATGAGGATGAACCGGAAACTTCAACTGAGGATGAAAAGCAGGACGATGTTCCAAAAGAGGGAGAGGGACTGAAGCCTGAAGATAAAAAAGAAGATAAAAAAACAGAGGGAGCTGCACCTAAGCTCAGTCTTAACCTTGGAGGCATCGCTGATGATATGTCGGGCGGTGGTCTCGGAGGAGGCCTTGGCGGCGGATTAGGTGAAGGCGGTCTTGGAGGACTCGGAGGCGGCCTTGGCGGAGGACTCGGAAGTACACCTAAGACAGAGGGAGGCCTTGGATCAGGCGGCCTTGGCGGCGGTCTTGGAAAAACACCTAAAACAGAAGGCGGTCTTGGTGGCGGATTTAAGTTCGGCGCCGGAACTGAAGGTACAGTTAAGTCAACAGGTGGAAGCAATATTGTTCTCACTGATGATGATGAAAATGCTGAGGATGAAGAGACACTTGAGTGGGTAACTGATAAGAATGCAAAGGTGAATAAAGTTAAGTCACCTAAGGGAGGCAGTGATGCGAACGGAGATCTGTTCAGCATTCTCCCAGATAGAAACAAGCAGGCTGCGGCTGGAGAGTCATTGTATGATTTTGATGATGATGATGACGATGATGACGATTTCCTTGGAGCAGGAATAAAGAACCTGTCCAATATAGACGAGGAGAGTCCTGAGGAGATAGCCAAGAAGAAGGCTGAAGAGGAGGCTAGGAAGAAAGCTGAGGAGGAAGCCAAGAAGAAGGCTGAGGAAGAAGCTAAGAAGAAGGCCGAGGAAGAGGCTAAGCGTAAGGCTGAAGAGGAGAAGAAGCGCAAAGAGGCAGAAGAGGCAAGAAAGAAGGCTGCCGCTGAAAAGGCTAAGGCTGAGGCTGAGGCAAAGAAGCAGCAGGCGATCGACGATGCCAGAAAGAATGCTGAAGAGGCAAAGAAACATGCTGAGACCTCGAAGAAGACCATCGAGGAATGCGAGAAGACAGAGAAGGATCTCGAAAAGCAGCTTGAAGAATTTGCTGCCAAGAAGCAGAACTATGATGCAAAGATGGCACAGGAGGCTGAGGCAAAGAAGAAGAATGATGCTGAACTGCTTGAGCGAGAGGAGAAAGAGCTTGATGCCAATATTGCAAAGCTCAAGAAAGAGATATCAGATACAAATGAATCTGCTAAGAAAGAGTCAGACAGAATCCTCAAGGAGAGTGATCCTGATACATATAAGAACAATATGATCAATGAGGCTCAGGCTGCTGCCGACAAGGCTATAAAGGCACTTGCAGACACCAAGAAGACTAATGTGGATAAGGGTGTTGCTGAGTACAACAAGGCTGTTGATGCTGATAAGAAGAAATTGGCAGACATAGATGCGGATAAGAAGAAGTCTATAGAGACGGCCAAGAAGAAGCGCACAGATGAGGAAGCAAGAGCAGCCAAGATCATGAAGACTGCCGAGGCAGACAAGACAAAGGCTGGTGCAATATTCAGCGAGTCTAAGAAGGCTGAGGAAGAGGCTGATGCTAATCTTAAGAATACCACTGAGATGGAGAGTCAGTCACAGAAGACTCTTGATGAGCTCCAGAAGAAGCTTGAGGAGTCAGAGAAGGCTGTTAAGAATGCAAAGAACAGCAGAAATGATGCAAACACAAAGCTTGCAATACAGAAGGAAGAACTGAAGAAGGCAGAGAAGGTTGAGGAGGAGGCTGCAAAGGCTCTTGAGGCAGCAAAGAAAGCCAAGGAAGAGGTTCAGAAGAAGATTTCAGACAGCGAAGAGTTCATAAAGAAGGTTGCTGATCAGATTACAACTGCTGAGAACGACAACAAGAAGATCAGTGAGGATGTTGCCGCTGCAAAGAAGGAGAATGACTCATTCAAGGCTGCGAAGGCAGAGGCTCAGGAAGCTCTCGACTCAGCTAAGAAGTCTCTTGTTGAGGCTGAGTATCTTCTGGCAAAGGCAGAGGCTGCTGCCGAGGAAGCGGAGCAGGTAGTCGAAGAGGCTAAGATCGCAGAAGAGGTTGAGATCCAGAATGCGGAAGCTGCTGCCAAGGAAAAGACAGATAAGCTTACGGCAGAAGGAAAAGACAGAGAGACCAAGCATGAGGTGTTCCTTGCTGCTGAGGAAGAGAAGTATGCTACGGCAGAGGCAAGTGAGCTCGAGAAGGTTCAGACTGCAGCTATGAAGGCTGAGAAGGAAGCCTCAGATATGAAGACAAAGGCTGAAGCTGATGCTAAGAAGCTTCTCGATGATGCAAAGAAGAAAGAAGAAGAGTTAAAGAACAAGATCGCTGAGCTCAAGACAAAACAGGCTGAGCGCGTTGTTGCAAGAAAAGAGGCTGCTGATCAGGCCAAGACCGAGGCTGAGGAGAAGAAGAAGAAAGATCTCTCAGCAATAGACAAGGCCGAGGCTGATGTCAAGAAACAGCTCGAGGATATAAGAAGCAAGGCTACTGCTGCTGCAAAGGTACTTGAAAAGGCTATAAAGCGTGAGGAAGAGTACAAGAAGCAGGAAGAGCTTCTGAAGGAAGGCAAGGTTGAGGAAGCTGCACAGGTTATCACACAGGATGAAGAAGCAACTATGGCTGCTTCAGTAAGTGAGGCTGTTGCTGCGAGACGTAAATCACTGCCTAAGGAGGCAAAGTACCTCTACAAGTATCTCGGAGTCGAGCCTGCTGGTGCACAGATCGTTAACGTTCTCCAGACTCTCAAGGTAGATCCTAAGAGATCTAAGAATGTTGTTATTCTTGGACAGCACGGATTTGGACTTACCATGGTCGGTGAGGATTTTGCAAAGTTCTATTATGATATGGGAATCTGCAAGTCTGAGGCAAAGGCAAAGGTTAAGGCAAAGGTTATAAACAGCGGTAAGCTTGCAGGAGCAGTTGGCAAGCTCAAGGGCGGATGTCTTATCATTGAGAGTGCAGGACTTATAACACCTGAGAGATTCAAAGAGATGGTTGATATGTGTTCACCTGAGAAGAATGATGTTAAGATCATCCTCACAGGAGAGAAGACAGCTCTCAGCAATATGCTTGCAGCAAATATGACTCAGGCAAGATCGTTCAACAACAGAGTATACTTTGACCAGATCAATGAGAGTGGAATGATCAATGTGGCAGAGTGCTACGCTGATGAGAAGGGCTTCAAGCTTGAGAGCGGAGCAGATACAGCTATAAAGAATGCTTTGATGGCGATGGAGTCAGGAAATATCGACAGACTTCTCGGTGCTATGGATGATGCCATGAAGGCTGCTGAGACCAGAGATCCTATCGACAAGAAGATTCTTAAAAAAGAGATAAAATAAGTTTTGTGACGGATATACCGTTGTAGAATTTTGTTGAAAAAAACAATACCAGTGCTTATAATATCTGTGTTATAGCACTGGTATTATTTTGTTGTGATAAAGGAGAATTTATATGCTTTCAACTGATATTGGAGTAGATTTAGGAACGTCAAATGTATTGATCAGCGTAAGAGGTAAGGGAATTGTTGTAAACCAGCCGTCTGTTGTCGCATATGAAGTATCTACAAAAAAAGTAATAGCAATAGGAACAAAAGCCAAGAAAATGATAGGAAAGACTCCGGAGAATATAGAGGTCGTCAGACCTCTCAATAAGGGAGTTATATCTGATTATACAATAGCGGAGATAATGCTTAAGGCATTTATCAGAAGCGCAATGGAGAAACGTTCGGGAGTTGGAAGACCAAGGATATGCGTGTGTGTTCCAAGCGGTGTTACCGAGGTGCAGAGAAGAGCTGTTGAGGAAGCAGTGTACAAGACCGGTGCCAAGACTGTGTATGTCATGGAGGAACCTTTGGCTGCTGCTGTAGGAGCAAATGTAGATATCTATGAGGCAAAGGGTAATATGGTGGTCGACATAGGCGGTGGAACCACGGATATTGCGGTCGTATCCCTTGGTGGTGCAGTGGAGAGCAGCTCCATAAAATACGCCGGAGATGACTATAATAATGCACTCATCAAGTATGCCAGAAGAAAATACAACCTGCTTATAGGTTATCAGACAGCGGAGAATGCGAAGATCGCTGTTGGCTCAGTCGTAAAGCGTGATGAAGATATTGAGTATGTGATCAAGGGCCGTGATCTTATCAAGGGACTTCCAAAGGCTGTAACAATAACTGCGAATGAAACGGTGGATGCATTTGAGGAGACTACAGAGCATATTCTTGGAGCAATACACAATGTTCTTGAGACTGCACCGCCGGAGCTGGTGGCTGACATTGCGGTATCAGGCATTGTGCTTACCGGAGGAGGAAGTCTTATATACGGAATGGACAGAATAATCAAAGAGCGCACAGGGATAGAGGCATATGTATCGGAAAAAGCACTTGAGGCAGTGGCTCTCGGCGCTGGAATGTCTGTCAACCTCAGCGATAAGAAAGAAGATTAAATGTATGGAAAGAGATTATTTGCCGATCTGCATGGAGGACATGAAGAAGAGAGGGTGGATACAGGCGGACTTTGTGTTTGTCATAGGTGATGCCTATGTTGACCATTCCTCATTTGGCCCTGCCATCATAAGCAGATTGCTTGAGAGATATGGATATAAGGTGTGTATGATTGCCCAGCCTGATTGGAAGAATGACAAGAGCATTGATGTTTTTGGCAGACCAAGACTGGGCTTTTTGGTATGCGGAGGCAATATGGATTCCATGGTGAACCATTATTCCGTGTCCAAGAAGAGAAGGCAGAAGGATTCATTTTCGCCCGGCGGAGAGATGGGACTCAGACCTGATTATGCCACCACGGTTTACTGCAATCTGATAAGGAGAACATACAAGGATGTTCCGATCATAATCGGAGGTATAGAGGCCAGCCTCAGACGTATGGCACACTATGATTATTGGTCTGATAAATTGAAACATTCCATTCTGGTGGATTCATCCGCCGATATACTTTCGTATGGCATGGGTGAGCACAGCATGATAGAGATAGCGGAGGCGCTCGACAGCGGAATAGATGTGAAAGATATCACATTTGTCAGGGGTACATGCTACAGGACAAAGGATATATCCGGTGTGCCCGAGGATTCCATTATACTGCCGGATTATGACAGTCTTTCAAAGGATAGACTGGAATATGCAAGAAGCTTTTATACACAGTATATAAATACAGATCCATACTCGGCTAAAACGCTGGTTGAGGGATACGGAAACAGAGGATATGTTGTTCAGAATCCTCCGGCTTATCCGCTCACCCAGATGGAGATGGACGATGTGTATGATCTGCCATATATGAATAACTACCATCCGATATATGAGGAGGCGGGCGGTATCCCGGCTATATCAGAGATAAAATTCAGTCTGACGAGCAACCGGGGCTGCTTCGGAGGATGCAGCTTCTGCGCACTGACATTTCACCAGGGCAGGATCATACAGACAAGAAGCCACGAGTCACTGATAAAGGAAGCGGAGCGCATGACGCATGATCCTGATTTCAAAGGCTATATACATGATGTCGGAGGGCCGACTGCGAATTTCAGGCATAAATCATGCGCAAAGCAGGATAAATATGGTGTATGCACCAACAAGCAGTGTCTGTTCCCGGAACCGTGCAGGAATTTGAAGGTTGACCACAAGGATTATGTTGAGCTTCTGCGGAAGCTGGAAGCGGTTCCAGGTGTGAAAAAAGTATTTATCAGATCGGGAATACGATTCGATTATGTGATGGCGGACAGCAACGATGAATTTCTGAAAGAGCTTTGCGAGAAGCACATAAGCGGACAGCTCAGAGTTGCGCCGGAGCATGTATCGGATAATGTTCTCAGGATGATGGGCAAGCCACAGAACAGTGTATATGAGAAATTCATTGATAGATACAAAAGGGTAAATGCAAAGACTGGAAAGCAGCAGTATGTTGTTCCGTACCTGATGTCATCACATCCCGGATCCACGCTGAAGGAGGCGGTGGAGCTTGCCGAATATGTAAGGGATATAGGCTATATGCCTGAACAGGTGCAGGATTTCTATCCTACGCCGTCCACGATATCCACATGTATGTACTATACCGGAGTCGATCCTAGAACCATGAAACCGGTATATGTACCTCATAATCCACATGAAAAGGCAATGCAGAAGGCTCTTATGATGTATAGAAAACCGGAGAATTATGATCTGGTCAAAGAGGCGCTCATAAAGGCCGGCAGACAGGATCTTATCGGTTTTGATAAAAAATGTCTGATAGCGCCGAGAAAGATGGACAGGAAAGGTGAACACCAGGGACAACGTTCGTATGGCAAAAATGATAAAAGTAAGAACAATTCAATCAATAATGGTAAAAACAGCAAAA
>ERZ780168.3855-NODE-3855-length-11168-cov-4.916764_pt1 | contig 11168 bp, 8 predicted proteins | sample MGYA00510981_ERZ780168 | MGnify/ENA primary metagenome ERZ780168 (study PRJEB29588, sample SAMEA2158769) | human gut metagenome | biome: human gut; feature: human-associated habitat; material: faeces | place: Denmark | collected 2008/2010 ...
TGTAGCCAATACGCGGCCTGCGGCGGCATCAACGCCGGAATCGAGTTCTGCCTCCGCAAGGCCGTTGACGGTTCCTTTGGCCTTTCTCGCCATAGGGCCGTAATTTCTGTAGAGCAGGGATTGGAAATAGGGCTGGTCCGGACCGCGGTCCTGCTGCGTTCCGGAAGCCGTCATTTTTTTCAGGCTGAGGAAGCCGGTTTCGTTCAGGCTGCCCCATACGGTTTTGGCGATTTCCGTAATATTGGGGCGCGCGATGTATTCCAGAGCCTTGTCATAAATGGCCAGGGCGACGACGCCGTTTCTGACGGGGGTGCCGTCCGGCCCCTTGACCTGAATGCTGACGTTGCCTTGTTCTCCGGGTCGGTATTGGGATTTGCCCGGCGTGACGGCAGGTTCCAGAATCTGCCCGGCGGGCGGAATCAGCAGTTCGGCGGAAGCCGTATGAAGTTCTCCGTTTCTGACAGTGAAGGCGTTGACGCCCATATTGGGCATGTCTTCCCGGGTCAGGCGGCATTCCACAAGGGCTGTCTGCCGGTCCAGGGGAACCAGGCTGCGGGATTCGTTTTTCCAGGAGTTTCGCAGGAAGGTCCAGACGCGGGCGTCCGGATAATCAGAGGTGACGACCAGCCTGGCCGTATCTCCCGGAGCGTATTCCTTTTTGTCCGGAGTGATGGAAAGGGGATTGATTTTAAAAGGATTCTGTTTGCCCTTGCCGTAGGAAAGGAACTGGAAGGTCTCTTCTACCCTGTTGCCGTGCCCGTCCTCCAGGGTTGTGGAAAGGGCATACAGGCCGGATTCCCCGGTCTGGAAGGACAGGGAGGCTTCCCCATCTTTTCCGGTGGCGATGTTCCAGGTTTCCAGAGTTTCCCGTTTGCCGTCCGCACGTATATGCCGCAGGAGGCAGGTTCCCCTTGCATGGGCAATTTTGGCGCCATCCGCCGTGGCTGCGGTTATGGATGCCTGAACCGGTGTTCCGGCGGGGGCATAGCCGCGATTCAGGGTGGTGAAGATATTGAACGGACGGAACGTGGCAATGACCTGTCCGGAAGCGGCAACTTCCCGCAGGGAGGCGTCCGTCACGCTGACGGAAACGCGGTAGGTGATGTTGCTGGAGGGGAAATCCCGGGCATCCTGCGCCGTGGATAATTCTACGGATGTTTTTCCGTCTTTGTTCAGCGGAACCGTCTTTTCCAGGACAGTCAGAGGCGCATCCGGGAAAAAGGGAATGCTGTACGGGCTGAAAGACCTGTCGTACAGCCAGCTCCATTTCCAGTAAGGCGTCCAGACATCCGCTCCCAGCGTCCGGGTAATCGTGATGGTTGCCTTTCCCCCGCTTACGGGGCCGCCCGCGTAATAATCCGCCTGAATGGCGACGGGAATGGGCTGACCCAGCCGGACTGGTTTGGCGGGAGCGTCCATTCTGACGGAGAATTCCGGCTTTTTATACTCTTCCATCCGGAAAAGGGGGGCATACAGCCGGAAATCCGGGTCTGCGGAGTCATGCAGTTTCAGCTTGGCTCCGTACTGGCCCAGCGGAGCTTCCGCGGGAATAAGCAGTTCCAGTTCAAAGCTGCCTGTGGAATCCGTTGTAACGGTTTTTGGCGGGAAAATGCTTTCATCCCCTGTTGGGGAGGCAATGGTCAGCGTCAGTTTTTTCCCTGCGCAGTCTTTTGTTCCGGGATTCGCGATGTCCGGGCGGAAGAGGACGCCTTTGAAACGGGCCGTCTGTCCGGGGCGGTACACGGGCTGGTTTTCCAGGAAAAAGCAGGAATAGGAGTCGGAAGCCTTGTTGGCCGTATCCATGAGGTAATTGCCGGATTCCCAGCCGTAGTCAGATATTCCCGCCAGCACATAACTTTCCCCCTTGGAAGCGATGCCCATGAACATGTTGTAAGAAGAGGCGCTGGAATCGCGGGGAGGTATTGTTTCCACCATGGCTCCGTCCTTGTCCGTGATCCCCTTTACCTGGCGTTTTTGGAGCGTTTTATCCTGCCGGTAGCGGAGGAACCGCAGGCTGCCTCCTTCCACGGGCATGCCTGTTCCGGCGTCCGCCAGGAACCAGAGATTGCCTTCCGGAACGGAACGGCGTACCAGCACCATGTCCGACAGAGTGAGAAAGCGATGGAACCGGTAGCCGTTTTCCAGTGTGACGGTGAGCAGGTACCAGCCGGGTTTGCGGGTGGGTACGGGAATGTGAGCGATGTGGTTCAGGTACCGGTTCCCGGGAGTCAGGGTTATCTCATCCCCCTTGATTTCCTCCCCCAGATAGCGGGCATAGGATGAGTCATGCAACAGGCTGAAGAGCAGGTTCCCCAGGTTGGAATACCTGTCTTTGTAAGCTTTTCCCAGCGTTTTGGAGGTTTGGACCTTGTCCATGCGTTCTTCCTGCCACCGTTTCATATCCACGGGGCGGACCGCTACGCAGGCCCGGGAAGCGTTGCGGTAGGAGAAGGAAACAGTCACCGGTTCTCCCGCCAGCAGCGTTCTTTTATCCGTATCAAATGTTCCGTTGGGTTCCGTGATGGAGGCGATGCGTTTCTTCAGATTGTCCGCCACGTCCAGAAATTCCTCCTTGTCCTTTTTGTTCCAGGATTGTGCGTTCCAGGTTTGAAGGATTTTTCCTAAAAACTGAGCGGCAGCGGGCCTTTGGTTGCGGGCCAGGAATTCGTCCGCTGCCAGATCGGCGGCGTTAACGTAGTAATCCGGCTCCGGCGTTATTCGGACGGCGGAAGCAATCCGGATGAAGTCATAATCCGGGGGAAGGTTGGTGAGCAGGAATTTACCGTTGCCCGTCCGGTCGGTTTTAACGATGGTCTGGTCCGTTTTTAATTCCGCCGGGTTGATGCCCGCCACCATGCCCGCGTTGCCGGGGCCGTACACGAATTCTTGGTCCGGCGCCGTATTGGCATAAGAGAACAGCCGGCGGCACCAGGAGGCGGTGAAATAATTGACCTGGTTGGCCAGTTCCGGATTCACCTGAATGGCGGCGTCCAGCAGCCAGCGCATGCGTTCCCCGTCGTTTTTAGCTGTTTCCCAGGAGGAAGAGGCATGGTAAAAGATAACTTCCGGCTTTCCTGTTCTGGCATTGACCATGACGGGAACGGTGGCGACGTTTCGAAAAGGGGATGCTTCCTCTCTGGAGACGTAATCCGGCAATTCCTTCAGGTTGGTCAGGTTCCCCAGGGCTGCGTAAGACTGGAAGGCGGAAAGGGGAGCGTAGCGGTTTCCTTTGACCGGCAACGCCTGTGCCGTGATGAAGCGCAGTTGTCCCAGAAGTTTCATGTTGTTGCCCTTCTCCGCAAGCTGCATGGCTTTGACAAGGCACCGCAGGGCTTCCACACGGTCCCTTGCTTCTCCGGAATATTCTCCATCCCATGGCCCGGCGCCGCGGATATAGGCGCCGTCCACCAGTTTGAACGTATGGCAGGCACTCTGGTACAGGAGTGCGGCGTCCCTCAGGAAATGGGGATTGGCGCCGTGGAGCTTCATCTGTTCCTGCAGAATGGAATCCAAATTGATGGAATCATCTAGGGCATTGAGACGGGTAAGAGCCTGGTAGTAAAGAAGCAGATCTGCCCCGCTGTATTGGTCGTCATATTCATGGAGTTGTTTCAGGGCCTGTTCCGCCGCTTTCTTGAACAGCCTTTTGCCCAGAAGCTTTTCAAGGTTTTCAACAGCTTGCTTCCTTTGCTGCGGGGAAACAGGGGAATTTTTACCCTCCGCAAGGGCATGTTGTTGCGGAGGGGTGGATGCGTCCGCCGGGGACGGCATTCCGGAGGCCAGCAATCCTGCCGCCAGAAAAAGAGCGGAAAAGAATCTGTTCATTCCGCCAGACTACTTCCAAGTAAAATCTTTGGCAAGTTGCAAGTAGGCTGCGGGAAAAGGGAGATTGTCTTAACGCTGTCAACAAGGCCGGGAGTGAGGGAAGGGGTATTCCATGATCAGACGTTTTTCCCCTTTCGTCATGCGTGCTGCAGATTACTGCAACCCAGTCGGTAGATGGCCTGGATGTCCCGGACATCCAGCTTTTCCAGTCCGCCGACGGGGCCGCGCACACTGACGGCCTGTTCCGCCATCAGGGGGAAATCCCCGGGAAGGATGTTCAGTTCTTCCATAGTCGTCGGAAGCCCTAATTCCCGGTAAAAACGTTCCAGACGGGAAATACCTTCCCGGATGATGGCTGACGGTTCCCGGAAGGAACCTTCCACTCCCATCACATTGACGGCGAACTGCACGAATATTTCCTGGTGTTTGGGGGAAACATACTTCATCCAGGCCGGGGTGACGACGGCCAGGCCTGCGCCGTGGTCCACATGGTACAGTGCGCTCAATTCGTGTTCCATGGCGTGGCAGCCCCAGTCCTGTTCGCGGCCTACCCCCAACAGGTTGTTGTGGGCGATGTTGCCGGAAAACGCGATTTCCGCCCAGGCGTTGTAATCATTCAGGTTCCCGTTCAGGATGCGGGCGTTTTTCATGATGGTGCGCAGGGTGGCCTCACAAAGGCTGTCGGAAAGGTCCGTATGCAGGGTTTTGGTGAAATAGCGCTCAAAAATGTGGCTCATCATGTCGCTGATGCCATTGGCCATCTGGCGGTGCGGGAGCGTAAAGAACAATTCCGGGTTGATAATGCTGAATACGGGGCGCAGTTTGGGGGAACCGTACCCCAGTTTTCTTCTGGTCTCTTCATTGGTGATGACCGTATTCGGGCTGCTCTCGCTGCCCGCGGCTGGAATGGTCAGCACGGTTGCGACGGGCAGAGGGTCGGACTGAGGCTGTTTTTTGGAAAGGTATAGTTCCCATACGTCCCCTTCATGGGGAACGCCCAGCGCAATCGCTTTGGCAGAGTCAATCACGCTGCCTCCTCCCACGGCCAGCACGAGGCCCAGGCCGTGTTCCCGGCAGAGGCGGATGCCTTCATACACCAGGGGCAGCGTAGGGTTTGCCTGGACGCCTCCCAGTTCCTCATACTCCACGCCGGCGGCTTTTAAGGATGCCGTGACGGCATCGTAAAGACCGGAACGTCTGATGCTGCCGCTACCGTAATGAAGCAGGATTTTTTTGCCTAACGGCTTGAGAAGGGTTCCCGTTTCATGGTGGGTGCCTTTTCCGAAAATAAGAGTGGTTTTGTTATCGTAAACGAAGTTGAGCATGGCGGGAATGATACGGCAACGCTACGGTCCTTCCGCCCCCTTCTCAAGATTTTTGTATGGCCTGTTCCCCTTTCCAGGGGGGGATGCTGTTCCGGAGGATATTCTCTCATGCAGGGGTTCTGTTCTTCTCTGTTTTTTCATCATTGGCTCATCTGGACGGAGCTTTCTGGGGGATTGTTTTCTTTCCGTTGTTTTTTGGCGATAAGATTCAGCGGAAATGACTCTCTGCGGGAGTGGCGGCGCCTTCCGGCCCCGAGGGGCCAGCGGAAGACGGTTATTTCATTATTCTGGGCCGCTTCCGGCAGGTAATCGGAACAATGGCCGTATTCGGCCAGGGATGCGCGGAGAAAGGAGGGGAAACGGGAAGTTTCAGAAATCCGTAAAAATTATCCTGGTGAATACTGTTCAAAATCACGATGCATGGCATACTCCTCCTGCTTTTTGCTTGAGCGCGGAGGCCTTCCCGTTTATTGTCATGCACGGGCCATGTCCGGTCCCCGTAGTTCAATGGATAGAACGGGTCTCTCCTAAAGACTAGATGCAGGTTCGATTCCTGCCGGGGACGCCACCCAATATTATTCAGGGCTTTGCATCAGCATTAAAAACGCAGGGATTTTGCCTCTCTTGTGCGAGGTATCGTCGTGGTTGATTGAATGGGGAATGATTCAAGGGAAAAGCAGGTATCCGGATTATCGGTGTCCGGCCGGAGAGGGCGAATAACTTGGGATTCATGTCCGATTGGAAACAAAAAGCAAATGCGGAAGAAAGATTGCAGATAGCAAGGAAATGTGCTAAAGGCTGCCGGAGAAGAGCCTTTGGGGCGGAACATTGTGCTTCGGGACATGAACAGGCAGGCATGGAGCAATGTTTCCCAGCCGTACAGGGGATGGATGAAAGAGCGTTATGCAATAACAAGGACAAGAAGATGGAGGCAATTAAAATAATCCGTTATCTGTCGCCCGTTGGAGAAATGATGATTGGCTCATATGGCGGCTATCTTTGCATTTGCGACTGGGCGAAGGAAAAACGCCGCGGCACGATAGACCGCCGCATTTGCCAGCATCTCAACGCTGAATATGAAGAAGGGACTTCCGAGGTTATTGAACAGGCGGTAAGCCAGCTCCGTGAATATTTCCAGGGGGAACGCAGAGACTTTGATATACCCATTGTATTTACCGGATCGGAATTTCAAAACTCAGTCTGGCATGAATTGATGAAAGTCCCTTACGGTTCCACCATTTCTTATGCAGAGCTGGCGCGCCGCATTCATCATCCGAGGGCTGTCCGGGCTGTAGCGTCCGCTAATGCCACCAACCCCATCTCCATTTTCGTGCCCTGTCACCGCGTCATCGGCAGCAATCAGAAACTGACAGGTTATGGCGGGGGGCTTGATGCGAAACGGGAATTGCTTGCCCTGGAAGCGCGGGTGAGCGGAAGTGTGCTGGCCTTGTGACCCGTGATGTGAGGAAGACAGGCAAGGCTGTTTTGGGAGGCTGCTCTTCCGGGGCAGCCTGGCAGGGGGGGGCGTTAAGAAGCTTCCGCGTTTGCGCCGGAATTTCCGGCTGTCTTCGTTTAAATGGAGGTGCCTTGTGAGGCGCTTCACCATTTGAGGAGGGTATTCCCTCCCTGGGCGAATCCGGAGAGCAGGGTGCCCATTGCTGAGGTTTTCTGGGCTCTTGCATTGGCGCGGCCCGTGTATTGCTCCATGTTGGCGCGGTTGTACAGGGATTGGGCGTTCCTCATGGCTTCCGCCGCTTCATCCTGAATCCGGGTTTGCAGGCGTGTCGCCAGAGCCTGTTCCCTGATTGGAACGGAGCCTTCCCGAAGCAGGGAAGATTGGGCGGCGTCCAGTCGGGCTTCTCCCATTTGGCGCACAGCGTCCTGCTGCATGCGTTTGGCATTTTCCATCCCTGTCTGTTTTTGGAGGTCCGCTTCGTTCCTGAGGGTGGCGGCATTTGCGTCCGCCGCCTGTCTGGTGGCTTCCGCGCTTTTTTTCTGTGCAGACGCGGATGCCGCACCTGCTGCCGCTGAAGTAGCGGCCAGTGTTATCATTCCCAATGATGCTGGATCAAATCCCATGCGCGCATTCTGATATGAAAAACGGTTCAGGCGCAAAACGCCTGAACCGTTTGACATGAATCAGGGTTTGGCACAGAAGAGGGGTTACTCAATCACGATGCTTTCAATGTTCAGCACCGGACGTTCCGGAGTGGAATGGGGATCAATGGTTCCGGTAATGATGACGGCGTCTTGTTCTTTCAGCCCGTTCACGCCTTTGGCGGAGTGCTTGATGGGCTGCCCCTGTTCATCCACGAACTGGACGGTCATCGTATTGTTTTTCCGTATTTCCACCGGTACCGTACCGGCGGCCCAGACTCCCTTCTCCTTCATATTGACTAAGAGCTGAGCTGGGTCTCCGATGGTGAAGGAAGCAATGTTTTTTGAAAAGACGGGGTCATCTCCGATCACCGCTCCCTTGACGGTGACTTTGTCGCCCGGAGCCGCTTTTCTGGCATCTGAAACGACCAGAGCGCGTGGCAGGCCAACCATATTTTCCGCGAATCTCACGGCCATCTTCTGGGTAACGTTCTGGTCGGAGGTGAGGGCGTTTACCGTTTCCTTGGGATTGCAGCCCATCAGGGAAACTGCGGCCATTGTCAGAATGATCAAGTGTGTGGTGCGCATGGAAACTCCTTTCTGTTGAAAGGTTGGATTCCTTTTCTCCTTCTGCCGTTCATCATTCCGTGTAAGGAAAAGAATATTTTTTACAGGAACAGCCCGGCAGCCAGCATGGCGAGGTCCCTGAGAACGTCCCACAATTTTTCCGCATTGTGGATGCAATCCGCCAGAAAGCGGTGAAGGCTTACGGCGTTGAACAGGCGCAGGAGCGCCAGGAAGAGAAGAAGATTGGCAAAATATACGAGAATCAGGGAGAAGAAGGTGCCGTTGTCCGCCAGGTCCGGCTGGTCCTTGGGAATGATCCATGCCGTCCAGAACAGGTGGAAGCACCACCAGAAGCCCAGGCCGGAGTAAAGAATGGCCTGGCAGGTGACTGTAGGCCAGAAGAGGTACGTTACGCCCCATACCAATCCCCACAGCATGGCCCAGAGAGGAAGGAAGTAGGGGGAAAGGGAGATAAAGATGTTGTTTTTATCCGTCTGGATGTACCCTCCGTCCAGATCCGCTTTGAAAGCATGGATGGAGCCGCGGCTGCAAATGACCGCCAGAGCGTGCGTCAGTTCATGCCCCAATACGTACAGGTACAGCAGGGAGGATGTGAACAGCCTGCTGCTGCCCAGCACCACCCACACGGCAGCTCCCATCAGGGCATACCATACGGGAATGGAGAAGAGAATATTGAGGCTGCCGGAGGCATGGGCCAGCTGGTCGCACAGGGACATGGCCGTGATCAGGGCCAGCGGAAGCAGGATAAGGGTGGCTACGGCATGCCTGATGAACCGGGTTCTGCGCGGGAGATCCATGAAGGAAAATTCCTGGCGTTCGTCCTCCCAGTATTCGGAGGATACCTGGGCGCGGTAAGTCTTGTTCCAGGCGTCCCGGTTGCATTGCCGCATCATGTCGCCGAGGCTTGCCGCGGATCTTGGTTTCCGGGCGGTTTCTGCATACCGGCGCCAGTCCTGGCGCGGCGGTGTGTGTTTGGGAGCCTTGGGCATGCGGTGTGAGGTCTGGAACCAGCATAAAGGGACTTGAGGAGAAATGCGAACCAAATTTTCCTCTTCCGGAAACCGGAGGAAAAAATGTTTTATCCACGCCGGCTGTTCCTGTATAATCCGCCGCATGCAAGATGTCCTGCTGGTTCTGGAAACTTCCTGTGTGCAGTCTTCCGTTGCGGCTTGGAGCGGGGAAAGTCTGCTGTGCCAGGTGGCATGGAGAGCGGAGCGCAACCATTCCTCCGCTATTTTCAAGGCGGTGCGGCAGGTTCTGGATGCTTTGGAAGGGCGGCGTTTGAAGGAAATCGTGGTAGGTTCCGGTCCGGGCGCTTACGGCGGAATCCGCGTAGCGCTGGCCGTGGCGGATGGTCTTTCCCTGGTGCACGGTTCCCGCGTGGCGGCTTTTTCCTCCTGGAACGGACTTGGTCTGCATCATGGTGAGGCCTGCGTAATGTCAGATGCCCGGCGTGGCGGCTGGACGTGGGGGAGGCTGGAAAACGGCGTTCTGACGGATGTGCCGGCAGTGCTGCCTGCGGAGCAGGCCCGCGCCTGCGTGGCGGAGTGCATGGAAAAAGGCGTGCCCGTTTTTTCCACGGAAACGGCGGAACATCTGGCCGCCCGGGAAATGTCGGGGATTGTCCCCGTGTTTCCTTCTGCAGAGGCGCTCGGGGCCGCGTGGCTGTCCCTGGCGGAGGCCCGCAGAGAAGAACTTCTGGAAAGTCCGGCGGAACCGCTGTATGTGAGGGCTCCGCACATCACCCGCGCCAAACGTCCCGCATGGGCCGTGAAGGCGTAATTAAGGTTTGACTTTTTGGAAGATTGTTAGACTTTTAACCGGTAATATTCACCACCAGTAGCATTTTTTAACATGAGCAATGACACTTTTTCCGAGCGCCTCGCATATCCCAAAGGTTTAAAAGGAATCATCGCCAATGAATCCGCTTTGAGTGACGTGCGCGGCGAGGAAGGGCGTCTGTTGTATCTGGGCTACGATATCGATGATCTGGTGGAGATGTGCTGTTTTGAAGAAGTGGTTTATCTGCTTCTCAACAAGCGTCTTCCCAACCGGGAGGAATTGGAGGGCATCAAGAAGCGCCTCCGTTCCGACCGCGACCTGCCCCAGCCCATTCTGGATTTCTTTAAAACGGCCACCAAGTCCGCCCGGCCCATGTCCGCCCTCCGGACGGCTGTTTCCATGCTCGGCATGTATGACGACCGGACGAAGGACGCCGGGCAGTTGAAGGAAATAGGCCTCAGCCTCATTGCCAAGGTTCCCGTGATGGTGGCGTATTATTACCGTTTGTGCCAGGGTCTGGAGCTTCCCCCCGTTCGGGAGGACCTGAGCGAGGCGGAACATTTCCTGTGGTTGCTGAAGGGTGAGGAACCGGATCAGGATGAAGCCCATATTCTGGAGGTAGCCTACATTTTGCACGCAGACCACGGCATGAATGCCTCCACCTTTGCGGCGCGTGTCTGCATCGCCACGCTTTCGGACATGTATTCCGCCATCACAGCGGCCATCGGCACGCTGAAAGGGCCGCTTCATGGGGGCGCCAATGAGGGCGTGATTGAAATGCTCAAGGAAATAGGAACAGAGGACCGGGTGGACTCCTACATTGAGGACAAGCTGGCGCGGAAGGAAAAAATCATGGGTATGGGCCACCGCGTGTACCGCGTGCTGGATCCCCGCGCCCCGCATTTGCGACGCATGGCCATCCGCCTTTCCTCCCGAATCGGGGAACCCAAGTGGATCCGCATGTCGGAACGCATCGCGAAACTTGTCCGGGAGCGCAAGGGCTTGAATGCCAATGTGGATTTTTATTCCGGCTTTGTGTATGATATGCTGGGCTTGTCCAGTGATTTATATACTCCAATCTTTGCTGTCTCCCGCATTGCCGGATGGTGTGCTCACCGCATTGAAGAACTGACTACTTGCAGACGTATTATTCGTCCGGCGTATCGTTCCATTACACACAACCAAGGGTATATCCCTTTAGAAAAAAGGGGTTAACCTGTACACAATTTTAAGAGAGGAAGTTATCTGATTTGAGAATCAAGACAGCTTGGTTTATCTTAATTGGTGCATTGGTTGTGGCACTTCCTGTTCGTATCTACCAAATGCTGTTTTTGGTAGATCCCGCAACAGGATTTTTCACGGATCAAAATATTGTAGCTATTTGCTTGGCCATATTTATGATAATTGTTTCTGCTGTTATCATGTTTATGTGCTTTTATGATAAAAATGCCCCAAAAAGATTTGAACCAATCAAAAATATTCCGGCTATGATAGCTGCCGCTGCCAGCGGTAATGGGATTTTTGTACATTCCATATGCGCTTTGTTAATTG
>ERZ780168.3860-NODE-3860-length-11148-cov-6.579915_pt1 | contig 11148 bp, 6 predicted proteins | sample MGYA00510981_ERZ780168 | MGnify/ENA primary metagenome ERZ780168 (study PRJEB29588, sample SAMEA2158769) | human gut metagenome | biome: human gut; feature: human-associated habitat; material: faeces | place: Denmark | collected 2008/2010 ...
AATTCCTCAAATACAACATCATCCATCTTGCTTCCGGTATCAACCAGCGCTGTCGCAAGGATTGTAAGGCTTCCTCCCTCACGCATGTTTCTCGCTGCACCAAAGAATCTTTTTGGCATATGGAGTGCCGCCGGATCAAGACCTCCGGATAAGGTACGTCCACTTGGTGGAACCGTAAGGTTATATGCCCTTGCAAGCCTTGTGATACTGTCAAGAAGGATCATGACATCTTTGCCGTGTTCTACCAGACGTTTTGCACGTCCAAGTACCATTTCCGATACACGTTTATGATGTTCCGGAAGTTCATCAAATGTAGAATAAATAACTTCTACATTATCACCTTCAATCGCTTCCTTGATATCCGTAACCTCCTCTGGTCTCTCATCAATCAGAAGGATGATCAGGTGCATATTCGGATTTCCTGATGTTACTGATTTGGCGATTTCTTTTAAAAGTGTTGTTTTTCCTGCCTTAGGCTGGGAAACGATCATACCACGCTGTCCCTTACCGATCGGGGAAACAAGATCTACAATACGCATCGCAACACTGCATCCCGGGCGTTCTAAACGTATCCTCTCATTCGGAAAAATCGGTGTCAGATCTTCAAAACTTTTTCTCTTCTGGGCTACACTCGGGTGATAGCCGTTAATTGTAGTCACATATAAAAGTGCCGAAAACTTTTCCTGCTGTGTCTTGATTCTTGTATTACCACAGACAATATCTCCCGTTTTTAAATTAAACTTTCGGATCTGTGATGGTGAAACATACACATCATGCTCACCCGGAAGATAATTCTCACAGCGGATAAATCCGTATCCATCCGGCATAACCTCTAAAATACCATTTGCCGTAATTCCACTGTCAAGACTCATCATGGTATCATCTGCCGCTGCAGATGCCGTCTGATTTTCCTGTGTTTCTACCGGCTCTTCTGCCTTTTCTTTTGTCTGACGATCTGCATCTGTTCCGCGTTCCCTTGGTACATATTCCGTCCTTTTTCTGGAATATTCTTTCGGCTGTGCATGATCTTTCGAACGCTCTGTGCCCTCTTTTGCTTTCACACGCTCCCCGCGCTCTTCCTGCGTCTGCATACTCTCCGTCTCTTTTTGTTTGCGTGCATCTTCTTCAAGCATACGATTGACCAAATCGCTCTTCTTCATGGAAGAAATATTCTTCAGTCCCCGTGCCTTTGCCAGATCACGCAAAACGACTAATGATAAACTCTCATATTTTTCTCTCATTCATAAACTCCTTACTTTTTTCACCTGTTGGAATCGTCTGCGGAAATGATGTCTGATGTGACAATTGAATTTTTCGATGTGGCTATTATACTACATCTTTTTCCAAATAGGAAGTCCTAATTCTTGATTTTTCTCCCTAATCGCAAAAAAGCAGATACTACGAAAATGTTCAAATCCCTGTTCCTGCATATAATAATATACACTGTAATAACCGGAAACAGTAAAATCTGCCTTTAATGCCCAGAAACTCATCGATCGATTTCGGCGTGTCTGTAAAACCGGCTTTGTCAAATACCTCTTTATTGTAGATTAATCCATTTACACAGGCAGATGACATCAGAATGAAAACTGCAAGAAATGAAGCCCTGTATCCGTATTTCATTCTATTTTTTTCTTTTCATTTTGCATAACTGCACGGAAAATGCCTGATACCGCAGCAAAAAGTACCCCTGCCACCGGCCAGATGATCCATGTAAAATCCCAACGCATTGTCCAGAAACTCCATCCCAGATAAATTGCAGTGGCAATACACCAGTAAGCTCCGCTAAATGCATCTGACTTCTTTTTCAGTTTCTTTTCTGAAATAGTATAATCTCCCTCCTGCAAAAGAATATCATAACTTCCTTTTATCATACCGACACGGATTATCATATACACGCCACATGCTACCAGAATTAAAAGCAGCGATACAAAGCTGGTACATACAACATCCGGCGCATCCATACAGGCTGCCACCAAAAGCGGGATTGCCGCAACGATGCAGAGCACCACGCCAACGGCGATTCCTCTGGTAAATGTTCCCTCATAATTTTTTAATTTTTCCTTTGCAAGCCCTTCTACCCCATAGGCGGTTTCAAAACATTCGTTTTCCAGAAACTCGAATCTTTTTGTCTGCATACCACAGGAAATAAATGTAAATACCGCTGCCGCCACAAATCCAAGCAGGCATACCAGTCCAACCGATGCAGCCACACCCTCGGAAATATTTCCAATCTGCGCCTCCGATAATCCTGCCAAAAATATCAGAACTGACGGACTGACGATGCAGGATGCAACTGCAGCTGCGATCTTCGGTGCATTTTTCTTCCGGACTTCCATAAAATCATTTGCCTCTTCCACCGAAACCTTTTTTAATGGAAAATCTTTGTCGGAAGGTTCCACTCCCTCAATGGGCTGCGGTGTCTCACATTCATCTTTTAAAAGGTAGTCTGTACTCACCCCAAAAATCTCTGACAGCTGGATCACCCTCTGCAGATCCGGTATTGACTGGGCACTCTCCCATTTTGACACCGCCTGTCTGGAGACGGAAAGTTTCTCTGCTAGTTCTTCCTGCGACCATCCGTTCTTTTTTCGCTCTTCCATAATTTTTTCAGCTAAAATCATAACTCATCCTCTTTTCTTTTTCAATGATGTGATCTTTGTTACGTCTCCATCATACCCATTTTGACCGGTTACAGGCTACCAAATGTACCTGTCAATCTGTCAACTGATGGTTGCAATTCCCGCAATTTAGGCATTTTCCTGTATTTTTTGATCCAGGAACTTTTTATCACTCTCACAGACGACCGCCCACTGCAAATTTAGAAAAGCTCTTTGTTGTAAAGTTCACTGTCTGTTTCTTAGAATCATAATAAGATTTTGAAATCTTTTTGACATTTCCTTTTTTGTTGATGGTGTACGCAAAAAGATCTTTCTTTTTTTCTTTCTTAGAAATCTTATAATGGATCTTTACGGTAACCTTTCCCTTTTTCAATTTTCCTAACGTTTTTTTCTTTGCACCTGTAACCGAAATTTCATACATTGGACGTTTTTTGACAATTTTACCTGCCTTTGAAGAAAGAATGCGTTTATCTAATTTCTTAACATGAAAATACACATCTGAATTCATCTGTTTTTTTATTTCTTTTAAGGCATTGCGGTCCATTGTAATTATAACGTTTCCATATTCCAGTTGCAGTGCTTTTGCCTCATTGTCAATAAGACGATTCAACGTTGACTTACTAACCTTTAAAACCTGTTTTTTCCCTTTCCTGGATTTACATTTTATTCTGACCGTCTTATTTTTTATCTTTTTATCCGGCTTTTTCTCCGGTGTTGGTTTTTCTGTTGCCGGTTCTTCCGGTGCTGGTTTTTGTGGTGTCGGTTTTTGTGGTGTCGGTTTTTGTGGTGTCGGTTTTTCCGGTCCTTCCGGTGCTTCTAAAGCCCCACTTCCAGTCTGTGTTTTCTTTTCTTTCACAATAACCTGACAGGCAGCTTCACTCCCTGCATAGTTTTTATTGCCATTATATTTTGCGGTAAAAGAATATGTCTTTGTCTTATTCGGAAGTGATACCGTCCACTGATCATTTTCCTTCTTAACCAGTGTAATGCTGGAATCATTGCAAGTAATATCCACCGGTTCATCTGCGCTGATTCCCTGTTTTAAAACTTTAAGTGTTACGCTGCCAGCACCCTCTGATCCTGCGGGCGTTGCAAGAAGCTTTAGTTCTGTAACAGCCTTTGTAATTTCCAAAGATGCCTGCCCATAACAGGATTTTGCAGAATCAGAAGATGCTTCAAAATAAATTGTATATTTGCCTGCGTCTGTATAAGCCGGAAGTTCTTCTATTGTATAAGGTCCGTCCTCCTTCATACTGTATCGAAGATTCACACCCTCCCCTGGTCTAATGTCAAATGTATGCCTGTTTGAATCATACGGCACTGTAACCGGTCTTGTCGTACACTCTGCTATCTCCTGATCTTCGTCTCCGGAGGAATCATTGTTCTCCTGATAATAATAAACAATGTCCATGCTGTCTTCCGTGATCGTTATCTTATCCTGATCCACACTGTTTCCCACACAGGCATAACCGGATAACTCAGGATTTCTTAAGGTATATGTAGAATTGCGTGGTGCATGGACAATAGATGTTTTTGTAGCAGGAAGATCTGTTTCCGTTCCGTCTTCCATCTTTAACCGGTAATGAATGTTTACGGTACTCCATGCCTGGTCAGCTGTTTTATCTGTAGCTAAGACTTCCTGCGTATCCATGTCCACGATTTTTCCATCCAGTCTGTCACCGTTTGTCAGACCATACACATCATTAAGTACAATGGAAAGAGACTCTCTTGCAGCATCCGGGTCATATGAATTTGTAAGGGCAGGAATGGTAAATTCTTTTTCTGCACTATATTTTACCGTTATTCCATCTGCGCCGATAATACGAAAACTCATTTTAAGATGCTGTTCTTTATTCACCATATTTTGTACTACCGTGCGAAATTCCAGATCATGATCATTGGCTTTTGTGACATTAGACTCGGTAATCCTGTATTTTTCACTGTCTCTGTCAAGTGTCGCGGTTTTGTTATGAGGAATGGAAACTTCAGGATCACTGATATAAAGAGCCGCCGGTTTACTGACATAATCCGTGTTATTCAGCTTTCTTGCCAATTCCATCTTGCAGACCTCGCAAAATGGCTGTCCGAGCCACCGCATCATACATTCGCGGCTGGGCGCAAATGCGGTATCCGTTCCTGCATTCGTGATTCCGATCCCGCGAAATCCTAACATTTTACTCCATTTGATTTTCTCCGGATCAGTAGTGTCGGACATATTTGGTTTGTTGGTATATCTCTCATATTCATCGCCGAGTCCGCCTATACTATGGGCGGTCTCGTGAGCCATAACCATTCCATCACTATTATCCTCAGAATTTGTAGAAAAAGAAAATAATGGATTTACTGATGCACCATAGCTTCCTGTATCATTACAAAGTATATGAATCGTTCCAACATTTGCGCCTTCATCCAGATAATTTTCTTCCAGTTCTGTCCTTAACGCTTTGGCTCTTTCATCTCCGCCATTGGTAAATCCGGCTGCCTTTCCATATACTTTGACATGAAAATATGTATCCGGACTCTTACCGCCATACACTCCAATGCCTGACTCGTTAGAAACTGCCTGCACAGCGTAAATATTAATACGGTCAGAATATTCCCTATATGGTGACCATGTCAGCATTCCACGCGCCTTTTGGGTGGCATCTTCCAAAAACTGATCCTGCTGACCGGCGGTATAGCCATCTCCCATGATCACGATCACAAAGTTTTCTTTATCATCACCAGTCTTATGAATTACCTGAACCGGAAATGTGGTTTTGGATTTTTCTGTATTTTTTGCCATTGCTGTTTGTGGCAAAAGCAACAATAATAATAACATCATATAGATACATACTGCTTGTATTCGTTTTATTTTTCTTTTCATATACTTCACCTTTTGTTGAATGAGATTTTTCTTCGCTATCAGATTTTTCACGCAGTTTCCTCGGAATTGCGCTTGATGCCGTCCACAATACTCATAATCCTTCTTGCCGAATCCATATTAATCTGCAAAAGGAGGATTTTCTTATGCTTACAACGGAACTTTTTATAGCCATTATCAGCTTATGCATTACCTGTTTTAATCTTGGTTATACCGTTGGTTCTAAGAGCAATGACAAAACACAAAAATAACCGCCCCATGTCCTGCCAGACCAAGCGGTTATTTTTTACCAATTATCTACTGGGCTAACCGTCTATCGGTAGCACCTTTTGATATTATATTAGCATCAAGCCTCACTCATGCCAAACATATATCGATGGGAAGACACCTTATAGCAAACAATAATATTCAATACTTAATTGATATATCCAATTTCATTCATTTGTTTTGAAATTTTTTACCGCCATTGCAATCATTGCCACACTATATATCAATACAATTATCAACATAAATCGTGAAATCATAAAACCAACAGTGAATTGTATCGGAATACAAATCAGCGGTATTAGTATAATCGAAAATATGATTGAAAATATTGGATGTTTCCTCTTGATATTGAAATATAGAGCAAGTATTGCCATAGCAATGCCACTCAAGAACATAATTCCCAATACTATAAGTAAAAATGTTATTGTATTTCCCATTACAAACTCCCCCATTCAAATCTCCTTTTGGTGTTTCAGATTACTTGACAGGTCCACCCCAAGACGTAAATCTATCTGCATATGTGTCAAGATCAGCCGTGCTCACAGTCAGTTTACCATCTATATTTTTATAGCCAATATAGGTGGGATTACACCCTCCCGATGTCTCGCCCACGCTGTCCATAGTGAATGTATTTCCACAGTTCTGGCATACCAGCTTTCCATCCTGCTCCTTAAAATATGCCCTTGGCGACGGATTACATACCTGACAAGTGTTAAGTGACAGGCGTGTTGTCCCGTCAGATGCTTTAACAGCGATAAGCTGGATGTTTGTTCCATTTGAATCATAGTTAACATATATCGGATCAGAAGTCAATGTGTCTGCGTCAATTGCAATCTCGCCATTTTCAACTGCGGGAGTTACATATACATCCGCCTTGTTCTCCTCTGTAGTATAATCGATTTTTCCACTCTCAGATGAGGTTGAATTTCCTGATGCACTTGTATTTCCTGACGTATTTGAACTTCCACAGGCTGCCAGCATTGATACCACAAGTGCTGTCATTATAACTGTAAGTATTTTTCTGCTTGTATCTGTTTTCCTTGTCATTGTTTTATTTCTCATTATCTCATTCTCCTTCTCTGCCAATGATATTTATCTTGCCATTTATCATTCCCATCCAACATGTGAACTGAACACTCCCCGGTTCTCCCGGTGTAAATTCAACCACATTCTCGCCTGGTGTAAATTCATGAGTTATGCCATAAGCACTCAATATCATTTTATAATTGCACCCGTTGATGACCTCCTCCGGCACATTTATTGTCCATTTGACCGGAATTCCGCTATAAACTGTAATCTCTGGGTAACTTCCAAAGTCCAGTTCACTGCTTACATATTGCACATCGCCTGATTCTGATATCTCTGCCATGTTTAACTCTTCCGTGTTTTCTGATAAAGTGGCTGTTCTGTTCATATTAATTCCAGACAGGCTTACCCCCTGTGAAAGCATCGCAAGTCCCAGAACCACAACAAGAATACATCCTGCACGCATGACAATCTTTGTATATTTCTTGCCAAGCACAGATACGATACTTCCAAATCCAAGCATCAAGGGAACTGTACCCAGGCTGAACATCAGCATTGCAAATGCTCCTGTGATAGGATTTCCTGAACCAAGCGCGATGATCTGCATAGACTGCATGGGACCACATGGCATCAATCCGTTCAGCAAACCTACAAAAAATGGACGCTTTTCTGTTATCTTTCTCCTGCTTATTTTATTTGCAAGTTTGTTCGGAAGTCTTATCTGCAACTTTCTCAGTACAGGAATAACTCCCAGCATGTTTATTCCCATTATCACCATAAACAGACCTGCTATTATCTTCAATATCCCCTGTAGGATCAGTGGAATTCCTGTCTCAGACCAATCTGTTAAGATCATGCCGATTCCGCCAAGCAGAAAACCGATTACTGTATAAGAGACCACCCGCCCTGTGTTATACAGCAATGATGGCATAACCTCACTGTTTCCATTCCCACTGTCATCTTTCCCCGAAGGTATACATTGCGACAGATTTATACCGCCGCACATCGCTATGCAGTGAACCGATGTTAGTAATCCCACTACAAACAACATACCATAGCTCATCGTTGAATCAGCAAGCATCGATGGAACAAGCAGGTTCAGAACACCAAATCTCTGTAACAGATAATACAGACAGATAATAATTGCAAATGTGCCTATTGAACTGCCAATTTTCTTATAATGTATTTTTCTTTTTTGTATTACTGTATAATCAAGGTTCTGAATGATATCTATAATACTTTCTAGTGTCAATATATCACCGTCAAACTCGATTTCCGCCTGCCCTTTGCTGTATGAGACTTGAACTTTAGATATTCCTGCCATATTTCGTAAAGCCTGCTCTACCCTGTTCTGGCAGTTGACACATGTCATTCCCTCAATCAATAGGATTTTTTTCTCCATTGTCATACTTATAATTCCTTTTTATATACCCCTACAGGGTATTTTTAACATTGACAATATAAATACCTGCATTATATTTGTCAATATTTTTCACAAATTATTCAAACATTAGAAAACACAGTTTCCAATTTTCTGCCCCATATAAAAAAGCAGCCAGACAAAATTTTGTCTGACTGCTGGTAGGTGTTCATCCAATTATTATAAATATTTACTTCTATTGAGCCCTACAGTTCCTTGTGACGTGCAAAGTAATCCTTTGTCTCTGCCACAACCACACTGCTGAGTGCAAGCAATGCTATGATATTCGGAATCGCCATAAGTCCGTTAAATATATCAGCGATAGTCCATACAGCCTTAACTGTCATGTATGGTCCGATAAATACGCAAAGTATGTATAACCAACGATAGATCTGAACTGAGACCTTGCTGCCGTTTGTGAGGTACTCAAGACACCTCTCACCATAATAGTCCCAACCAAGGATAGTTGTAAATGCGAAGAATACAAGGCAGATCATCAGGATGAATGCTGCAACCTGACCTGGCATAAAGAAAAGTCCCTTCTGGAATGCATCAGTTGTGACTGCGATTCCCTCAAGGCTGCCATCCTGCCAGCTTCCCATCATAACGATTGAAAGACCTGTCATTGTACATACGATGATAGTATCAATAAATGTACCTGTCATTGTTACAAGTCCCTGACGAACAGGCTCCTTTGTCTGAGCTGCTGCTGCTGCGATAGGTGCAGAACCAAGGCCAGCCTCATTCGAGAAGATACCACGTGCAACACCCTTCTGCATGGCTATTGCAAGACTTGCTGTAACACCACCTGCAAATGACATAGGCTTAAATGCGCACTTGACTATTGTTTCAAATGCAGCTGGAACTTTATTTATATTAACTATGATAAGAACCAGACACACCACGATGTAGAGAACTGCCATGAATGGTACTATAATCTGAGAAACCTTTGATATTCTCTGGATTCCACCGATTACAACAAGTCCTACAAGGATTGCAAGAATAAATGCTGAGATGACGATGGCTATTGAGTAGTCATTTCCAAAGATTGATACTGTATTTGCCTTGTCAGGATCAAAGAAAGCCTGAACTGCAGAAGCAATACCATTTACCTGTGTAAATGTACCGATACCCATAAGACCTACGCATGCTCCGAAGAATGCAAATATCTTTGCAAGCCACCTCCACTTGTGACCCATACCGCTCTCAATGTAATAGAAAGGTCCTCCGAGAACGTGTCCATCCTCGTCAATCTTTCTGTACTTTACAGCAAGCAGTCCCTCTGAATACTTTGTTGCCATTCCAAAAAGCGCTGCGATCCACATCCAGAAAAGTGCTCCGGGACCACCGGCAAGGATACCTATAGCTGTTGCTACTCCTACGATATTACCTGTACCGATAGTTGCTGAAAGTGCTGTACATAACGCGCCAAAGCTCGTCACCTCTCCTGTACCGTCTTCCTCATTCTTAATCATGAATCTCAGTGCCTTTGGCAGATGAACTATCTGAAGGAACTTAAGTCTGATCGTCAGATAGATTCCGCAGACGATGATGAGTATTATGAGTGGCAAGCCCCAGACAATATCATCAACTTTGCCTAAAAAGTTTGTGAATGCGTCCATGTTACTCCTCCTATTTTTTATTTATAATTCACAAGTGTAAATTATAGCATAAAAATTCTTAAATAAAAACGAAAAAACACGCATTTTCAAGATTTTTCTTGGTTTTTTGCATGTTTTTTCGAATATTTATTTATTATATTACGAAATCTCGTCCATCTATATTCTTTACCGTCTCTTTGCCATATGTGGTTTGTCATTACTTCTTATAAGCATCCACACAAGCGAACTGACAAGAAGGAGTATTGGATAAAACAAATTTGGGATTATCTGGAATGCTGATATCTCATGTCCCAGCTCCGACACCGCTGATATTGCAACCAGCATCTGGGCACCGTAAGGAATGATTCCCTGGAATATGCATGAAAATGTATCAAGCAGCGACGCTGATCTCTTCGGGGATATACCATAATCCTCTGCCATCTCCTTTGCTATCGGATTTGCCATGACTATCGCGACCGTATTGTTGGCTGTGGCTATGTCCATGGCTCCAACCAGAAGTCCGATTCCGAGCTGACCTCCCTTGTCACCCTTGAACACCTTCTTTATAGCCGAAAGCAGCGCCTCAAATCCGCCATACTCTCTGATGAGTGAACACATGGCAGCCACAAGTACAGCTACCATACTCGTCTCGAACATTCCCGCTGCACCGCTTCCCATATTCGTCAGGAGATCCACTGCTGCCGTCTGCCCTGTGGCAAGCATGATGATGGAGCCTGACACGATTCCAACTATCAGGACTACAAACACATTAAATCCCACTATTCCTCCTATGAGTACCAGAACATAAGGTATGATCTGTATCATATTATAATCATGTTGTACTACTCCGCCTATCTCAGTATTGAATGACTTAACCAAGATTACTATGAGCGTCACAATCGCTGCAGGAAATGCTATCCAGAAGTTTGCCCTGAACTTATCTTTCATGGCACACCCCTGACCATTACATGCTGCTATGGTCGTATCCGATATGAACGACAGGTTATCTCCGAACATCGCACCGCCCATGATGGACGCCACACAGAGCGGCAGATTAAATCCTGACGCATCGGCAACTGCAACTCCTATAGGCGTCAGAAGTGTTATTGTTCCAACAGACGTTCCCATAGCTGTTGAGACAAAGCACGCTACAACGAACAAAACTGCCACGGAAAATCTCGCCGGAATGATACTCAGCATAAAGTATGCCACACTCTCGGCACTGCTCCGCCCCACGACTCCCACAAATATTCCCGCCGTCAGGAATATGAGCAGCATGGTTATAATATTTTTGTCTGTAAGTCCATTTGCCATGATCTGAAGCTTCTCATCAAAGCTTACCTTTCTGTT
>ERZ780168.3877-NODE-3877-length-11102-cov-6.255544_pt1 | contig 11102 bp, 7 predicted proteins | sample MGYA00510981_ERZ780168 | MGnify/ENA primary metagenome ERZ780168 (study PRJEB29588, sample SAMEA2158769) | human gut metagenome | biome: human gut; feature: human-associated habitat; material: faeces | place: Denmark | collected 2008/2010 ...
GATCGAACCGCTGACCTCTTGAATGCCATTCAAGCGCTCTCCCAGCTGAGCTATAACCCCATTCAAGTACCTTCAAAAATACGCCATCTTTGAAAGTGATTACATAACTACCCAAATAATTTCAAAATGTCAAGTCTTTTTTTTCGTTCTCCGCCGGGAAAAAGAAACAACGTTTTTCCGCCTTGTATTCCATTATTTTTTCCGACCGGGCGCTGCTTCGGGATTCCGCCATGTCATCAGCAGTTCTTCTTCCCCGGTATTTTCATCGATTCCCTTTTGCTCTTCACGGAATCCGTGCCGGACATAAAACGCCGCCGCGCGTTTGTTTTTGGCATAAACGCGCAGTTTTAAACTCTTCCGCCCGTTTTGCACGAAAGACAAAAGCCCGGAACCGATCCCCCGTCCCTGCCGCGACGGCTCGACAAACAGCGCTCCGATATATTCATTATCAATAATGCTGACAAAGGCAGCCGGCCGGCCGTTTTCCTCCCATACCAGAGTTTTGGCCGCCGGCAGCCAGACTTCTCGGACTTCGGCTGCCCTGGAGCGCCAGAAAGCGTCATTGACAAAGTCATGCGCGCGAAGGCTGGCGGTCAGCCAGATTTCCGTCAAAACGACAGCGTCTTCTTCGCGGTAAGGACGAATCATTTAAATGTCCAGATCATCAACGAATTTGGCGCGTTCAATGATGAACTTGAAGCGCGATTCCGGATTTTTGCCCATCAGGCGTTCGACCATCCGCCGGGTTTCAAAGGCCTCTTCCTTGCCCTCTTCGGTATTGGCCGAGGGAATCAGAACCTTCAAAAGCGTTCGTTTGGACTTGTCCATGGTCGTTTCTTTGAGCTGCTGCGCGCTCATTTCGCCCAGCCCTTTAAAGCGGCTGATTTCCGCCTTCTGACTGCCTTTGACTTCCTTTTTCAGAATCCGGTCCTTGTCGTCGTCGTCCAGGGCGTAAAAATTCTTGCCGGCAGCGGAAATTTTATACAGCGGCGGGGTGGCGATAAACAAATGTCCGTTTTCGATCAGCTTCGGCATCTGCTGATAGAAGAAAGTCATCAACAGCGAAGTAATATGGGCCCCGTCGACGTCAGCATCGGTCATAATGATGATTTTTTCGTAGCGAAGGTTTTCTTCTTTGTAACCGTCCTTGATACCGCAGCCCAGCGCCTCGATCATGTCCTTGATTTCCTGGTTCTGGGTAATCTTGTCAAGCGAAGCGGAAGCCACATTCAGGATTTTGCCCCGCAGCGGCAGAATCGCCTGCGTCATGCGGTCGCGTCCCTGTTTGGCGGAACCGCCCGCCGAATCGCCCTCGACGATAAAAATTTCGGTATCTTCGGCCGCCGCTTTCGAACAGTCGGCCAGTTTGCCCGGCAGGCGCAACCGTTTGGTCGGGCTTTTGCGGTTTTGGATTTTCTCTTCCTTTTTCCGGCGGCGGAACTCCGAACGCGCAATCACGTATTCCATCAGCGCCGCGGCGTTTTCGGAATCGGAGGAAAGCCAGTGGTCGAAAGAATCCTTGACCGCCTGTTCGACCAGCCGCACCGCCTTGCTTGACGTCAGCCTGTCTTTGGTCTGCCCCTGAAATTCCGGATCGCGGATAAAGACGGAAAGCATGATGCAGGCATCGCTTAAGAAATCTTCGCCGGTAACCGCCGCCGCTTTTTTGACGTTGGCCATTTCCGCGTATTCTTTCAATCCGCGCAAAAGAGCCGATTTGAAGCCCAGTTCGTGGGTGCCACCCTGCGGGGTGATGACGGTATTGCAGTAAGAGTGGCAAAAGCCGTTTTCATCTTCCGGCCAGGTAACCGCCCATTCGACTTTGCCTTCGTCGCCCGCCAAAAGCGACTCGCCGGCAAACGGCATGCGATTGACGGTGGTGCGGCTGCCGATCTGATAGTTGAGAAAATCGCGCAGGCCGTTGGGGAAATGCAGTTCGGCTTCCGCCGGCGTAACGTCGCCTTCGCACAAAAGTTCCGGCGCGCATTTCCACAAAATATGAATTCCCTTGAACAAAAAGGCCTTTGAACGCGCCATTCTGTACAGCTTGTTGGGAGAAAAGCAGCAGTTGGCGCCGAAAATCTCCGGATCGGGACGGAAAGTGATGCTGGTGCCGCGGCGGTTGGGCGCATTGCCGACCATTTCCAGCTTGTCGAGCGGGCGCCCTTTGGCATAGTGCTGGCGATAGAGTTTGCGGTCGCGGGCAACTTCGATCGTCAGGCTTTCGGAAAGGGCGTTGACGACGGAAGAGCCGACCCCGTGCAGACCGCCCGAAACCTTGTAGGCGTTGCCGCCGAACTTGCCGCCGGAGTGCAGCATGGTCATGATCACTTCCAAAGCGGACTTGTCGGGATATTTCGGATGGGAATCGACGGGAATGCCGCGGCCGTTGTCGGTCACGGTTACCGAATAGTCGGCGTTCAACGACAATTCGATCCGGTTGGCAAAACCGGCCACCGCTTCGTCCATTGAGTTGTCAAGAATCTCCGCCACCAGATGATGCAGCGATTGTTCGTCGGTGCCGCCGATATACATGCCGGGACGCGCCCGGACGGCCTCCAGTCCCTCCAAAACCTGAATATCCTGCGCCGAATAGTTGCTTTCGGCCGCGGCGCCGCCGTCAAATAAATCCGTCATTTTTCCCTTATCCTGTCAAAAAAATCAGGGCTAAAATAGCGCAAAGTCCGCGTTTTGGCAAGTTTTAAGTACAAATTTCCGCCGCTTTTGCCCGGAAAAGCAAAAAACGGGCAGATCCGCCATAAGATCCGCCCTCATTTTCGGGAACGCTTATTTCTCCGGAGTTTCCTTCCGGTACCGAAGCATTTTATACATGGCCAGAAAGGACGACAATATAAACGCGCCGTAAAAGAGATAGTAATATATCTCCATTCCTTCGGACACCCGGTCAAAATCCGGCGCCTCATCGGAAGAGCCGGCCTCATCCAAAGCATTTATGGCGCAGGCTCCTATACGTGCATTGTTTTTCTTTTTTTATATGCGTTTATATATTTTCCCGCCGGCGGAAGTCTTGACATATATGGTTTATCAACCATTTCATCCCAATGATCAAGATTATCTTTGTATTGATCCGGCTGTTTCAGAATATCCCGAGAAGATATCATGTTATAAATAATATCAGGAATAATACAATCTTTCCGATAACGATTACCGGCGTTGCGGGGCTGAAAATATTCCCGATACATGTTTTTTCCGTCATTAATGATATCCGAAAATATGTTCCGTTGATCTTGATACATATTTTCTTTACTGTTTTGCAAAAATTTTAATCCGCAGTTTCTTCAAAATTGCAGCTGTTACTTTCGGAATCGTATTTTCCTTTATATTTCAGGCAAAGTCCCGGAAGCACCTTTTCCAAAACATGATCATGGCATTTTGCATCATGTCCGCACCGGTCCAATGCGGCCAAAACAGCATCATCCAACCGGACACAACCCGTTTTATGCGTCCACAACAGACAATCGTAGCGGCAGCGTTTTGCCTTTTCGTCCCATACCCCGCCGTTTTCCAGACAAGTGCCTTTATGATCAAACAAAAAGAACAAAAACAGGAACGAGATAAAAATTGCCGGGCCGTAAAACAAAAACTTCATCACTATTGCCCTTACCGGTATTTTTCAGGCAGCGCTCTGCTTTTCCGTCTATAATCGGAACAGGCAGCCGCGGCCGAAAGATTTGGATTGTTTCTTGCCCGTTCTCTTCCGACAGCTTTTACGTTAAAGTCATGCCAATAATCGTTTTGAGTCATGTTCGAATAGTCTGTCATGTTTTTCACCCCGGTTAAAAATTAATACCACTGCATTTAAATTTATCTTAAAATCAAAAAATATCCCCCTTTTGCATTCTTCATTGTCAACAACGGGTGTTAATCACTTCTCCGGGGTTTTTTTATTTCAGATTTGCAAGATATATTTCATTTTTAAAAAAACAATCAAAAAAATTGTCACTTTTCAATAATTTTTATTGTATAAACAATATGTTATCAATTCGGTTTTTCCTTGACAACATTTTGCCGGCGGCGCGAAAACAACGTTTTCGGAAAGCGTCACAAGGCTCTTTTGACACCCCTTCCGTCAAGTCGAAAAAAGGATTTTGCGCCGGAAAAAAACGGAACGTTTTGCGGTGGAAACGACATTTTCCCCTCAGGAAAGGAAAAACATTTCCGACGGACAAAGAAAACCCCGTTTTCTGCAAACGGGGTTTTCCGATTTTGCGGGAGAAACGGCAATCAGAACGCGTAGTTGACACCGAGGTTGAAATTTAGATCCCGGTAGTCGCCGCCGAAGGTATAGCCGACGTCGGCAAAACCGTTCAGCTGTTTTGTGAAGTCCATGCTGCCGCCGACGATCACCCGTCCCAGCGTCATGTCCTCCAGTCCGCTGACGCTGCCGAGACTGGTTATCCGCACGTCACCGTCGCCGAACGTCTGAACCACGCTCGGTTTGACGAACAGTTTGGCGTAACCGTCGCCGTACTCAAACGTTTTTTCCGCCTTAACGCCGAATTCCAGTTCGGTTTCCGAAACGTCGTCATAACGGGCGGTTTTGCCCAGACCGTCGCGAACGGTATCAAAATTGATATGGACATAACGCACGCCGACCGTCGGTTCAACCATAACGTCGGTTGCCGGCATAAAGACGACGCCGGCTTCCAAAGCGGCACCGTATTCCAGGCCGTCGGTATCGGCTTTAACGCCGTCGTCGGATTTCAGATCGGCTTTCTGCCAGCCGCCGTAAAGCGAGGACATCAGCCATGCGCTGCGGCCTTTGATCTGCGTATCGTAGCGATGGTACAAACCGGCCAGATAACTGTCAATGTCTATGCTGCCGCCGGTCTTGGCGTAATAGTCGTCGCCTTTGCCGGAGAAGTCGTATTCACCCTGACGGTAGGAAACGAACAAACCGAGCTTGTGATACGGATTAAGCTGCACGTCATAACCGGCCTCCAGTCCGTAAATATCAGCGTCGAACTCAAACGGAGAATCGACTTTGGCCGAATGATAACCCGGTACCACCCACAGGTTGGAGAGCTTTTTGCCGTCCCAGGCGTGATCGTACAGACCGCAGTTTCCGCAGTTGTCCTTATCGTTTGCCGCTTTGGCGAAAACGTTGCCGACCACGTTTCTGGTCTGTTCAAACGCCGCGGAAGGCAGGCCGGCATAGGCAACGACTTCGCCGGTCACTTCATCGGAATTGCCGTTCAGGTACCAGTTGTTGTTTTCGTGAACGGTCCCCCAGTTATAAGCGCTGCCGTATACCCGGTAAATCGAAAAATCGGCTGCGGTCGAGACATCGTCGTTCGGCGCTTCGACAAACAGGATTTTGTTTTCCGGCTTAACATCTTCGGAAACGACATGCGCCACTACACCGGTGCTGCCTTTGACGTCGCCGTCAATTTTCAACACATCGGAAACTTCTTTTTCAGAATCGACGTTGACATGGAGAAGCGCACCGCTTTTTGCCGTATAATCGCCGGCAACGGTTGCCCGGCGGCCGCTTTCCTTACCGTTTGTCAGTGACAAAACACCTTCGTTTTCCACGTCGCCGGAAAGCTTCAGGTTGTTTTGTGCAAAATCAAGGGTGCCGAACCGGCCGATGTTTAAAGTGCCGTCATAGGCCAGGTCGCCGAAGAGCGATACAGCCGCCTGCCGGTTTTCGCTGCCTTCAATACCGATATTGTTCCAGCCGGAAACGGTTGCCAGGCTGCTGCCTTCTTCCGCCGCACCGCCGGTAATATCGTATTTGCCGTCTTTAAATACCAGATTTTTGCCTTTGGCGTTGTTGATCAGCGTATCTTTGAAAATGTCGTTGATACCGTTGCTGACGGTCAGCGAGGAAATATTTTCCGAAGTAAAGATGGAATTGTAATCAAAACTGCCGCCCATTACCGCCTGCCGGTCGATCAGGATATCGCCCTTCATCACCACGTCTTTGTTGATGTCCAGAATCGAATCCTTTTCGGCCGTCAGATCCGTCAGCTCGGTTTTATAGCGCACCGTCAGCGAACCGCCGGATTCCACCAGCGTGCCGCTGGCAAAGGCCGGTGAAAACGTGGAAGTTGTTGTGACTATGGGCTAGGCGCATAGCTTCTGTTTTGTAGAATTGTAAAGCTCCCGTTTTTCAGCTTTTCCTGAGAAACGGGAGCTTTTGTTTGTGATTCATTGAATTCACAGTGGATTCGTGTTATTCTACTAGTAAATCTGAAAAGCAGCGGGAGGATTTTCTATGAATGCGCATAAAGCGACAATCACCAGCATTTTTGATGGAACCACATTGATTGAGATTCCATTTTTTCAACGTTCCTACGTCTGGGACAAATATCTTTGGGAGCGTTTTCTAAATGATATGGAATTCACGGTCAAAACAAAGTCCCCACATTTTCTTGGTACCCTGATTTTCAAAGACAACGGAACGCCAAAATCGTCCGAGCCTTATTCCACGCAGTTGCTTCTGATCGATGGTCAGCAGCGATTGACAACATATCTCATCTTCTTGAAAGTTCTCTGTCTAAAGTTAGGGCAGTCTCTTACATTTGATTCTCATTATCGATTTCCAGACACGAATGATTTGAGCCTTCAGCATGGAAAAAACGATCGTCCCGCCTTTGAAAAGGTAATGGGTATGACCGCACCAGTTTCTATTACAGATGACTCTTCAAAATCCCGTGTCGTTCAGGCTTACAACTTTTTTGTAGAATCATTGGATACATCCAAATTAAATTACACCACGATCGTTGGAAAAACTCACTTTGTTCGGATCGACCTGGATGCGAATGATGATGAACAGCAAATATTCGATTCCCTAAACTCTCTTGGAGTCAACCTGACCACCTCTGAACTGCTCAAAAATTATTTCTTCAGTCGTAATAACCTGACAGATTACCAGACGATCTGGGAACCTGTCTTTGATAATAGCGTCGCAACAAAAGAATACTGGGATACCATTATAGAGACCGGCCGCATTCGCCGTCCTCTGATCGACATCTTTTTTGATGCATATTTTCAATTGTTCATCCAAAATAAAAAATACAGTATCAGCACAGAGGACAAACTGATTTATGCCCGCACAGATCGACTGTCAAATTCCTACCAGAGCTTTGTGGACAACTACTGCGGCGGAAGCAAGCAGCTCATCCTTTCCTCTCTGAAGGAGTATGCCGAGTTGTTCCGTAAGACATTTCAGCCGGATATCTGCGATACTACAATTCCATCCACATTTGGTATCGAGCGGCTGAATGTGGTTATCTTCGGTCTAAAAACAACAACGTTGATTCCGTACGTTCTCTATCTTGCCAAAAATATTTCTGATACGACTGCTTTGAACAAGATGTATGGAATTCTGGAAAGCTACGTTATGCGTCGTATCGTGACCCATGCAACATCTAAAAACTATAACAATCTTTTTCTTTCTTTGATTGCTAATGAGATTCTGGATGCTGACGATCTGCGCACCCGATTACAGGCCGCTAGTGGAACGAATTCTTATATTCCGACAGATACTGAGCTTCAAGACGGTTTTGAACACTCTAAACTGATGAACCTTTATTCTAAAGGTGTTCTTTATCTGATTGAAAGCCACATCCGCCCTGCTCAGAGTGCTGTTGTGCTGCATGGTTTCAACAATTACAGTCTTGAGCATCTGATGCCCAAAAAATGGCACAACAACTGGCCCGCCTGCCCTACCCCGCTGGACGCAGAAAAAAGAGATTCTATCCTTCTGACTCTGGGAAATCTTGCAATCATCCCGCAGTCTTTGAACGCCCCCATCCGGGACAGTGACTGGAACACAAAGAAAGCCGGAAAGGGCCAAGAAAAGCCCGGTCTTACGCTCTGCGCATCGGGCCTTTCCACGCTTCAGGATGCCCTAACAAAAACGGACTGGAACGAGAGTGAGATTCAGACCCGTGCCCTCTGGCTTTATAAACAGGCACAAAGTCTCTGGAAACTTTAAACCATTCAAAAAATGCCGCCGCACAAATTTGTGCGACGGCATTTTCAGCTTCAATTACAGCATCCTGGAAAGGAAAGCCTTCAGACGAGGATGCCTGGGGTTCGAGAAGAGCTCCTGCGGGGGCTCATCTTCCTGGATCCTGCCTTCATCGATGAAGATGACGCGGTTGGACACCTCGCGGGCAAAGCCCATTTCGTGGGTGACCACCAGCATGGTGATGCCGGTGTGGGCCAGCTCCTTCATCAGCTCCAGAACCTCGCCCACCATTTCGGGGTCGAGGGCGCTGGTGGGCTCGTCGAACAGGATCACGTCCGGATCCATGGCAAGGGCACGGGCAATGGCAATGCGCTGCTGCTGGCCGCCGGACAGGCTCTTGGGGTAGGCGTCGGCCTTGTCGGACAGGCCGACGCGGGCCAGCAGCTCTTCGGCGCGCTTGTCAGCTTCCTGCTGGTTCTTCAGCTTCAGCAGGGTGGGGGCCAGGCAGAGGTTCTGCTTGACCGTCAGGTGCGGGAAGAGGTTGAAGTGCTGGAACACCATCCCCATCTTCTGGCGGACGGCATCAATGTGGCTGTCATCGATCTCGACGCCCTCAAACTTGATGGAGCCGCCGGTGGGGATCTCCAGCCGGTTCAGGCAGCGCAGGAAGGTGGATTTGCCGCAGCCGGAAGGGCCGATCAGGCAGACCACGTCGCCGCGGTAGATGTCGATGTCGATGCCCTTCAGGACATCGAGGGTGGGGGTGGGCTGCTTTGCGCCCTTCTTCTTGTCGCCGCCGTAGGTCTTGGTCAGACCGCGAACTTCCAGAATCTTATCGGTCACCTTGAGCCATCCTCCTCTCAAACTTCGTCAGCAGCCAGGTAAACAGCATGACGAGGATCAAATAAACAAGTGCAACGCCGCACAGCGGGAACATGGCCTCGTAGGTGCGGTTCATGATGCCCTGGGCCGCATACAGCAGCTCCTTGCCGCCGATGACGGTGATAAGGGAGGTATCCTTCAGCAGCATGATGAACTCGTTGCCCAGGGCAGGCAGCACCGCCCGGATAGCCTGGGGGATGATGATGACCACCATGGTGGTGATGTAGTTCAGGCCCAGGCTGCGGCCGGCCTCCATCTGGCCCGGGTCCACAGCCATCAGGCCGCCCCGGATGATCTCGGAGACGTAAGCGCCGGAGTTGATGCCCAGCGCCAGAGCGCCTACCATGGTAAAGTTGCGGCTGTTGTTGAAGATGACCATGCTCATGATCAGCAGCTGCACCATCATGGGGGTGCCCCGGATCACGGTGGTGTACACCTGGCACACGGCGTTAAAGACCCCCAGCACCGGGTTGCGGCGGCTGGGGCGCTGCTGGTCGTGGGCCACACGCACCAGCGCCACCACGCTGCCCAGCAGGACGCCCATGGCCAGAGCAATGGCAGTGACCAGCAGGGTGGTGCCTACGCCCCCGATGTACTGGAGCCAGCGGTCCTTCAGGACAAAGGCCTGATAAAATTTGTAGAACAGCTCCTGCCCCATGTCCAGCCGGCCGCCGCTTTTCAGCAGCTGGCTCAACAGTTCGTATTGTGCGGCCATTCGCATCCTCACTTTCTTTTCGTCTGTTGTGATCTTGTCAGAATTTTGTAACCTATATCCCTTAAAAAAGGGGAGGTGCCCGGTGGGCCGCCTCCCCTTGAGGGGTCTGTTTACTCAGCCTTGATGTACTTGTCCACGATGGCCTGCAGGGTGCCGTCGGCCTTCAGCTCCTCCAGAGCGGCGTTCACAGCCTCCAGCAGAGCGGTGTTGCTCTTGTTCATGCCAATGGCGTAGTCCTCCTCGGCGTAGCTGGTGTCCAGGATCTTCAGGCCGGGGTTGGACTCCACATAGGCCTTGGCAGGCTCGTTGTCGATGACCACAGCGTCCACCTGGCCGTTGTTCAGGGCCTGTACAGCGGTCAGGCCGTTGTCGTAGGCCACCACGGCGTCCTCGCCAAAGTCGTCGGAGCAGTAGAGGTAGCCGGTGGTGCCGCGCTGGGTGCCGATGGCCTTGCCGGACAGGTCGTCAGCGGTGGCAATGTCGGAGCCTTCAGGCACGATGATGGACTGGATGCCCTCGGCGTAGGTGTCGGAGAAGTCCATGACCTTCAGGCGCTCGTCGGTGACGGTGACGCCGGCCATGACCATGTCGCTCTTGCCGTTCTGGGCGGCCAGCAGGGCGGCGTCAAAGTCCATGTCGTCGACCTGCAGCTCCAGGCCGAGCTTCTTGGCGATGGCACCCGCAACCTCAATGTCGATGCCCTCGAAATCACCGGTGTCGGTGGTCATCTCATACGGGGGGAAGGCGGCGTTGGTAGACATCGTCAGCTTGCCGGCGTTGACAGTGGTCACCGCGGCAGCGTCGGCAGAAGCGGCCTCCTCGGTGGAAACGGCCTCGGAGGATGCGGCCTCGGAAGAAGCAGCCTCGCTGGAAACAGTCTCGGTGGAAGCGGAACCGCCGCAGGCGGCCAGGCTCAGCATCATAGCGGAGCTGAGCATCAGAGCAGTGATTTTTTTCATGATGATCTCCTCGATTCAATGTATCTCAAATGTTTGTACCTTCCCAAGCCCTCACTTGGTTGATGTATACAGTATAACTGCATAAATATGTAAAGTCAATGTATATTTAATAACTTCGGCGTTTTACATGGGCAGAGCAGGGGAGTGGAAAGTTTTTTGTGCAAACTGGCGGAGGTATAAATGTAGGGGCCGGGCATGCCCGGCCCGCGGCCTTCCTGCAGATGGGCGTTTTCCGGTAGGCGGCGGGCCGCACATGTGCGGCCCCTACAACCTCAACATTCCAAATTTTTCTACTTGACTTAAAGCCGCACTTGTGCTATAAATAATTTAACTTCATCCTGTACAAAGCCATGAGGCAGACAAACGGGATGCGAGGTCCTGCACAAGAGAGAACCGCCGCGGTACGCCGCGTGGTGCAAGCGGTTTTGCAGCGGCCCGCAGCCTTACCACTGCCGAGCGCGGGGGCGAACCTCCGCCGGGTACGGCCCGTTACAGCCGCCAGGGTTTGACAGAACCCGGTAAGAAGCAAATCAGGTGGAACCACGGAGAGCGGCCTTCGTCCTGAAAACCCACAGGGCGCCGCATCATCTTACGGAGGTGCTGT
>ERZ780168.3880-NODE-3880-length-11093-cov-4.861660_pt1 | contig 11093 bp, 8 predicted proteins | sample MGYA00510981_ERZ780168 | MGnify/ENA primary metagenome ERZ780168 (study PRJEB29588, sample SAMEA2158769) | human gut metagenome | biome: human gut; feature: human-associated habitat; material: faeces | place: Denmark | collected 2008/2010 ...
GAGTGCGGCAACGGGGATGTCGAGGCGGTTTTAAAGGACTGCGACATCGTGATTGACCATGTATACCACACAAAGCCGTGCCAGCAGACGATGATGGAGACATTCCGTACCTATTGTTCGATCGATACCTACGGAAGATTAAATATTTTAAGTTCCACGCAGATCGTGTTCCACTGTCGCAGAATCGTGGCAAATGCGCTTCATATCCCGAAGTCGATGGTGCGCGTGAGCAAGCCGAGAATCGGCGGAGGGTTTGGTGCGAAGCAAACGGCGGTCTGTGAAGTGTATCCGGCATTCGTTACCTGGATGACGAAAAAACCATCGAAGCTGATTTATAGCCGGATGGAGACACAGACGGCGTCTTCGCCGCGCCATGAGATGGAGATGCATGTCCGCCTTGGTGCGACAAAGGACGGCATCGTCAGGGGCATCGACCTCTACACCCTGTCCAACACCGGTGCTTACGGCGAGCATGGGCCTACAACGGTGGGCCTGTCCGGCCACAAATCCATCCCGCTCTACGGCAAGGCCGAGGCATTCCGCTTTGTCAGCGATGTCGTCTACACGAACCATATGTCCGCGGGCGCTTACCGCGGCTACGGTGCGACCCAGGGCCTGTTTGCGGTGGAGTCCGCCGTCAATGAGCTGGCCGACAAGCTGGGCATCGACCCGTTTGTGATCCGCCAGCGCAACATCGTCCATGAGGGCGATGTGATGCCCGCCTACTACGGGCAGGTCAACACCAGCTGCGCGCTGGACCGCTGCCTGCAGGCCGTGCATGACAACATCGGCTGGGACGAAAAATACCCCGTGCGCGACATGGGTAACGGCAAGGTGCGCGCTGTGGGCATGGGCATGGCGATGCAGGGCTCCGGCATTACGAGTGTGGATGTGGGCAGCGCCAGCCTGAAGATCAACGATGACGGGTTCTATACCCTCTCGATCGGTGCAGCCGACATGGGCACCGGCTGCGACACGATTCTGGCGCAGATTGCCGCCGAGGTGCTGGACTGCCCGCTCGACAATGTGACGGTCCTCGGCGCAGACACCGATTCCTCGCCCTACGATTCCGGCTCCTACGCCTCCAGCACCACCTATGTCACCGGTAAGGCTACTGAGAAGTGCGCCATGAAGCTGCGGGAACAGATCTGCAAGCTGGGCGCAGAGCTGCTGGAATGCCCGGCGGATGCCGTGGAGTTTGACGGTAAGGTCGTGTTTGAAAGCGCCGACCCCACCCGCCAAAAGACCCTGTCCGAGATCGCCTTTGCTTCCCAGTTTGGCCATAAGATCCCGCTGGAATTTACCGAGACCCACACCTCGCCCTTGTCTCCGCCGCCGTATATGGTGGGCGCTGCCGAGGTAGAGGTGGATACCGAGACCGGCGAGGTGAAGGTGCTGGAATTTGACGCCTGCGTGGACTGTGGCACGCCCATCAACCCCAACCTGACCCGTGTGCAGGCAGAGGGCGGTATTTTGCAGGGCATCGGTATGACCCTGACCGAGAATATCACCTACGACAGAAACGGATACCCGGAGGAGAACTCTCTGTTCCAGTACAAGATCCCTGCCCGCAACGATATCGGGCATATCCATGTGGAGTTTGAGAATAGCTATGAGCCCAACGGCCCCTTTGGCGCAAAGTCCATCGGTGAGGTGGTCATCAATACGCCGCTGCCCGCCATCTCGGACGCCATCTACAACGCCATCGGCACTCGCTTCTACGAGCTGCCCATTACCCCGGAGCAGATCGCAATGGCAGTTGCAGCCAAGCAGTAATAGCAGATGCTGAACGAAAAAGAGCTTCCGTTTCTGGCAGAGAAAGGGCATATCGCTTCTCTGGTAGGCGGCGGGGGAAAAACGACCCTGCTGTATGCCATGGCAGACCACTGTGCCCGCAAGGGATGGCAGGTGCTTGTGACTACGACCACCCACATCCGGCAACCGGCAGCCTGCTATGCACCGGATGACGCAGCGCTTACCGCCTTATGGCAAGCGGGTCACTATGCAGTAATCGGAACCCCGGCAGAAAACGGAAAGCTGACTTTGCCGCAGCTGCAGCTTTTGCGCCGGATGGAGCAGGCGGATGCGGTGCTTATAGAAGCAGACGGGGCAAAGCACTACCCCTGCAAGGTCCCGGCGGCGCACGAGCCGGTGCTGCTGCCCCAAAGCGATATCGTTTTGGCGCTGGCAGGGCTTTCGGCGCTGGATAGGCCCTTGCGGGAGGTCTGCTTCCGCTACGATACCATCCGTCCGCAGTTTTTAGCGGCTGCGCCGGATGCACCTCTTACGCCCCCTGTGCTGGCACAGCTGCTTGCAAGCGCGCAGGGTGGTCGCAAGGCGGTGGGCGACCGGCAGTTTTACGCTGTACTCAATCAGGCCGACACGCCGGAATTGCAGCAGCAGGGCATACAGATACAACAGCTTTTGCGTCAGCATGGTATAAAGTGCGTGCTGACGCATTTTGAAGAGGAAGAACGTGCATGAGCAAGGAAGATAAGATCGTATTCTGTACCGGGGGCGGCTGCACCGCAAAGCTGGGTGCCGGGGTGCTGAGCCGTATTCTGGAAAAGCTGCCCCGGGGCGAAAAAGACCCGGATCTTCTGGTCGGCTACGACAGCCGGGATGATGCCGCAGTCTACCGCATTGCGGACGACATTGCGCTGGTGCAGACCGTAGATTTTTTCCCACCGATGGTGGACGACCCATACACCTTTGGGCAAATCGCTGCCACAAACGCCCTGAGCGATGTCTACGCCATGGGCGGCGAGGTGAAGACCGCACTGAATCTGGTCTGCTTCCCGGAGGATATGGATCTGAACGTGCTGGGCGAGATCTTGTGCGGCGGTGCTGAAAAGGTGGCAGAAGCCGGCGGCAGCCTTGCAGGCGGACACTCCATTGCAGACAGCGGGGTGAAATACGGCCTTTCCGTGACCGGCCTTGTTGACCCGCACCGGATGTATACGAACGACACCGGTATTCCCGGCGACAAGCTGGTATTGACCAAGGCTTTGGGTGTGGGGCTGCTGTGCACGGCAAACCGTGTGGGCGAAGCCGCCCCGGAAGAGATGGAAGCCGCCATCCGCTCCATGACCACTCTGAACAAAACGGCGGCAGAGATCAGCCGCAAATACCGCGTCCATGCCGCTACGGATGTGACCGGCTTCAGCTTTCTCGGCCATCTGCATGAAATGATGGGCGGCAAACTTTCCTGCGTCATCCATGCAAATGCCGTGCCAGTGCTGCCGGGCGCAGAAAAGGCAGCCGATGCGTTTTTGTACACCGCCGCCGGGCAGCGCAACCGCAACCATACCGGGCCGTTCGTCCGGTTTAAAAACGTAAGCTTCGCCATGGAGGAAGTCCTGTTCGACCCGCAGACCTCCGGCGGGCTGCTATTTGCAGTAGACCCGGCAGATGCAGCAACACTGGAACAGGAACTGCGCGCCGCAGGTCTGCCCGCGAGCATCGTGGGAGAGATCCTGCCCAAGCAGGAAATTGAGATCACCGTAACAGACAAATGAGAGGAGTAATCAGCATGGCTGAGTTTATCAAAGTGGATGCACTGGGCGATGCCTGCCCGCTGCCTGTCGTCAAAGCGAAAAAGGCCATTTCCGAGCTGCAGGGCGCGGGACAGGTGGAGGTACTGGTGGACAACGAGATCGCTGTGCAAAACCTGACCAAGATGGCACAGCAAAAGGGTTATCAGTACAGCGCTGAAAAGCTGGAAGAGCGCAAATACCGTGTGCTGTTCACGCTGGGCGAAGTAGTAAGCGCCCCAGCAGAAGATGCTCCTGTCTGCACCTCTGATGCCCGCACTGATACGGTGGTGGCTATTTCCGCTGCCGTTATGGGCGATGGCAGCGAGGAACTGGGCAAGATCCTGCTCAAGGCCTTTGTATTTGCGCTGACCCAGCAGGATAAGCTGCCTAAGACCATTCTGTTCTATAACGGCGGCGCAGCGCTAACCTGTGAAGGCTCTGCCATGCTGGAAGATCTCAAGGCGCTGGAAGCACAGGGCGTAGAGATCCTGACCTGCGGTACCTGTCTGAACTTTTACGGCCTTACCGAGAAGCTGGCTGTGGGCAGCGTGACCAATATGTACACCATTGCCGAAAAGCTGACGCAGGCCGGAAACGTGGTAAAACCGTGATCTATCTGGATAACGCGGCCACCACTCTGCATAAACCGCCGCAGGTGGAACAGGCTATTCTGGAGGCACTGCACACGGCAGGCAACCCCGGGCGCGGCGCACACGAGCCCACCCTTCACGCCGCACGGATCGTGCTGGACACCCGTCTGGCGCTGGCAGAACTTTTCCATGTGCCGGACCCTTCCTGCATCTTTTTTGCCGCCAATGCGACCATGGCGCTGAACACAGTACTGAACGGCGTGCTGCATCCGGGCGACCATGTCATCACAACGGTATGCGAGCATAATTCTGTTCTGCGTCCGCTGTACCGGCTGCGGGCACAGGGGTTAGAGGTTTCCTTTACCGGGGTGGATAACGCTGCACGGCTTTGCTACGACCAGTGGGAAACGCTGCTGCACCCCACGACCCGTGCACTGGTGGTGACAGGGGCTTCCAACGTGACCGGCAATGGCATCGACCTTGCCCGCGCAGCGGATTTTGCCCACCGGCACGGTCTGCTGCTGATCGTGGATGCAGCCCAGACTGCCGGTGCGCAGCCCATTGATGTACAGCAGCTGGGCATTGGTGCTCTCTGCTTTACCGGGCACAAAGCTCTGCTGGGACCGCAGGGCACCGGCGGAGCTTATGTGCGCCCCGGGTTACAAATTGCGCCGCTCCTTGTTGGCGGCAGCGGCGTGCACAGCTTTGACGAAATGCACCCCTTGCAGATGCCCACCGCACTGGAGGCTGGCACGCTGAACGTGCACGGCCTTGCGGGGCTTTGCGCCGGGGTGCGCTGGCTGTTGGAGCAGGGCGTAGAAAACCTTGCTGCCCGGGAAAACGCCCTTGCCCGCCTGTTTTATGAGCAGGTGCGTACTGCGCCGGGCGTAACAGTGTATGGTGATATGGCTATGCAGCCTCGTGCGCCCATTGTGGCGCTGAACATCGCACAGGAGGATTCTGCCCGGGTGGCAGATATCTTGTGGGAGGACTACGGCATCTGCGTGCGTGCCGGAGCGCACTGTGCTCCGCTGATGCACAAGGCCCTTGGCACTGTGGAGCAGGGCGTGGTACGGTTCAGCTTTTCCCATTTCAATACGGAGCAGGAGGTACAGCAGGCAGCGCAGGCAGTCTGTGCACTTGCGCGGGAGATTTTATGCGAGTAAAACGAAGCTATATCGTGCTTTCCTTCCGCACCACCTTAGAGGCTATGGAGTGGGAAAAGCAATGCAATGCCCGGCAGGTGCCCGGGCGGCTGATCCCGCTGCCGCGTGAGATCTCGGCAGGGTGCGGGCTTGCATGGCGTATGCTGCCGGAGGACTGGCAAAGCTGGCAGGCAGAACTGGATCAGACACAGTTTGATAAGGTAACACCTGTGGAGCAATAATTAAGGGAGAGAAACACCAATGAACAGACAAACGCTTGCAGACGTTCTGCAAAGTACAAACCAGACCGGCAGCTATACGCTGGCTACCGTGCTGGAAGGCGCAGAGGCAGGCAGTCAGCTGCTGCTGCGGGACGGAGACGCCCTGTGGCAGACCCAGAGTGCCGAACTTTTGCAGCGTCAGCTTGCCGTCCTGCAGGCCTGTACCGCTACGGGCTTTCTTACACTGGAAGGTCAGCGGGTATTTGCTGAGCGCTTTGGTGCGGTGCCGCAGCTGGTGGTCTGCGGCGGCGGTCATGTTGCTGCTGCCCTTGTAAAGCAGGCAAAGCTTCTCGGCATACCAGTGCTTGCCATAGATGATCGGGAGGAATTTGCTCAGCAGCTGCGCGCCGCCGGAGCGGATACCGTGCTCTGCGCTCCCTTTGCGCAGGCGCTTCAGGGTGTGCCCGGCGGGGCGGAGACCTATTTTGCGGTGCTGACCCGCTCCCACGTCTTTGATCTGGACTGCCTTACCCGGATTCTGCAAAAGCCTGCGGCCTATGTGGGCATGATGGGCAGCCGAGGCCGTGCCGCATTGGTGCGCCGTCAGCTGTTGGAGAACGGTCTGGACAGCCAGCGGATCGATGCACTCTGCGCACCCATCGGCCTTGCCATTGGCGCACAGACGGCTGCGGAGATCGCGCTTTCCATTCTGGCGCAGATCGTGCAGGTCAAAAATGCCCGCCCCCAGACCGAGGGCTATCCCGTCGCATTGCTGGATGCGATGGTGCAGGCAGAAAAAGCCCATACCCCGGCGGTACTGGCTACTATTATTGCGCGGCACGGCTCCACCCCGCGGGAGGTCGGCTCCAAAATGCTGCTCCTGCCCGATGGCATGACTGTGGGCAGTGTGGGCGGCGGTATCAAAGGGGGTAAGGCCAAGGGTCTGGCACAGCTGGCTGTAAGCGTAGTAGGCGCCAAGGCTCGTCCAGTGGTGGTCGGTGCGGTAATAAATATACTCGCTCTTGTGGGCGGCAAGGGTCTGGCGCACGTCCACAAAGCTGCCGCCGGCCGCCTGCACCGCAGCGGAAAGCTGGTCAAGGTAGCCGTCCTCGTCCAGCAAAGGAGCGTTTGCGGGCACGTTCTCCTTGTAGATATCGCTGGCAGCGGGTGCCAGCAGCACATTCACCTTGCCCGGGTAGCGCTGGCACAGGCTGGTGAGCGCTGCCGTGTTTTTGGGCAGGGTGCGCTCCTCACTGGAAAGCAGCCCGTAGGTGCGGGGGAACATCATGTGCTCCTTGCCCAGCAGGATGCCGCCGTTCTGCTGCTTTTGCAGCAGGGTGGTCTCCACCACGCTCTGCAGGCTGATCCACTGGTCGCGCCCCGCCACCTGATCCTTGACGTATTTGGTGTAGGCGGTAAAGTAGCTGTTCAGCCCCTTGGCGGTGAACTGGGTCAGCGCCGGGCGCTGGCTCAGGGTAGTGTTTTCCAGCTCGCTGTAGCTGCGGTCCGGGGTGACCATATCCAGCGCGAACAGCCCGATGAAAAACAGGCTGAACACCACCAGCACCGGGTAATGCAAAAGGGAGGAGGTCTTTTTTTCGTGTTTGGACATCTTCCCGCCTCCTTAAAAGTTAAAGTACAGGAACGGGCTGTTGGTGCTGCCCACCACATAGGCGGTGGAGACCACCAGCAGCGTCAGGATGGCGGCGCAGCGGGTGACTGCGTTCTTGCGCAGCACATCCCACAGCTTTTCGATCAGCGGGGTGCAGCACACCACGCTTACCGCCAGCAGCACGCCGTAATTCCGCAGGAAATACAGCGGCGACACCCCGCCGGATGGGATAAAGAGCTTCTGGAACAGCAGCCCGAAGGACACGCCGGTGTCGTTGCCCACGAACATCGCCCAGCCTACCACCACAAGGAACAGGGTGTAGAAATGCGGCCACACCCTGCCCTTTTTCAGGTAGGGCAGCAGGAACAGCTTTTCAGCCGCCAGCAGCACAAAGTAGTAAAGACCCCAGCAGATAAAGTTCCAGTTCGCGCCGTGCCAGATGCCGGTGAGCAGCTCCACGATGAACAGGTTCAGGATCTGCCGCTTGAGCCCCTTGCGGTTGCCGCCCAGCGGGATATACACATACTCCCGGAACCAGCCGGACAGGGTCATGTGCCAGCGCCGCCAGAACTCGGTGATGGAAGCGGAGATATAGGGGTAGTTGAAGTTTGCGGGGAAATCGAAGCCCAGCATCTTGCCCATGCCGATGCCCATCAGGGAGTAGCCGGAGAAATCGAAGTACAGCTGCAAACTGTATGCGATGATGCCCAGCCACACCAGCGGGGTGGAAGCGTTTGCCAGACCCACAAAGGTGGTGGAGGGGCTGTCGGCTACCCCGATGATGTCTGTCCACAATGCGCCCACGGCGTCCGCCAGCAGCACCTTTTTGGCAAGACCGAAGGTGAACAGGGTCATGCCCTCTTCGATCTGCTTGAGGTTATAGCGGTGCTTGTAGACGTGCAGCTGGTCGGAGACGTCCCGGTACTTGACGATGGGCCCCGCGATGAGCTGCGGGAACATGACCACATAAGCGCCGAAATCAATGATGTTGCGCTCGGCTTTTACATCTCGGCGGTAAACATCGATGGAGTAGGAAAGGGTCTGGAAGGTGTAGAAGCTGATGCCCAGCGGCAAGGTGCCGATGCCCTGAATTTCGGCAAAGGCGGTGCCCAGCAGGGCATTCACGCTGCGCAGCACAAAGTTTGCGTACTTAAAGTAGAACAGCATCCCTAAGCTGCCAATGAGCGCTACCAGCAGAAAAAAGCGGCGCAGCGCGGGCTTTGCATCAAAGTGCTCGATGGCAAGGCCGCTGAGATAGTTGATGAGGATAAGCGCCACCATGACCGGGAAAAAGCGCACCTCGCCCCAGCAGTAGAACACCAGACTGCACAAAAACAGCACGGTGTTTTTCAGTTTTGCGGGGGCAAGATAGTACAGCGCCAGCGTGATGGGCAAAAAGCGGAACAGGAAGATGATGGTGCTGAAAACCAAGGGGTCAGCCTCCTTTTTTACACGGAATTACAGACTCAGCCTTCCCCCGGCCGGGGGAAGGTGGCATGACGGATGCGGGCGCAGCTTCAGCAGAAATCCCCCTCATCAGGGGCTTTCTACTGAAAAAAGCCGATGCCGCAGATGGCACCGGCTCGGAAGGTCAGATTCAGCTGTTCAGGGCGCTGTCCACAGCACTGTTCAGGTCTGCGGTGCACTCGTTGGAGGCAATCACCATGACCACGCGGTCGCCCTTGGAGGAGATGATGGCGTTTTCCACGTTGCTCTGTGCCTGTGCAAACTCGGCGTAGTTGCCATAGAAAGCCACCTGATCCTGCTTGTAGCTCTCCAGCGCGGTCACCACGTCCTGTGCCTTGCCGGAAGCGGCTTCCACCACCAGCACAAGGCCGGCGTCGCCGTTGTCGTTGCTCTTCACGCCCTTATAGCTGGCCACATCCTCCGCCTTCAGGCCGAAATCGTACTCGATGTTCATGGCAGCGATCTCGAACTGGTTGGAGATGGGGTTGGCTTCCAGCAGCGCATCCACCTCGTCGGCCAGCGCATCGGGGCTGTTGGTGCCGTCGTCTGGCAGGGCGCTCTCCGCCTGGGACAGCACCACCGAGGACGCCGCCGGGCTTGCCGAGGAAGCCGTGGACGAGGAAGCCGCGCCGCCGCAGCCTGCGAGCAGAGCGCAGCCCAGCGTGGCAGCCACAGCGGACAGTATCAGTTTTGAACGGATCTTCATAGATTATTCCTTCTTTTGCATTCATTACACTCAAGCCCGGCGCTGTGCCTTCCGGCGCGGCTGGCCGGGCCATTGCTATCTTACCATACCCTTGCCGGAAATGCAAAGGTTCGCGCAAATTTTTACGGTTTCTTCACCGGTCTTTGCCAGCGCTTTTCCGCTCAGCCCGCAAGGGTGTGCAGCTGGGCGATGTAGTCCTCGAAGCACAGGCCGCTGGCGCTGATCTTCCGGGCATTTTCCACGCCCACATAGCGCCAGTGCCAGGGCTCGTAGGTGATCTCGGTCTGGGCCTCGGCCCCCTTGGGGTAGCGCAGGATGAATCCGTAATCTGCCGCGTGCTCACACAGCCAGCGGAAGGCCGTGGTGTTCTCGAAACCCTCGTCCAGGCCGGTGTGCTCCGGGCTGTTCAGGTCTGCGGCCAGACCGCAGTTGTGCTCCGAATAGCCCGGCGGGTTGACGACCGCCGCCGCCTTTTCCTTGGCTGTGGCCAGGTCGTAGCCCTGGTCGGTGTAGTATTTCGTCTTCCGCTCGTACAGACCGGTCTGGTACTTGACGCTGCGGTAGCCGCTCTGCATCCAAATGGTCACATTTTCGGCGGCAGCGGCTTTCTGCATCTCCAGAAAGGCATCGCAGGCCACGGTCTGCAGCGTCTTGTTCACAGCGGTCTTCGAGCCGCACTCTTTGGTCTCAAAGGTATAGTCGTCCGGCATCTTGTTGGTGTGGTTCACCAGCACCATCAGCGGGTCGGCCAGCATGGCAGCGGCCTCGTCTGCGGTCAGGCCCAGAGCATTGCCGTTGGTCTCCTCCACGGTGCTGGATGCTGCCGGAAGCAGGCTGTTCTCCGCATCCTCCGCCGGGGCGCTGGCCGCGCTGGCGGAAGGCACCGGGGCGTGGCGGTTGAGCAGGAACGCAGCCCCGCCCACGAACAGGCAGACGGCGACGGTCAGCCCGGCCACCCGGCGGATGGCACGGCTGCGACGGCGGCGGCGCACTTCGGCGCGGGTCATGCGGCGGTGCGGTTGGTTCACAGGTCGTTGATTCATAAGGCTTCTCCTTGTATATTCTCTCCGGGCCGGGGACATCCTATCCCCGGAGGTGTTCTGCATGAAACTGACAGCGCAGGAATATGCGCGGCGGGTACAGCGGGCAGGCCCGCATTCGCCGCTGGGCACCGACTGCCTGTGGGCTTTCGGCGTGGGCGGCGGCATCTGCCTGCTGGGCGAGGTGCTCCGCCAGTGGTATCTGGGGCTGGGGCTTGAAGCCGACCTTGCCGGTACCCTGACCAGCTGCACCCTCATCGCCCTCTCGGCGGTGCTGACGACCCTGGGCCTTTACCAGAAGCTCGCCGCCCGCGCGGGGGCCGGGTCGCTGGTGCCCATCACGGGCTTCGCCAACGCCGTGGTCAGCGCGGCCATCGAGTTCAAGACCGAGGGCCGCGTGCTGGGCACCGGGGCCAAGATGTTCACCATCGCCGGGCCGGTCATCGTGTACGGCACACTGGCTGCGGTGCTGTACGGCGGGGTGCTCTGGCTGCTGGGCGGCTGATCCCTCTCACTTACCATACGCTTTGCCGGGCGCAAAGATTGCACACTCCCGGCGATTTTCCAGTATACCACAAAATCCGCAAAAAAACATCCCTGAAAGGAGGGATTTTTCATGGCGACCCGGCGCGGCGACACCCTGATCTTCCAGACTCCGCCCGTCATCGCGGCCCATGCGGCGGTGGGCGGCAAAAAAGAGGGGGAAGGCCCCCTTGCGGCGGGCTTCGATGCGCTGAGCGCCGACAACCGGTTCGGCCAGTCCGGCTGGGAAGCCG
>ERZ780168.3883-NODE-3883-length-11090-cov-2.337109_pt1 | contig 11090 bp, 7 predicted proteins | sample MGYA00510981_ERZ780168 | MGnify/ENA primary metagenome ERZ780168 (study PRJEB29588, sample SAMEA2158769) | human gut metagenome | biome: human gut; feature: human-associated habitat; material: faeces | place: Denmark | collected 2008/2010 ...
TGCCTTTGCAGCATCGGGAAAACCCGGATCGCCAAATGGCGCAATGCCGTCAATGGTCTGCGGATCTTCGGAACCACCAGGTCTTGAGGTCGGATCTGCTTGTACGGCAACAATTTTAACATCCGGATTTTTTTCACGGAAATATTTCGTAAGTCCGGTAATTGTTCCTGCAGTTCCACTGGTTGCTACTAAAATATCTACTTTGCCATCTGTATCTTCCCAGATCTCCGGTCCGGTTGTCGCATAATGAACTCCCGGATTGGCCTCATTGGCCAACTGGTTAATGAAATAATGATGCGTTGGCTGAGCATCGCAATATTTCTGGATCGCTTCCTGATAAAATCCTGTTGTGAATGTTCCGTTCGCAAAGGCTTCCGGCACGCCCGGCACATCAAACATGCTCTTTAAGTCAGCGCCATATGCACGCAGCATCTTTTGGCGTTCTTCGGACTGGCCCGGCTCCAAAAATACCGTCAGCTTGTAACCACGGCTTGCAGAAAATGCAGCCAACCCAATTCCGGTATTTCCAGAGGTATTTTCTACGATCGTATCTCCCGGGTGAAGAATACCATCTTCCTCTGCCTTTTTGATCATGTTAAGAGCGGCGCGGTCCTTGATGGAACCCGATGGATTAAAATACTCCAATTTTCCCAGCAAATGTGCTTTGATGTCGTGTTTTTCCTCAAACTTTTCAAACTCAAATAACGGTGTGCGTCCTACTAATTCTTCAATATTTTTTACAATCTTTGCCATAACTATTCTCGTTCCTTTCTTTTTTGCAATTTACGATACATACAGATCTTGATAAGGATCTTCTAGGTATCCCGGTAAATATGTCTTATCTTCTATGTACTGCGCCAACGTCAGCAACGATGCCGCACAGCCGCCACTTCCGTGATACAGTCCCACATACGCCTCTGATCGGTCCGGTTCATGCCGGTTCCAAGACGTATACCAATTGCGCACTTTGTGCTGATAGGTCGATTCACCAATGATCGCCTCAGCCGCCTCATAGGCCGCATCCAGATATACCGAATTACCTGTCAGCTTATGTACATGCAGAAAATGTTCTAACATTCCCGCTGCACCACAGCAATAGCAATTCGTTCTCCAATAACCGTCCGAATGTTTCGTTGGCTCACCGGCTGCCAACAGACCATTAGTCAACTTAATGACAAAATCTTTATACGATTCGTCTCCGGTAATCCGATACAGTTTGTAAAACAATCTTGAGGTGCCGATCGGTCCCTGACATACTCCCAGATAATACAGGTCTGTCAGATACGTATCGTTATACTTAACCAAAGCTGCCTCGCCATCTTCGGAGTAGTCTGCAATATTTTGAATATACTGTGCCGCTTTCTTTGCAATGTCTAAATATTCTTCCTGATGCGTCTGCTCATATACGCTTGCCAAAATATAACCACAGCCTGCAGCACCATATTCAAATCCCGGGAAATAGCCACCCGCTTTGCCAATTGTCGGAAAAGTCTCTGTATCCATTACGTACCAGCGGTATCCACCCTGCGGCGCATCTTCCTTGCGGTCTGCAATATATTTCGCTGCTTTTGCCGCGGCATCCAGATATTTATCACCGCCGAACGTATTATAAACGTCGAGCAGAAATAGGATCAAACCACCTTCGCCTAATATGCCGTAAAACCCATACCAAGTAAGTGCTCCCTGCTCGTCTTTTGCTGCCTCGATCGCATCATCGGCAACTGTCAGCGCAAACTGCTTATAACGTTCCTCTCCTGTAATTTTATAGAGTTCCTTTGCAACATAGGCACCTCCCGCCGGACCATTCAAATAACCGATGTAGGCCCCCTGCAAAAATGGTACTTCCGTCGCAAAATCCTCTTTGCCACGATATTTACGGATCACATAACGGATACCTGCCTCCGCCTTGCGTAAGTATTTCTCTTGCTCTGTCGCGACATAATATTTCAAATATAATAATGCAATTCCTGCTGCGCCCGCATACAGACTCGCATCATCTAAAAGTAAGGCATCCTTTTCCACTTGTTTGCCCGGCATGACATCCCAGCTCTCCACATCACCATCTACATGGCCATATTGTTCGATCCAATTGACCGATTCTGCTGCCGTCTGGAGAAGTCTCTGCCGATCTAACGGTGCAAATGCCTTGATCCAGTTTCTTTTACTCATAAGCGCTGCTCCTTTCTCCTGCTATCTCTATAGGAATTATCTATATTCGAATCATACTACTCTTTTCGATCTTTGTATAATCTCCAAAAAATATAACGTGTTATAGTTTTTTTCTATAACACGTTATATTTACGCAACATTATTATATTTATGCGATACTGTTATACTTACGCAGCATTATTATATTTACGCAGTACTGTTATGCTTATGCGGCATTATTACACTTATGCGGTACTTGTTATACTTACTCGCCTTTATTATATTTACGCCAATACCTTATCCTTGTATTTGCTTAACTCTTCAAGGAATTTATTACCCATTTCACTCATAACTGACGCTTTGCGCGCGATATAGCCAATGGTCATTTTCTCGTCTGTCTCCAATTTAACTGCACAAAACGCAGAACCGTTCAGTTCCTCACAAATAATACCGGAACATAATGTATAACCATTGATTCCAACCATCAGATTAAGCATGGTCGCTCTATCATTAGCACGCACCAACTGCTTATAAGCATAGGTGCTCAGTACTTCTTCCGCATAATAAAACGAATTACTTTCTCCTTGTGCAAAGGCAAGACACGGATAATCATTCAGCTCTTCCATAGTGACGCTTGACTTGCCCGCAAGCGGATTGTTTTTACTCATGTAGGCATAAATCCCACATTCAAACAATGGTGTAAATACCAGCCCGGACTCCCGAAAAATCTTCTGCAACACTGCCTGATTATAAGCATTCAAATAGAGCACACCTATTTCACTGATCTGATTTTTGACGTTTTCAATGACTTCATGCGTCTTCGTCTCATGGATCTCAAACTCATACTCTTCCATGCCATACTGATCGATCACTGATACAAACGCATTCACCGCAAACGTGTAATGCTGCATAGAGACATGAAAAGTACGCTTGATATTTTTGTGCGATATATATTTAGCATCCAAAATGTCATATTGCTCGATCACTGACTTTGCGTAGCCCAAAAACTCACGTCCCTTGACGGTAAGAGATATGCCGCTCTTTGTTCGTGAGAAAATTTCGAATCCAACTTCCTGTTCTAACGACTTCAAAGATGCAGTCAGGCTCGGCTGCGAAATGAACAGTTTTTTGGCAGCTTCATTGATCGAGCTGTCTTTGGACAATTCCACAATATACTTTAATTGATTCAAGGTCATCGTTCTAGTTTCCTTTATTATTATGTCCCATTTTCAGGATAATTCTCTCCTATTTATGTCCCATTTTCAGGACAATTTGCTCCTATACGGAAAGATCAAATTTCTGTCCAACAGACCGGGTGGCCTCTTCTTTCACCGTATTCCAGTCAACCTTCTGTAATTTATCTAATAGCTCCTCGTAGGATGATGCCTGTACTTTTGTCTTTTTCTTCACGGTCTCTTTCTGATCGGCAGCTTTTTCCTTTTTGGCGGCTTTCTTCTTCTCTTCTGCTTTGGCATCCTTTGCATCTTCTATGCGCTCTTTCTGCTTTGCTGTAGACTTCTCCAGTTCCGCAAAGTATGACACTGTACCATCATCATGAAAAGCAATGCCTACTTTCACAATATCGTCATAAGATGCGCCGTTCTGACCATCTTCTGTCTCTTTGTTGGCAAGCTGTTCTTTAAGCTGCTTGAATTTCTCAAGTGCATCATTGATCATGTCGAGCCTTTCCTGCTTGTAGCTCTCATCGTTTGCCATCTTTTCCAGTTCATCGCCGGTAAACAACGCCGAAAAATCTTTAGTTCCTGCAGACATGATCGACTGTGCTTCCTCATCACTGCTAAAATCTGCCACAAAAAAATCCATATTGGTATATTTATCTTTCAGCTCGTCTAACAACGCTTTCGCTTTAGTCGAAAGATTATCATATGTATTCGTCTTATCTGCCGCGGTACTGCTGCTTTTTTTTGCAGGGGCTGCATTATTCTCTGCCTTTGCTGCTTTCTTATTCTGCATTGTCTTTGCCACATCATAATACTGTGCTGCTGCACCACTATTTGTCACTACCTGATTCATACATTACCTCCATTTACTGTATGTCACTCTGAGTCATCTGCGCCAACGTCTCACATCTTGCACGGCATCACAATGTCCAATCGCATTATGTAATATTTCGGCTATTTAATATATCGGATAAGATTTGCTATTTCCTTACGCAATTTTCATTTGTTCCTGCGCAATGACCTTTCCATTCTGCCACAACATGATACGATCCTAAAATTAAACGATATAATCATTGTGCGTGCTTTGCAACCTATGGTATGATGGAGTTGCTGTTTTTGCATAGATGCTTTTGTGAACATGAGTTTGTATACACAGCAAATAAGCTATTATATGTGAATATGAGCATGTATACGCAGCAGATAAACTATTCTAAAGAAATGGAGAAGAAGTATGAAATTAGCAATTTTAATCCTTTACTTTGCAGTCCTGATCGGTATCGGGCTGTATTGCAGGAAACACACTACTGATGTCAATGGTTTTGTATTAGGTGGTCGTTCCGTTGGTCCCTGGCTGACTGCTTTTGCCTATGGAACCTCATATTTTTCTGCCGTTGTCTTTGTCGGCTATGCCGGACAATTTGGTTGGAAATATGGCATTGCAGCGACTTGGGCCGGTATTGGAAATGCGCTGATCGGCTCGCTGTTAGCATGGGTTGTCCTAGGTCGACGCACCCGAATAATGACACAGCACTTAGACTCGGCAACAATGCCACAGTTTTTTGGAGAACGTTTTAACAGCCGCGCCCTAAAGATTGCTGCTTCCGTCATTATTTTTATTTTCCTGATCCCTTATACAGCATCTCTTTATAATGGATTATCACGTTTGTTTGGTATGGCTTTTGATATTGACTATTCCGTATGTATCATCATTATGGCTGTACTTACCGCAATTTATGTTATTGCAGGCGGATATATGGCAACGGCGATCAATGATTTCATTCAGGGTATCATAATGTTGGTCGGCATTGTTGCGGTCATCGCTGCGGTGTTGATGAGCAAAGGCGGATTTATGGCTTCCTTGAATGGTCTGGCTCAGATAAGCGATCCGGAAGTTTCCAAAGCACCCGGCATTTTCGCCTCTTTCTTTGGCCCTGATCCACTTGGTCTTTTGTTTGTGGTTATTTTGACATCGCTCGGTACCTGGGGGCTGCCACAGATGGTACAAAAATTTTATGCCATCAAAGATGAGTCCTCGATCAAGACAGGCACTATTATTTCAACAATCTTTGCCATGATCGTTGCCGGTGGAAGTTATTTTCTCGGTGGATTTGGCCGTCTGTTCTCGGATCAGATCGACGTGGAGGCAAATGGCTTTGACTCTATTATCCCAACCATGTTATCCGGGCTGCCATCCGTGCTGATCGCCTTAGTCGTGATCTTAGTGTTGTCTGCTTCGATGTCAACATTATCTTCGCTCGTTATTGCGTCCAGCTCTACGTTGACGATTGATTTTATCAAAGATAATTTTGTGAAAAACATGAGTGAAAAGAAACAGGTATTACTGATCCGCGTTTTGATCGTGGTATTTATCGCAATATCTTCAGTCTTAGCTTTGATCCAGTATAAGAGCTCCGTAACATTCATTGCGCAGTTGATGGGCGTGTCTTGGGGTGCTCTTGCCGGTTCTTTCTTAGCACCATTTATGTACTCTCTGTACGTAAAATGGGTCACCAAAGCGTCCTGTTTTGTCTGCTTTATTTTTAGCTCCGTATTGATGATCGCTAATATTTTCTGCAGAGAATCTTTCCCTGTAATTATGCAGTCACCGATTAACTGTGGTGCTATCGCGATGTTGGCCGGGCTTGTGATCGTGCCAGTCTGTTTACTCCGAAACCGGACAAAGCAATGGTAGACAGTACGTTTGCTTGTTATGACAAGGAGAATACAGTATCCCAAAAAACTGCGTTAGGTAAATAATGGCAGTGGGATATTAATGGATGAATAATAAAGTTGACGGCTACGGGAAATGCTATACTGGCAACCAGATACTTATTGATTTACCATATAATTAATGGTTATGGGAAATGCTATACTGACAACCAGATATTTATTGATTTACCATAAAATTAATGGTTATGGAAAATGCTCTCAATAGCAGTTATTATATGACAGAAAGAAGGATTGTTATGATTATTGATTTTCATACACATATATTTCCAGAAAAAATCGCCAGTCGGGCTATTGCAAGTCTGGAACAAAAAGCAAAGATGCGTGCGCACGTAAGTGGTGTTGAGGCGTCACTCCGTGCATCCATGGATAAAAGCGGTGTTGATCTGTCTATTATTCTTCCTGTGGTTACGAATCCGCATCAATTCGAAACGGTGAATCGTGTCGCAGTGGAAACCAACGAACACACCAAGGAAACCGGACTGTTATCGTTCGGCGGCATTCATCCGGATAATGACAATTACCGGGAAATCATTCAATTTCTTGCAGGCCATGGCTGTAAGGGGATCAAGATCCATCCGGTGTATCAAGGTGTGGCGATTGATGATATCCGATTTTTGCGCATCATTGACTGTGCGGAAGAATACGGTTTGGTCACCATTACACATGCCGGATACGACATTGGTTTTCCGGGAGAAGAACAATCCCTTCCTGTACACATATGCCATATGCTAGACGAAATCAAACCGTCCCGCATGGTTCTGGCACATATGGGCGGCTGGGGATGTTGGGATCAGGTTATGGATCGCATCATTGGACGAGATGTATATTTAGATACTGCTTTTTCAACGACTTCAGCACCCCGCGAGGGCGCGCCATTGTCCACGGATCTGTTCACGGTAATGATCCAAAAACATGGCGCTGACCGCATTGTCATGGGCAGCGATAGTCCTTGGAGCGATCAGCTAGACTCTATCAATGCTATAAAAAATTGCAATATTCCAGAAGAAAGCATAGCAAAAATTCTTGGAGATAATGCAAAGAAATTATTGCAGTTATAGTTGCTAGCTGCATTTTATAAAAATATTGTGAAAATATAAGTAATAGGGCATATCAACTGTGATATGCCCTTGCTTTTATGCGTGTTTGTATTTGGTAGTTTTCTAAACATTATAACGACGTATGCTATTTGTTTTATGCTTAGTTTCCTAAGCATTGTTACAGCGTATGCTGGTTATTTTATGCTTGATTTTCCTGCGCTACCAGGCGATCTGCACCATACATTTTACGTAGTTTTGGTTTTTCAATCTTCCCGGTTGCATTTCGCGGGATCTCACTAAAGATAATTTCCTTTGGTCGCTTATATCGCGGCAATTCCATACAGAATTCTTCGATTTCCTCCTCTGTGCAGCTCATACCATCCTTTACTTCAATGATCGCTGCAGTCTTCTCCCCTAATCGACGATCCGGAAGACCGATCACCGCTACATCCTTGATCTTATCGTGTCTGCGCATGAAATCCTCAATCTGTACCGGATAAATATTCTCACCGCCACTAACGATAACATCTTTTTTACGGTCAACTAAGAAATAAAAACCATCCTCATCCTGCATTGCCATGTCTCCGGTATACAACCAGCCATCTTTTAAGGTTTCTGCAGTTGCTTTCTCATTGTGATAATAACAGGTCATGACACCCGGACCCTTTACACATAGTTCTCCGACTTCTCCCTGCTTCACTTCTACGCCCTGCTCATCAACAATTTTGCACTGCCATCGATATCCCGGCACACCGATTGCACCGACTTTATGTATATTTTCAACACCAAGATGCACACAACCCGGTCCTGTCGACTCGGACAAACCGTAATTGGTATCATATGCATGATTCGGAAAATATTCTTTCCAACGTTTGATCAAGGAAGGCGGCACCGGCTGAGCGCCAATATGCATCAAGCGCCACTGCGATAACTCATAATCTTCCAGCTTCAGATCTCCACGATCCAGCGCATCCAAGATATCCTGAGCCCATGGTACTAACAGCCAGACAATCGTACACTTTTCGCTAGAAACGGCAGATAAGATCGTATCCGGCTTCGTTCCTTTTAATAGCACCGCCTTGCTGCCTGCAACCAAACTTCCCATCCAATGGAACTTGGCTCCGGTATGATATAATGGCGGAATACACAAAAATACGTCATCTCTGCCTGTACTATGATGTTTTTGTTCCATTTCAGCGGCCTGCGTCAAGCTCTGATGTTTGTGTAAGATCGCCTTTGGAAAACCTGTTGTTCCCGAAGAAAAGTAGATTGCTCCATAATCATCTTCTGTCAGCGGGATATCAGGTGTTTTACTGGAACAATCCGCAACAAGTTCATGATAACTCTCTGCAAAGTCTGGACAGCCGTCCCCAACATAGATCAATAGTCTTCCTTTACTCAGTTTTTCTGCATTTGCCTCGATCCGTCCGATAAACGCAGGCCCGAATACGATTATATCCACTTCGGCAAGCTCTGCACAATATAAGATCTCCTCTGCATCATAGCGAAAGTTAAACGGCACTGCTATTGCTCCTGATTTGAGCACTCCAAAATAAATAGGCAGCCATTCCAAGCAATTATACATCAGAATTGCTACTTTATCGCCCTTTTTTATTCCTCGACTAAGCAGCAGGTTTGCAAAACGGTTTGCCTTTTCGTTAAATACCCCCCAAGTAATTTCACGTCGATACGGTTCGAAACGAGATGGCTGGATCAATTCATACTCTTTCCAACTCGTTCTCCTTGTATCTTTTTCATCCGGATTCAATTCCACCAACGCAACTTCATTCGGATATAGTTTTGCATTTCTTTCCAAAAAATCTGTAACAGGCATCCTTTTTTCCTATCCTTTCTCCGTACTTTTTAAATATAGCATTCTCCTATCACTGAAAGAAAAAACCGGCACTATCACGTGCCGGTTTAGATTCCGTGGTAGTCGCCCGCAGCCATCCACTGCATCGGGTGACTTCTCTGCTATATTGTGTTAAATTTTCGAATATCCATAACTGTTTACGATAGCATCCAGTTTACGTTTCTCTTTGCAGTATGGGCATTCACTTGGCAGATAATTCTTGTAACTGCCAACATCATCTACATGGTAGATTGAATGAACCGGAATACCTTCAACCTCATCTACAGCTGTAAAGATCGCCGATACCCCCTGCACATTACCGCCATAATATCGAATTGCCTGTATGCTCTGCTCAACTGTCTGCCCGGTAGTCGCACTTGCTAACAGTAGTACGACATGCTTGTTGGTAAGCATAGCTTCAACATTATCGCGAAATATGATCTGTCCACTCGTATTGATCTCGGGAGTAACAATATTCACACATTCATGTGTATTCATGGACATGATCCCTGCGTCTGTAAGCTCTTCTGCCAAATATGCTCCTATAACTTCACAGCCATCCATGCACACGATGGTATCTACCGCTTTCGTATGTTTATATTCCCGCACAAATTCTTTCGCTACCAGCTGCGCTTCTGTGTGGCGACACTTTATCGGTGTGATATCAAGGTAATAGTTGATGTGTGAGTGATTGGTTGCAAAGTGACCAGGATATGCCTTCAACTCAATCTTTCGATTTGCTTTTGCCGGTATTTTAACCTGTCTGTCCAACATGCTCATAGTCCTAACCTCCTTTATGTAGTTAATATTCATATGAGTATTGCCAGACGAAATATCCTTTTTCCTCTGGCAATACCTTACGTTCTAATTATATGATTATTCCGGTAACTCTACCGTAACTTTCTCCAAGTGCCATAACTCTGTTGCATACTCTTCAATCGTACGGTCGGAAGAGAATTTACCACTCTTAGCTGTATTGAGAAGCGCAGACTTAGCCCATGCATCTTCATTTCTGTAAGCTGCCTCTACACGCTGCTGTGCCTCCGCATAGGAACGGAAATCCTTCAAAATAAAGTACATATCCGGACGTCCGCCGTTGCCATCGAGCAAAGAATTGTAAATATCACGAAACTCTTCCGGATTACCCGGTGCATACGTACCATCAACTAACTGTGTCAGCACGGCACGGATGTCTGAATCCATGTTGTAGATTTCTCTTGGATTGTACTCATTGTTGTGCTCATATGCAATAACCTCGTCTGAGGACAGACCAAAGATAAATGCATTTTCCTCTCCAACTTCCTCGACAATCTCTACGTTCGCTCCATCCATAGTTCCCAGTGTCAATGCACCATTTAACATAAACTTCATATTACCGGTACCTGATGCCTCTTTACTGGCAGTGGAAATCTGCTCAGATACATCTGCAGCTGCGAAAATGATCTCTGCATTCGATACACGATAATTTTCGATAAATACCACTTTGATCTTATCATGAATACTCTTATCATTATTTACCACATCCGCAACACTATTGATCAATTTAATGATCTGTTTTGCGACATGATAACCTGCAGACGCCTTAGCACCAAAGATAAATGTACGTGGGTAGAAATCCTTATCCGGATTTTTCTTTAACTCATTGTACAGATACATTACATGCAAAATATTTAATAACTGTCTCTTATACTCATGCAGTCTCTTAACCTGTACATCAAAAATCGAACGTGGATTAACCTCAACTCCATTATGTTTCTTGATATACTCTGCAAGACGTACCTTATTCTGATACTTAATGTTCATGAATTCCTTACGGCTTAATTCATCCTCTGCATATACGGCAAGATTATTAATATGAGACAGATCTGTGATCCACTCATCACCGATCTTCTTCGTAACCCAATCAGCCAGCAACGGATTTCCATGAAGAAGGAAACGACGCTGTGTAATTCCATTGGTCTTATTGTTAAATTTCTCAGGCATCATAAGATAGAAGTCTTTTAATTCCTGATTTTTTAAGATTTCTGTATGTAATCTGGCAACACCATTAACAGAGAAACTTCCTACAATTGCCAAGTGTGCCATCTTAACCTGTCCATCATAAATGATAGCCATGCGTTCTACTTTACCGTAGTCTCCCGG
>ERZ780168.3890-NODE-3890-length-11077-cov-3.706405_pt1 | contig 11077 bp, 12 predicted proteins | sample MGYA00510981_ERZ780168 | MGnify/ENA primary metagenome ERZ780168 (study PRJEB29588, sample SAMEA2158769) | human gut metagenome | biome: human gut; feature: human-associated habitat; material: faeces | place: Denmark | collected 2008/2010 ...
CATCTTCTGCGCCTGCCTCTACAGTTCCTGCATCTTCTGCACCTGCATCTACAGTTCCTGCATCTGCTGCACCGGTATCTGCCGGTGCCTCTGTATCTGCCGGTACGGTTTCACCACCCTGGGAAGAGCTTTGTGACTCTCCTACTGTTACTACTGTAGTATTCGCATATTCACCGCTCTTAAACTCTTTATAATACTCATTCAGGTCTCTTTCTTTTGCCCCATTATCTAAAAGCAAAAATTCAATCCTGCGGTTTTTTATCCTTCCTTCTTCTGTGGAATTATCTGCTATAGGGCGATATTCACCATAACTTATATCCACCAGTTTTTCCGGCTTTATCACATTCTGGTTCTGCAGGTAAATACATACTTCTGCAGATCTCATCGCCGAAAGGATACGGTCTTTTCGTATAATCTGTGGATTGATCTGTGAATTATCTGTTACTTTCGCAGTGTGGGACATGATATTAACCTGTTCAATCCCACCTGCTGCAGGAGCTATGGCTTTTGCAAATGTATAGAGGACTGCCTGTCCTTCCCGTGTAAGCACGGAGCTGTTTGCACCGAAAAACACATTATTTGCAAAAGAAACATAAGTATAATCATCTCCCCTGATGACCGTAGCCTCCTTTACACCCGCCTGATTCAGGCTTTCAGCGATCGTAAGATACAGCTTATTTACATCTTCTGCCTGAAGATCTTCCTGGCCGATCTCCTGGCCTTTGCTATCCACCTCTGGGGTATCTGACATCTGGGAATTAATGGTAATATTCTCTGATCCCTGGTTCTGTATGTTTGGGATGCTTTTCACAAAAATAGTCCATTTCTGTGCGTCCAGGTTAGACATGGAATACAGCATGATAAAAAATGTAAGCAGCAATGTTACCATGTCTCCATAAGTATCCATCCAGTTGCCGCCGCTGTCTGTGGGGCGATTTTTCTTACTCATTTATCTTCCTGTTCCTTCCCCTGAGAATCTCCACCTTCTGTTTTTGCAAGGATCTTCTGCTGCTGTGACTGTTTAATCGATGCAAGAAGATGTTCCCTCAGGTATTTTGGATTTTCTCCTGCCTGTATGGCAATGATCCCTTCAATGATAGTAGAACAATACAGTTCTTCCTCATCCTGACGGATCCTCAGTTTCTTTGCGATCGGATTAAAAATAACATTTGCAAGAATACAGCCGTAAAAGGTTGTGATCAATGCTACTGACATGTCGCTTCCGATAGTAGATGAACCGCCTGCATCCATATTCATTCCCTTCAGCATGTTGATCAAACCGATCAGGGTACCTATCATACCAAAGGACGGTGCATAAGATGCAGCTTTTTCATAAAGACCTGCCGCCTGGTCGTGACGGACCATCATATTATCCAGTTCTCTTTCCAGAACCAGCCTTACTTTGTCCGGATCGTTTGCATCTACGATCATCAGGACACTCTGCCTAAAGAAAGGATCCTTGATCTCCGCCGCTTTATCCTCCAACGCCAGAAGGCCGCTCTGCCTTGCTATGGTTCCCAGATCTACAAGCTGTTCGATCAATTTAGGGATATTATAGCGGTTTCCCCTTATAAGTACTGCAAAATGCTTTGGGATATCCTTTAATATCCCTAATGGATAGCTGGACAAAGTTGCTGACAGAGCCCCACCAATTACAATGACCATACTGGGGATATCAATAAAGTTACCAATCTTAGCAAAACCGATTCCGTTTACAATTAAAGCAAAACCCAGGATTATACCTAGTAATGTTGTAGGATCCACCTGCTTTTCCTCCTAAATCTGCATCTCTTTTTTTATGCTGACACATCTTTGAAAGAACCCGGCCACCTGATCTTTGATATTTTCTACACTGTCTTTTACCAGATAGTAATCTCCATTCATCATACGGATCTTTGTTTCCGGGATCTGTTCGATCAATTCAACCTGAAGCCAGTTCAGATATAAAATTTCTCCGTTAAGTCGTTCTACACAGATCATATTCCTTACCGCTTCATGTTGATCAGGTCAGACAGGATCTCATCACTGACTGTAATGATCTTTGAATTGGCCTGAAAGCCTCTCTGTGTTGTGATCATATCAGAAAATTCCTTTGCAAGATCCACATTGGAAGCCTCCAGATATCCGGTCATTAAAGAAGAGGTGCTTCCTCCTGGGATCGTAGCGGAAGCATTACCACTGTTATCGCTTTCTGCTGCCCCATAGTAAAAAGAACCCTTTTTGCTTAAGCCCTCCGGATTCTGGAAAGTAGCAATGGCAACCTTACCGATGCTGACGGTTTTTCCATCCTTATCCTTGTCCGTTGACTTTACTGTACCTGAAATCTCTCCCAGACTGTTGATCTTTACATTTGTCAGTTGCAGCGGATCATCAAAGTCTGCACCTGTTACATCAGAAGGAACCTTGATGGCTACAAGGGCTCCGTCAAATTTTGTTGGAGCTGCTACGTTATCCGGCCGGAAACCATAAACAAAATTTCCGTTGGCATCTGTAAGATATCCGTTTCCGTCAATATTGAACTGGCCAACTCTGGTATAATCAAAGTCCGTTTTCTTCATATCCGCTACTGTAACCGTTTCTGTACTCTTTGGGAATGTAATAAAGAAGCCTTCTCCGTCTACACTTGCATTAAGACCACCTACATAGGTTGGTGTAGAGGCACCCATATCTGTACTGATGGAACCCATCATGGAACCATATCCATACTGGGCTGCATTTACACCACCGGCATTCTCGCTTCCCTTTGTAGAAGTGGTGGAAGTCTGGTACATTGCCTCTTTAAAGCTGTAACTCTGGGACTTAAAACCAAATGTATTTACGTTTGCAATATTGTTGCCGATGACGTCCAGTTTGTTCTGATGCGCCCTAAGACCTGATACTGCTGAATCCATTGCTCTTAACATATTCTTTTGCTCCTTTTTACATTTCTTCTGTGTCTGTATCTTCAGATCCTGTGTCTTTCAGATCTGCATTTGCTAACTGTTCTGTGATCTTATCTGTTTTTTCAGATCCTCTGTCAGGATCTTTTTCACCTGCTTTCTCTGGAAGCTTTCCTACTCCCAGGACACTGGACATCTTATAGCTGGTATCATCACCTTCCAGACGTACCACCGGATCTCCCTGGGTAAAATCAACAGAAATTACCTTCCCATATTTCACGCCATTTGCTGCCCCGGTATCAGGATCCGTAACCGCCACAGTTACCTCCTGACCGATCAGGCTGCCTGCATATGTCTGAGTTGTAACAGCAGCTGATGTATTTAATGACTCTGTCATGGCAGTAAGTGACTGGACCATTGCCATATTTGTCATCTGGGACATCATTTCGCTGTTATCCATAGGGCTTGTCATATCCTGATTGGAAAGCTGTGCTGCTAACAGCTTGATAAAGCTGTTTACATCCATCGTGTTCTTGCTGTTGGATCCGGCACTGTAAACACCTGCCTGATACGGGTTTGCAGTGCTGCTGACTGTTATTTGATCTGCCATATCACTTTAATCCTCCTTCTAGGTCAGTCCCAGCCTTAGCTGTTGGGCAAAGCTGTCATCCTGCTTCTGGCGCTGCTCTTTTGGGCCCTGCCTGCCGTTTCTGCCATGACCGGTATCCTGATCCATGTTTTGCCTGTTTTCAGTCTGTTCCGGTGTGTAAATAACAGTAGGAGTTCCTGTTTTTTCTTCCAGGATCTGTGCCAGATGCCCTGCTTCTTTGCTTAATATCTCCAGTGTTTTTGCACTGGTTGAAAAAATAGTGACCTCTGTTTTTCCTTTTTCATACTCCAGCCGGATAGTCAGCTTTCCAAGCCTTTCCGGCTCCAGGGAAAGCTCCAGCTTTCCTTTTTTTTCACTGATCTTTGTATCCAGGTAGTTTCCCAGATCCTCTGTCAATGTATCCTGGGCTGTTGGCAGCCGGTCTGCCGGTCCTGTATCAACAGCAGCTGGTTTTGCTGCTGTGCCAGCTGAACTTTCAACAGTTCCTGTATAACCGGGCGATGCCAGGGCTGTCGTTTCCTTTCCGGAAATATGTTCCTTCTGGTCTGGTATTTCTTCTTCCCGGTTCATTTTGGCAGTTTGCTTTGACTGCCCGGCTTCTTCTGCCTCTCCTGATTTTTCTTTCTCTCCAGTCTGGTCCGATCTGTTCCGGAGCTTTAAGTCATCTGCATGGACAGCTGTTTCTGTGTGGGGGGATTCTGTCTGCTGTATGGTACTGACCGCTGCCGTCTGGTCCTCCATTCCTGTTTCCACCGTTGTCTGTACAGCCAGATCTTGTATTCCATTTATTTCATTGTTGTAAACAGCAGGCGTTTTACTATTTTCTGCTGTTATCTGTACAAAGGTCCTGTAACAGGCTTCAGAAGCATAGGCAGCTGCCAGTTCCTGCTCCTGCTCTTTTTCTCCATCCTGGCTGTTCTTTTCGTCCTGTATGTCCGTTACTTTTATTTCTGCTTTTATTTCAGCTGTTTTTTCGTTTTCTCCGGACTGCCTGCCATTAACCTGTTTTTCATTTCCCCTGTTTTTGGTTTCTTCTGGCTGTGTTTCTTTATTTTTTGTTTCCCCTGTTTCTGCTTTTTTTGTTTCGTCATCCTGGGCTGCTTTTTTCTTGTATTTTGTCAGCATCGATGCAAAATCTGACCCATTCTCCACTTTTTCTTCTGGGTTCGTACCTGACTTCACAGAATATCCTGTTTTTATCTGACTGGTATTTTCAATCCTGCTCAACCTAGATTACCTCCCTGTTTTGAGAATATCTGGCTGTTCTTGAAGCAAATTCTTCTATAAACAGCTCCTGTGCCTTTTTAGCAGCTTTTTCATACTCACTCTGCCGCCTGTCCTTTAACTTTTCATAACGGGACGTATCTATCTTTGCAGCGATCACCTGTACTTTTTTCTTTTCTTCTTGCTGCTGTAAAAGCTTTAACTGTTCCTGTTTTTTCCGGATCTGATCTTCCATTTCACTGATATACATACCATAAAGACAAATATCTTTTATCTGTACATCCTGTTTTTTCAAATCATCCATCTTATTCTGGGCAGATACCAGCTTGTTCTCCAGTTCCTGTATCTCTGCTTCTTTGTTCCGGATCTGTGCCAGAAGTGTACCATGTTCTGCCTTAATGCTGTCCAGAATCTGTTCCTTATAATGAAGTACATTTTCAAGACTGTATTTAAATCTCTTCATCTTAAGTATCATCTCCTATAACTGCTAACCCACGATTTTTTCCATTCTCCTTATGCTTTCCTCATAAGGGATATTTTCATTTGTTTCCTGTTCCAGAAATTTATTCATATCACCTATGCGGTCAACTGCTTCATCCAGAGCACTGTTTGCACCTTTTTTGTAAGCGCCAATGGAGATCAGGTCTGCATTTTTCTGATAAAGACTTAACATGTTCCTGAACCTTGAAGCTGCTTTCCTGTGTTCTTCCCCGGCTATATCATTCATAAGACGTGAAATACTTGCACTGATATCAATAGCCGGAAAATGGTTTGCATTAGCCAGCTGCCTGCTTAAAACAATATGACCATCCAAAATACCTCTGACTGTATCAGCCACCGGCTCATTGGTATCGTCTCCCTCCACCAGTACCGTATAAATCCCGGTAATGGAACCTTTTGCAAAATTCCCGCTTCTTTCCAGAAGCCTTGGAAATTCTGCATAAATAGAAGGTGTATAACCTCTGGCTATAGGCGGTTCTCCAATAGCAAGACCGATCTCCCTCTGTGCCATGGCATATCTGGTAAGAGAATCCATCATCAGCAGCACATCTGCTCCCTGATCCCTGAAATATTCAGCGATTGTTGTTGCAACCAGGGGACATTTCATACGCAGCATTGCCGGCTGGTCTGATGTGGCTACAATAAGGACAGAACGTTTCATGCCCTCTTCTCCCAGATCCTTTTTAACAAATTCCAGAACCTCCCTGCCTCGCTCTCCTACCAGGGCGATCACATTGATATCTGTTTTTACATTCCGGGCGATCATTCCCATCAATGTACTTTTTCCAACACCGGAGCCTGCAAAAATCCCCATTCTCTGACCTTTTCCAATGGTATTTAAACCATCAATGGCCTTAATCCCAAATTCCAGATGTTCCCTGATAGGAGGACGGTTAAGAGGGTTGATATAGGCACTGTCTACTGTATAAAGCTTCCCTGGGGGAAACTCTCCTTTTTCGTCAATGGGATGCCCCAGCGCGTTGATGATACGGCCTTTCAGGAAGTCTCCCACCGGTATCTGCAAACGGCATCCGGTATTGCGGACAAAACTTCCCGCTGTGATCCCGCTGATATTTTCATAGGTCATCAGCTGTATTTTGCCATTTTTGAATCCTACCACTTCCGCAGGAACCTGACAGTTCTCAGCTTCATTGTAGATCATAACAATATCACCAATACCGGATCTGCCTCCGGAAGCTTCCATTGACATTCCCACTACATTTTCAATTTTTCCAATGCGGTCTGCTGTTTCTGCCTGCTGTATTAACTTCAGGAGATTTTCATACATGGTTTTCACCTCTGTGTACTTTATGTATCCATAAAATCTTTATGTATTGGCGTTGCCTACAAGTCTGTGTATATTTTCAAGCTGGGTATCTACACTCATATCTATAATCCCGTCCGGCATTTCGATGATACAGCTTCCGCATTTTCCGTCCTCCATTACTATAAATTTGACGTTGTCAGAGAGCCGTGACAGTTTCTCTGCCAGATGTCCATCTGCCTGAACCATGGTCTCATAGTCTTCTTTTTCCATATAGATCTTGACCCAGTCCATTTTCTGCAGTTTTTCTGTTTCAGCTTCTATCATCCTGCTTATAACAGAACCGCTGGATCTCAGGCTGATATGGATCACTTTTTCAGCCACTGCCACAGCAATATCTTTTAATTCTTCCAGATATTCTCTGAGGCATTTTTCTTTTTCTTTGTTGATCTCTATTAAGGCTTTTTCCAGGCTTTCTTTAAAAAACCGCTGATTTTCACGATGTTTCGCCTCATTTTCCTTTTCTGCCCTAATCAGTCCCTCTTCATAGCCTTTTTGTCTGCCTTCTTCAAATCCTTTCATCCGGGCTTCCTCAAAGATCTGTTCTGCCTTTTCGTTTGCTTCCTGTTCAATGGCTGCCGCTTCTTTCCGGGCTTCTTCTAATATTTTTTCTTTTTCCCTGAGCCCCAGCTCTATTTGTTCCTGACTGCATTCCAGACCATTGTATGTATCATTGTCCGCATTTAAAGAAGCTTCCGTTTCTTTTTTATTCTGCTTTTCTGTTTCTGGTTTCTGTGCATCCGGTGCCGTAAATACCTGTAAGGGAAGCTTCCGGACTCTGGCTTTATTTTCAAAGCCTGTATCCTGATCAGACAACAATGTTATCGTCATCTCCTCCCTTATTGATTATTACTTCTCCTGCATCTTCCAGTTTACGGATCAGATTAACAATACGCTGCTGTGCCTCTTCCACTTCCTTCAGTCTTACATTGGTAGTGATCTCCAGATCGCTCTTGACTGTTTCTGCCATACGCTTGGACATATTTGCAAAGAATACGTTCTTCATATCCTCTGATGCAGTCTTTAATGCATATACAATATCCTTGGAATCGCAATCCCTGATAAAACGCTGTACAGATCTTGGATCCATATCGATGATATTCTCGAACATGAACATCTTGTCCCTGATGCTTTTTGACAGTTCCGGATTATCTTTATCCATTTCATCAAAGATCTGTTTCTCGTTTCCTCGGTCAACATGGTTCATCACATCTGCCACATAATCAATACCGCCCAGGTTCATATTATCCTCACTGGTAATGATCGTAGCGAATTTCCTCTTCATTTCCTCTTCCACAATAGCTATTGCCTCAGGAGATACACGGCTCATATTTGCCATGCCTTCCAGTACCGGTATCCTTTTTTCATTTGGAAGCTGTTCCAGTATCTGGGCCGCCTGCTGAGGATCCATATAAGCCATGATCAGAGCGATCACCTGAGGCCGCTCATGCTGGAGCAGGGCAAGAAGGGATTTGGGATCTCCCTTTGTAAAAAAGTTAAATGGCTTGGACTGGAGAGTCTTGGATACTTTTTCCAGAAGATTTCTGGCTGTGGTTTCTCCAAAAGCTTTTTCCAGTACACTTCTGGCATAATCCAGACCTCCATCTGTCATCATCTTGTGGGTAAGGCACATTTTATAAAACTCATCTAATGCATTCTCCACCTGGGCATTATTTGTTTTTCCAAGCTTTGCTACCTCATAAGTCAGGTCTTCGATTTCCTGTTCACTGAGATATTTATAAATCTGGGAAGCGCGGTCTGCTCCCAAAGACACAACTACCACTGCTGCTTTCGCCCGCGCATCCATTTTATCCAGTTCGGATCCCCCGGTAATATCTGTTATCTTACTTCCCTCTATTTCTGCCATCGTTTCCTCCACCAGTAAGCAGCCAATTCTGGATCAGTTTTGCTGCGATCTGCGGATTTTCATCCACAAAGGAACCGATCTCCTGTTTTAATTTCAGACTGTGCTGCATTTTCAGATTTAAAATTTCTTCATTTTTCTTAAGTTCATCGTCCTGTCCCTGAAGCGCCGACTGTTCCTCTTCAGTTAACAAGGATATATTCCCATCATTTTTAGTTTTATTGTCGGCGGCAATGGCATTTTGAGAATCTTCAGTAATCGCACCTCCATCCGGTATCTGTTCCAACAGTGCCTGTCTTTCTTCTTCTGACGCTTTCAAATGCTGCCTGCTGAGTATCAGCAAAGCAATCAGCAATACCAGAAGCAGCCCACCTGCCCCTATGGCGATCAAAAGAGGCAATGGAAGCTTTGCTTTCTGTGCCGGTGCTGTTACCGGCACTGCATCTGTGTTTTTACTGGCTGCTGAAAGGGCTCTTATAACCGTGATCTTTGAAGGAGCGTCCTCCTGGGTAATACCTGCTGAATTAGCTACAAGACTGACCAGATCTGCGTCTGCAATAGATGTATCATCTGTATCAATAGTAACGCCTACTGTTGTATTTTCCAGAACACCCGGATCGATCTGACGCTGTTCTTTTGTGGAATTATACAGCCACTCTCTTATTGCGCTGTTGTTGGAATATGTATCTGAACCTGCCTGTGTGCCTGTCTGGCCCGTATAACGGGGTGTATCTGCATTAGCATCTGCGCCTGCTGCGCCTCCATTTCCCGAAGACGTACTTCCCGTATTCTCCCCTGCTGTTTCTTCTTTTTCCAGCAGTCCTGTTTTATCATTCTGGTCAACCTTATCCGGAGTGGTATACTGGACTGTTTCCTGGATCAGCTTCTGCATATTCAGTGTGCCTTTTACAGAAACTGCAACTTTTCCCTGTCCATACATTAATTCCAGGACCCGGCGCACATTTCCTGCTATACTTTTTTCTACCTGACTGGTAAGCTCCGCTACATCTTTTCCTGTACCGGCAGTATTACCTGCCTCATCTTCACCGCCGACTTCCATCATGGTAGCAGCATCAAATACAGAAACATTGGTAAAATTCATTCCCTTTACAGCTCTTGCGATCAGGTTTTTGATAGCAGCTGCCTTTGTATCTGTCAGATCCTGTCCGGGATCCATTGTCACCACAACAGAGGCTGATGCATCTGTCTGCTGTGTATCATCCAGTGCATATTTCTGGGTTCCGCCTTCTGCTATGGTCACTTTTGCATCACGTACCCCTTCAAATAATCCGATCTGGGCACCAAGACGATCCTGAAGTTCATACAATGTATATTTTTCCTTATCCTTTTCAGTACTCATGATTCCCGCATTATTACGGTACATATCATAAGTAAAGCCGCTTTTAGGATATCCTTTGCTTAGCAATTCCGCCCTGGTCTTATCTACTGTATCTGACATTACTTGGACAGAACCGTTTTTGTCATTGTATCTGTAATCAACACCTTCATCCTGAAGAAGACTTACAACTGCCTGGGCATCTTCCGAGCTCATTCCTGTAAACAAGGTACTGTATCCTTTTTTCGTGCCTATATTCAGGACCAGAAGTCCGGCTGCCGCCAGGATAATCGTCCCCGCTGCAATGACTGCGATCATTTTTTTTGTTTTCCCTGGCATCTTCTGCCATGCTTCTTTTAGATTCTGCACTGTTCCATTCATCCTTTGCATTTCCATATATAGCAAATATTAAAAATCTACTGTTCCATTCCATGGCCAGCAGTATTAAACACTCATCTTTAAAATTTCGTTATACGCTTCCATTGCTTTATTTCTAAGAGAGATCATAACTTCCAGGCTCAGTTCTGCTTTTGCCTGGGCGATTGGAAGACTGTGGGCATCTTCTAACTGCCCCGTTGCCAGAAGATACTGTTTCTGTTCTACATCCTTCTGTGTGTCGTAAACATTTTGCACTGTATCTTCAAGCACTGACTGGAACACAGATTTTGTGCCATTTTCTGTTCCTGTTATTTTTTTATCATTCTTTTCAACAGCATCCCACCCTTTCATAGGGGTAATAAACCCATTCACCTGTTCAATCATTTTATATTTTCTCCTTAACTGTATAATTTGTATGATTTAAAAGTTTTTAGCTGCGCTGCGCAGACGTGAAAGATCGCTACTTACAGAACTGATCATAAACTGGTATTCATAAGCTGTTCTTGCCAATTCAACCTGTTCCTGATCCATATCCACATTATTCTCATCCAGTCTGGTTGATTCATTTAAGGTTGTATGGACAGACGGTCTCATATTTTCAATCCCTCTTGCCACATTTTTCATAGAAGTCTTCTTCACAGTAAGAGCAGACCGGATCTTCTGTGCCAGTTCATTCTCAAAGGTCATATATTGTGACTTAAAACCTGGCGTATCAACATTTGCAATGTTGTTCATAGTCAGGTTCTGTCTCATCCATAAGCTGTCCAGGGTTTTTTCTCCAAGTAATAATCCATTTCCATACAAGTCCATCATAAATGTTCATCCTCCTGTGTGGCCGATATAATTTTCTTCAAAAAATACATACCGTTAATATCCCTTGATGGAAGGGGTTACAATTTTCGTATTTTTATCATTATCCTAGATTATTCACGGATCAGCCGTGAAAGTGGCTGAAAGCCAC
>ERZ780168.3904-NODE-3904-length-11028-cov-18.790395_pt1 | contig 11028 bp, 9 predicted proteins | sample MGYA00510981_ERZ780168 | MGnify/ENA primary metagenome ERZ780168 (study PRJEB29588, sample SAMEA2158769) | human gut metagenome | biome: human gut; feature: human-associated habitat; material: faeces | place: Denmark | collected 2008/2010 ...
TGGAGCAGTATCATCTGCTGGACAAAAAACTGCCGGGAGTGACAAACGCAAACTGCTGGGCACATGCAAGAAGAGCCTTTGCAGATGCCGTAAAGGCAGCGGATAAAAAAGATCCCGGGGCAGTAAAAAGTTCCGTGGCATACCAGGCATTACAAAAGATCGCGGAATTCTACCGGATTGATACTGAACTGAAAGAACTTCCTGCAACGGATCGCCTTACACAGCGGAAGACAAGGATAAAGCCGCTGGTTGAGGATTTTTTTGCGTGGGCAAAACAACAGGCTGCAGCATGTGCGGTGCCTCCGAAATCCAGGACCGGACAGGGACTAAATTTCGTCATCCGTCAGGAAAAATATTTAAAAGTATTTCTGACCGATGGAGATATTCCTATCGATAACTCGGCTTCCGAGCGGGCTATCCGGACTTTCTGTATCGGCAAGAAGAACTGGATGTTCCATAACACAGCAAAAGGTGCCGGAGCCAGCGCTCTTGTTTACAGTATTTCAGAAACAGCAAAGCTGAACAATCTGCGCCCATACTACTACTTCAGGCATATCCTCACGGAGCTGCCTAAGTATTGTGACAAAAAAGGAAATATAGATCCGGCAAAACTAGATCAGCTGATGCCCTGGGCAGAGGAGCTTCCCGAGGAATGCCGGAAACCACGCCGCTCATAAAAGCGGCGTTAAATTTAAGGGTAGGCGCAGGATTTGACGTTTACGTTCTCTCGCCATAGCCGACAACAAAATTTCAAAAAAGAAGATCTCTCTATCGTTATTAATAGAAAGACCGTTACTTATACTGTTTATTATTCGGTTTTTCAATTAAAGATTTTCGTCAAAGAATTGCTTCATCTTTTCAAAAGGAATTACATCCATCCGATCATACAAATCCGTATGGACAGCATGCGATCTCATATCCGGATATTCCATCATGGCAGACAGTCACCTGAAAATTTTTATTGTAAAACCAGTCATATAAGACATCTGCTAGGCGTATTTCATCTTCTATAATTAGTATTTTTATCATAGTCTGTTTACGTTTCAAATCTCCACTTCGTAATTTTCCTACATTTACTATACTATCTATTTAAAAACTTGATAAGAATAAAATTATTCCTGTTTTGTTCTACACGAAAGACTTGTGCCATTCTACCCCACTTCCTTTCCAGACAAAAAAGACGCAAGCCACATTTCTATGACTCACGCCTTTCTGCATAACTTGTTTTACTATTATAAATACTGACTAAATTCCACTTTTTCCTTATTTGGTCCTTCAATCGTAAAGAATTTAACTCCGTTTTCCCAGAAAGGCAGGAAATGTACGGTATCTTTCGTTGTATTTAAACCAGCCTCACTGATCATTTCATACACTTTCTCAATATCTTTTACATCGATTGCAATATGGTCAATCGCACCGTCTTCCATTTTAGCAGCCTTATTCTCATATGTCTCGATTACAAGTGTATTCAATTTTAAGAAAGCTACCTTCTCGTCTGCCCCTTCATTTACTGTCTGGAAGGCAACCTCAAATCCCAGTGTCTCATAAAAACGAATGGTTTTTTCAATATCATTTGTTGGAATTCCAACATGCTGAATTCCATTCAACTGTTCTTTTAACTTCATTTCCATTTTGAATCCTCCAATCTCTCTTCTACCTGTGAAAGCTTCGGCATAGCCGGGATTGCCCCTTTTTTCTCCACGCAAAGACTCGCCACTGCATTTCCAAACCGGGCATACTCTGCTAGTTCGCTCTGAGTCAGTTCATCTAATTGTTTATCCGACTGACTGATCTTATATAGGAAGCCACCCCAGAACGAATCACCAGCTCCATTGGTATCAGTCACATGCTCTACCGTAAATCCCGGAACCATGCATCCGCCTTCTTTATTGTAAATATAAGCTCCATTTCCACCAAGAGTAACAGCTATGATTTTTACACCCTGACGATACAATTCCTCAACTGCTTCCATCATATTCTGATATCCTGTCAAAAGTTCTATTTCTTCATCAGAGATTTTCATGATATCGACATATGGAATCAGACTTCTCATATTCTCTATCGCTGTTTCTTCATTTTCCCACAGAGATGCCCTGTAATTTGGATCATAGGAAATAATGCTTCCCTTATTCTTTGCTCTTTTTACCGCATAGAATGTGGTATCTCTCGCTGGCTGTTCTGTAAGTGACAGCGAACCCACATGGAAAATATACGTCTGATCCAGAATATCAATATCCAACTCCTCTTTCTGAATCTTTGTATCTGCTCCCGGTTTTCTTGCAAAAGCAAATGTACGCTCACCGCTTTCACTCACTTCCACAAACGCCAGTGTCGTAAAATACTTATCATCCATAAGCATGCCTTTTATATCAACATTTTCTTTCTCTAATACAGAGCGCAGAAATTTCCCTTGCATATCATTTCCGGCTTTTCCGATAAATGCAGTATGTGCTCCCAGTCTTCCTGCCGCCACCGCTACATTTGCCGGTGCTCCTCCCGGGTTTCTCGCATACAGCATCTGTCCATCCTCATTTTTTCCCTGAGATGTAAAATCAATCAGAATCTCCCCAAAAGTTGCGATGTCATAGATTGACCGACAAACTGCATCGTTCGTATCCATCAGAAGTCCTGCCTCTAACAGTTTAAACAGAATCTCTTCACATTCCTTAGCATTATCTGTATGAACATGAAGTTCGCCCGTTTCAAAATCCGGCATACTCAAAACACCAAGCATAGATTTTGCATTTACCACATAACGTCCAGCGCATAATTCCGCATCATATGGAATTGCTTCCACAATGCTTACCAGCTTTCTTGCATTCTGCATTGTTCCCAAAACTACTTTTGCAATCATCTGTCTCCCTCTAAGCAAACAGGCTGATCACAATTGCACAGATCAGACCTGTAAGTCCTATAATCGTTTCCATCATTGTCCATGATTTCAATGTTGTCTTTTCATCTATCTCCAGCAGAGAACTTACCAGCCAGAAGCCAGAATCATTGACATGGCTGAATGCCGTAGCACCGCCGTTAATCGCACAGACCATAGCCGCCAAATAAACTGGAGATAATCCTGCAACTCCCGGCATAGCCGCCATAATTCCAGCTGCCATCGTCATAGCTATTACCGCCGCACCTACAGAGGCACGAATCAATGCCGCAATCAGAAAAGCTACAAGCATCAGTGGCAGTCCACTTTTCTCAAGTGCAGGTCCAATGATATCGCCCATGCCGCAATCCTGTAAAACCCAGCGGATAATTCCTCCTCCAGTGATAACCAGAAGAATCTGACCTGTAGGACGAAGTGAACGGTCCATGATCTTCTTTAACTGTTCTCCATCATATCCCTGTCTTTTTCCAAGGAAATACATTGCAAATAATACTGCAATAATCAAGGCTACAAAAGGTGTTCCGAGGAATTCCAGTACCGGACGTACTGCATCAATTCCCGGAATATAAGTGGAAATGGTACTCAGAAGAATCAAAACCAGCGGAACAAGAATGATACATAATACTGTAGAAAATGCTGGAAGATTTGCCTCCTCTTCCGCTCTGACTTCCTGAATATTTGATGGAAGTCCTGTGCTAATACGGCTGCCGATAAAATTTGACCACAAAATCCCGGCAAAGAGCAGGGAAAGGATTCCTACAGGTACACCTACTGCGATCATAACTCCCAGGTCAACATTCAGCATATTTGCAACAAGTACAGACCCGGCTGATGGCGGGATAAATGCAAAGCCTGTTGCAAGACCTGCCAGCAACGGAATTACATAATATAAGGTAGATTTCTTTGCAAGCCCAAATGCCAGCGGAATCAAAATCACAACACCTGCCTCAAAAAATACCGTAGTGCCAACTACCAGTCCTGTGATTCCAAGTGCGATTCCTGCCTTCTTTTCGCTGAATTTATTTACCAATGTCTGTGCAACACACTGCGCACCACCTGATACTTCCAGAATTCCGCCAAACAAAGAACCCAGACCAATCAGTAACACGATTCCCTGCAGTGTTTCACCGGCACCCTTTTCTACTGTGCTGACCAGAGTTGGAACTGGCATTCCGGCTCCGAGCCCAATAAACAAAGCTGAAATCAACAGGGATATAATACCGGGTGAATTTTAAATTTGATAATAAGCAGCAATAATAATACGATTCCGACTGCTGCCGCAATCAACAGCCTTGATGGCTCCGCCACAAATACCGCTTCTGTCATTTTCTTTTTCCTCCTGAACCTCTGCTTCTATTACATTTTATATTCAAAAGTTTCTCAATCACTTCGAGTCCTCGGCATACTTACATAATTTTGTAAGACGCCGATTTTTTCATTATCACTATACCTGCAATCAGCCAACATATTTATGTATTGTTGCTCTTACAGCCCCAGGTCCTGCAAGCATTTCGCGGAACATTTCTTCAATCTTTTCACCAACTCCATCTTTGTAAAGGTCAGTGAAGAACAGACGCTCATTGGAAAGGATCGGTTTGAGCTGATCTTTGAATGTCTCCGTTTTTCCTACTACGATATCCTTAAACTGTTCCTGAAGTTCCTCGTTCATTGGGTCTGGTGCAAGTTCAAATTTATTTCCTTCATCATCCACACCAAGCATATATCTAAGCCATCCTGCGATTCCCAAAGGAATAGCTGTCAGTCTGGAGGCGTCTCCGAATTTCGCTACATATGCTTTAATTGTCTCACCGAATCGGATACCCACCATCTGAGATACATCTACGGCCAGACGAAGGTTTGTATCTCCCAGATACTCATTCGGGAAACGCTCATTAAAAAGTTCATCCACAAATGCCTGCGGAGAAAGGATTCCCGGGTTTGCGACTACCGGAAGACCTTCATCATAAGCAATCATACGCGCCATCTTCATCATATCTTCGTTTGTGTTCAGCATATGCGCAAACAGATCATATCCAAGAACCACACCCAGCGGACCTGTTGCAGAATGTACAGGGTTCAGACATACTGTTACTTTCATACGCTCAGAAAGGTTAACCGTATTTCTGTCAGCCATATATACACCGAAACCTTTCTCCAGAGCCGGACGGCCGTTCGGGAAGTTATCTTCAATTACGAGATACTGCGGTTTCTCTGCATTAACAAATGGTGCAATATATGTTTTCTTACTTGTGATAACCGGCTGCATATTCTCAACGCCAAGATTCTCAAGGTCCGCTGCGATCTGCTCGCTTGGACGAGGTGTGATCTTATCGATCATCGTCCATGGGAACGCAACAATTTTCTCATCACTTACATAATTTACGAATCCTTCATCTACGAATCCGACTTTCTTCCACTCTTCTGTCATAGTCAGTACAGATTCACGAAGTTTCGCACCATTCTGTGAGCAGTTATCCATGGAAACCAGAGCAATTGGATATCTGCCTGCTTTATATCTTTCATAAAGCATCGCAACCAGAACTGCCATTGCACCTGTTGCTTTATCCGGACCATTTTTGATATCAGCTTCTACAAACGGAAACCATGTCCCGTCAGCTTTCTGTAATGCGTAACCTTTCTCTGTGATTGTAAAGGAAACCATCTGCAGGGATTTGCTGGTAAAGATTTCTTTCAGCCGATTCCAGTGTGCCAGGTCTGAAGACTGTGCTTTTACTGCTTCTGCAAGAGCTCCTATTACTTTGTATTCACGTGTTCCATCACCATGCAGGATTACGCTTAATCCCAGGTTATCATATGGATCATAAATCTTGTCTACTACATCATAATCAAAAGTCTCTATACATGTAATGCCACGGTTAAGCACGCCCTCTTCCAGAAGGCCGTCAGCAATACCACCGATAAATACACGGAAAATATTTCCGATTCCGAAATGTACCCAACCAGGTTCTTTCTTCGCTTTCTCAGAAACAGCCTCTACGTCATAACCTGGCAGAGTGATTCCGGCCTTTTCCCATGCTTCCTGTTCTTTGATTCCATTCAGTGATAATTTCATGATATATCCTCCTTGTTTTCTTTTTATTATGTTTCAAACTTACGTTTATATCTTAACCGTAAGTCGAGTATATATCCTTCCTATCTAAAAGTCTATTGACAAAAAGTATAATATTTTCAATCTTATTTTGTGTATTTTTACCAGTTATATTGACCATTACTGTTCTTATTATCGTTATTGCATTTTCACTTTCTATATACTACAATATACATAAAGCTAGAACTTAACTCTATCTATAACAATTCAGGAAATAATATAATCCAGAAAATCTGGCAAGTTTTTGCGCTCTGCCAGACTATATCAAATATATAATTTATAAAACAGCTACCATAACAGAATCAGGAGAATCTTATGAGTGAAAAAGGTTTAACCAATATCAGCGTAAAAAAAATAAACAGATCAAAAGTTTATCAATACATCTACAGAAAAAAAATAACATCCAAGCTCCAGATCGTTCAGGATTTACAGATGGGATTGTCCACCGTAAGCCAGAATCTGAACCTGTTAGAGCAGGATGGCTTAATAGAAAAAAATGGATATTTCGAATCCACTGGCGGAAGAAAAGCAAATGCGATTCAGATTGTATCTGACTTCAGAATTTCCATTGGCATTGGTATTTTAAAGAATATGTTCCATATCACTGCCGTTGACCTGTACGGAAATGCATTCTATACCAATACCATTCCATTTCCATATTCCAACACGCCGGATTACTATAAGCAGGTCACCGATAAAATCAAAGAATTCATTGCCACAAATCAGTATGATGAAGAAAAGATACTTGGTGTTTCCATCGCTACACAAGGAATCACCTCCCCTGATCACTCTACTGTGCTGTACGGAAATATCATGAACAATACAGGCATGATACTGGAGGACTTTTCCCGTTATCTGCCTTATCCATGTTATTTGGAACATGATTCAAAGTCTGCTGCCTTTCTGGAATTATGGAAACACCCGGAACTTGACAGCGCCGTTGTCTTTCTACTGAATCGTAATCTCGGAGGCGCTATCATCACAAACCACCAGATTCATCAGGGAAGTTCTATGCACAGCGGCACGATCGAACATATCTGTATTAATCCAGATGGACCGCTCTGTTATTGCGGAAACCGCGGCTGTCTGGAAACTTACTGTTCCGCCAACGCTCTGGAACAGGCTGCCGGTATGAATATAAAAGACTTTTTCTCTCTTTTACGCGAAAAAAAATCTCCCCAGCTTACACAAATCTGGAAAGATTATCTCCATCACCTGGCCTTTGCCATGAAAAACCTTAATTTAATTATTGATGCGCCTATTATCATCAGTGGTTATCTGGCACCATATTTTTTAGAGGACGACATTGCCTACCTGACTAAACATATCAATGTTTCCTCACCATTCGCATTAAACAAAGAGCACATTTTTGTTGGCACAAATGGACAATACACTCCTGCTATCGGGGCTGCATTGTTCTATGTAAATCAATTTATACATGCAATATAATAAATATTACGCTGCATAATCTTATTCGTATACCGTCAGTTCTTTATGAACATTACCGAATTGTTAGTTGAAAATGATATTCTCTCCGTGGATCTCACATGGCTAAAGTCACATGCTCCTCGGTCGCTTTAAGCGACAAGGCTAAATATCGGCGGATACGCCTGTAACTTAGGATATGCGCAGTCATGTGCCTTTTTCCATGCCAGATATGGCAGATTCCCACACCACAGATAGTCCGCTGTATATCTGCCTGTGTTTATGCTACTCTTAAGAGTTCCATTTCTGAAAATAGTTCTTTTAAGTCGGTATTGAAACGTTTTTTAGATTCCATGATCACTGCCAGTTCATCCCATGTCTGGGCATAGATCTCAATCAGGCAGCTGACCGCAGAACGATAAATATCCAGTGTCTGGTGGATCGGGATATTCTGTTTTCGCAGTTCTACGTCATAACTGGATATAATCTTCATATCTGCTTCTTAACCTTCCTATACTCATACTGACATAAGTTTACTGTTATTTTTCTTCAGAATTAAACAGTTCACTTAAGGTTTCCGCATACGGTACTTTGCATAATTTTTTCAGCAGGGCACTTTATGCTCCTGGCTCTCAGTTTTATTTATATTTTAAATCTGGAAAAGACCCTCAGCTTGTAAATTTATTCAAGAAAATCCTGAAGGAATACCGGGCACAAAAACAATACAGCCCTTCTATGATCAATGCCCTGCTGGAAATCTTCTTTATCTGTCTTCTCAGAAACCATGAGCAAAACATGATCGTACCAAACCCGGCAGGAAAAAAAGCAGGAAAAAAATATTATTTTTATTCTGAAATATATTGAGCTTCATTACGCAACTCTTACCCTTCCGGAGCTGGCTTCTTTTTTTAATTACAGCGAACGGCAGCTGACACACATACTGAAAAACTATACGGGACAGACTTTTTCTTCTCTTATCAAGAATATCCGTCTGTCCAGAGCGGCGGAAATGTTAAAGCAGCCTGATCGTTCTGTTACTGCTGTCATGGAAGAGATCGGTTATTCCAATATTACGCATTTTTATAAAATATTTGAGAAAAAGTTCCATATGACACCAGCGGAATACCGAAACACTTTATAAGTCCTGTATGTGTCTTATCTGTATACAGAAGAAAAGAAAAAACCTTATAATATCACTGCAAATGATATGTCCCTCAAATATGATTTTTAGATTGACTATTCCTTAAGGGTCTATATCATTTACACCAAATATTATAAGGCTTTATATATTTTTACAATTTCATAGCACTGTGGATGCAGTTCTCAATAAATTCTTCTCCCAAATCTGTATTCAGGCTGAGATCAAAGTTTCCGGCTGCCCCCCCCACATACGTCGGGTGTAATAGCGGTAGTTATCTGCACGGAGTTTTTCATTTTTTTGAACCGTAGCTTTGGCTTCTCCCTCGGAGATATTCTGTCTCTGTGCCACTCTTCTAATTCTGCTCGCAAGAGGCGCTGAAAAAAATACTTTCAGGCAATTTCCAGAATTTCTGAGAACGTAATCTGCACAACGGCCTACTATCACGCAGTTGCCTTTTTTCGCAAGATTGCGTACAACCTGGCATTCTGCCTCAAAAATTTTATCCTTCGGTGCTTCATCCTGCCTGTCTGTATTCAGATACATCTGATTGACCAGATCATAGAGAAGACTATTTGTCATAATCTCCTCGTTTTTCTTAACGAATTCTGGTGTGTATCCGGTGGTTCCTGCTGTCATCTGGATAATCTCCGCATCATAAAAATCATATCCTAACTTTTCTGCAAGAGCCTTGCCAATATCGTGGCCGCCACTTCCAAACTGTCTTCCTATGGCGATAACATTTTTTCCACAGATTCCTGCCTTCTGCTCTTTTGCCTCGTTCTCGTTTTCTGCAGATACGCTTTCCGGGAAAATCATATCTTTCAAGAATGCAAGTTTCTTACCGATGAGTCTGGCGATGAAGCCTACCAGAAGGGCAGCAATAACGGTACCTTCTCTTACACCAGCCAGTCTTCCTGCAAATACAAAAGAAAGTACAGCAGCAATCACTGACATGGATACATCAAAACAGATCTTGGTTGTTCCGAAATTTGTTTTCCATGTAAGAACAATAGCACGGACAAAAGATTCTCCCGGAAGCATGACAACGTCTGCCAAGACCTCCATATATACACCTGCGCCAAGGATCAGACATCCTATAAGAAGATATACAATCTTCATGATGTATGCTTCCGGATTGACCCAGGACAAAAGAATCATGGTAAGATCAATAAAATATCCAAATATGATAGATACCGGAATCTGAAGGATGTGCTCCAATTTAAAGTTCTTTCTCAGGATGATCAACTGAAGTACTATCAGAAAGATACTGAAAAAGATGGTAAAGTTTCCAAGTGTAAATGGAAAATTAAGACTTAATACGTAAGGAATTGATGAGATCGGGGATGTTCCTAAGTTAGAAGCTGTAAAAATGGTTGCAGTTCACCCGCGCCATTCGCAAAATCGCGTCTTCGACGCTCTCCGCTGCTTCGCAGCTCATTTTTGCTTACAAAAAGGTACGAGTGAACTGTAACGAAAAAATGTTTTTTTTACCATACAAGAAAGTCTGTCTCCTTGCGGCTTTTCGGGGCGCATGTTACAATATTACCATTAATGAACGCAGAAAATACAGGAACCTGTGGGTTCCAAAAAGGAGGAACTGCAAATCCCATGATTTCATCAGATCAAATTGCAAAAAACTATGATATTGCCGGCGTCCGCAAGGCCAACCTTCCCGGTCTGCACATGCTGCTGCTTGGCTTCTTCGCCGGCATGTTTATCGCACTGGCAGGTGCCGCAGCATCTGTTGCTTCCGCAGACATCACCAATCCGTCCGCAGCCCGGATCGTATCCGCCCTCGTTTTCCCGGCAGGACTTGCGATGGTTATCTGCAACGGCAGTGAGCTGTTCACCGGTAACTGCCTTATGGTCATTTCCCTGCTCGACCATAAGATCACCTTTAAGGCACTTATGAAAAACTACCTGTTTGTTTATCTCGGCAACCTAATCGGTTCTCTGTTTGTGTCCGTTCTGTTCGTATACGGACATATTCCCGGGCTGTATGACGGACTGCTCGCACAAAACATGGTAAATACCGCTGTCACAAAGGTTTCCCTGAGCTTTTCAGAGGTCTTTTTCCGCGGTATCCTGTGTAACGTTATGGTCTGCGTAGCTGTCTGGATGGGCATGAGCGCAACCCACGTTTCCGGCAAAATTCTCGCCGTATACCCTCCGATCTCCGCATTCGTTCTCTGCGGCTTCGAGCACTGCGTTGCAAACATGTTCTACATTCCCGCAGGTATGATGACCGCATCTGCATACGGCATCGCTGCAGAGGGCTTAAATATCGGAACCTTTATCCTCAACAATCTGATCCCTGCCACCATCGGCAATATCTTCGGCGGTGTCATCGTTGTCGGCTTCCTGTACTGGTATCTGTTCCTTCGCGAGAAAACTAAGCTCCCTTTTCTTAATCGAGTAGGAGGCTAATCATTAGTTGATTAGCCGACCTCTCACACCACCGTG
>ERZ780168.3918-NODE-3918-length-10981-cov-11.173073_pt1 | contig 10981 bp, 8 predicted proteins | sample MGYA00510981_ERZ780168 | MGnify/ENA primary metagenome ERZ780168 (study PRJEB29588, sample SAMEA2158769) | human gut metagenome | biome: human gut; feature: human-associated habitat; material: faeces | place: Denmark | collected 2008/2010 ...
GGGGTGCGGGAAGATGAGGGAATATTCCTTCGTGACAGTATTCAAAATTGAACCATCCTCCGCGACAAGCAGCAGCTTGCACGCGGATGTGCCGAGATCAATGCCAATGTAATTCATAATTTCTCCTTGCGTGAAAGACGGGGCCGGAGCTTGTCACCTCGCGCCCCGTCTCAATTCAGGCGTATTTGTCAATCCTTTTCTCGCTTGGAAACGACGTCGAAGATGACCGCTGCCAGCAACACCAGGCCCTTGACGACCTTCTGATAGTTGGCGTCCACGCCCATGATGCTCATGCCGATGTTGATAACGCCCATCAGCACTGCGCCGACGATAACGCCCGGGACTGTGCCGATGCCGCCGTAGGCCGACGCGCCGCCGATGAAGCAGGAACCGATGGCGTCCATCTCATAGTTCTGGCCGTAGGTCGGCTGGGCGGAGGTCATACGGGCGATGGTCAGCATACCGACGAACGCGGACAGCAGGCCCATATTCGTATAGGCGATGAAATAGACCCGGTTCGTGTTGATGCCGGAAAGCTTTGCTGCCAGCTCGTTGCCGCCGACGGCATAGAAATGCCGGCCAATGGTGGTCTTGGAGGTAATGTAGGTGTAGATGGCGATGATCAGAGCGACCCACACCAGCGCCATGGGAATGCCCTTGTACTGGCTGAGCTTGACGGTGAAGAAAATGATGACAGCCGTAATGACGACGGATTTGAGGATCGTCTCATACATCGGCTCGACGCTGTAGCCCTTTTTCATGCGATTCCCGCGGCCAAGGAAGGTGGCGGCCAGGAAGATCACGGACGCCGCCGCGCCCACCGCAAGGCAGAGAACATTCAGGCCGCTGCCGCCGAAGAAGTCCGGCACGTAACAATTTGCGCCGCCGCCGAAAATGCGCACGAACGCCTCATTCGTCACGGCGAGGGTCTTGCCCTGCAGGACGACGTTGGACAGACCGCGGAAGACGAACATGCCGGATAGCGTTGTGATAAATGGTGGGACATGGACGTAGGCGATCCAGAACGCCTGCCATGCGCCGATAGCGAGACCCAGAAGCAGCATCAGCAACACGACGAGCCACATGTTCACTCCATTGCTCAGCCAGACGGCGCCCAGCGCGCCCACAAAGCACACAACGGAGCCGACGGACAGGTCAATATTGCCGCCCGTCAGAATACACAGCAGCATACCCGCCGCCAGCACAAAGACGTAGGCGTTCTGGGAGATGATATTCGTGATGTTCTGGGGCATGAGGATCTTGCCGCCTGTGCGCCAGGCAAAGAATGCCACAACAAGCAGCAGAATCAGTATCATGGTATATTTCTGGACAACATCCTTGATCTTGTTTTTCGTCATTGCGTGATCGCTCCTTTTCCATTTGCGCTTGACCGGAGAATCACCGCCATGATCTTCTCCTGTGTGGCCTCCGCGCGGTCGAATTCCCCGACCATGCGGCCTTCGTTGAGCACGTAGATCCGGTCGCTCATGCCAAGGACCTCCGGCAGTTCGGAGGAGATCATGATGACCGATTTTCCTTCGGCCGCGAGTTGGTTGATGATGCAGTAGATCTCATATTTTGCGCCGACGTCGATGCCTCGGGTGGGCTCGTCCAGAATGAGGACATCGGGGTTGTTAGCCAGCCAGCGGGCGATCAGCACCTTCTGCTGGTTGCCGCCGGAAAGGCTCTTGATCGCCGTTTTGGGGCTGGGGACCTTGATGGCCATCTTCTCTTTGTTGGTAGCCACCAGCTCAAGGATCTTCTTGTCGTCCAGCATGATGGGACCCTTGCGCAGGGCGTCCAGAGATGCGATAGAGATGTTATCGGCCACGCTCAGCACGCCCATGATGCCGGTGGCGCGGCGGTCCTCGGTCAGCAGAGCCACGCTGTGCTGGATGGCGTCGCGGGGCTGCTTGATGGTGACTTCCTGACCCTTGATCCACACCTTACCGGCGGTGTGAGCGCGCAGGCCGAAAATGCCTTCCATCAGCTCAGTGCGCTGTGCGCCCACCAGGCCGGCCACACCCAGGATCTCGCCCTTTTTCAGCTCGAAGCTGCAGTGGCGGAAAGAGCGCGGATGGATGGAGGTGAAGTCTTCCACCTTCATCATGATCTCGTCGGAGGGGTGGTTCTCCAGCGGGGGATACAGGTTGGACAGTTCGCGACCGACCATCTTGGCGATGATCTGCTCTTTGGTCATGTTGGCGACGTCCCACTTGCCGATATAATGACCATCACGCATGATGGTGACTTCGTCCGCGATCACCTTGATCTCGTCCATCTTATGGCTGATGTAGACCAGAGCGACGCCCTGCTCTTTCAGCTCGTTCATGATGCGGAACAGGGACTCGACTTCGTTCGCAGTCAGCGAGGAAGTCGGCTCGTCCAGGATCAGCACCTTGCAGTTTGCGGAAACAGCCTTTGCAATTTCCACCATCTGCATCTGTGCGATGCTCAGTGTACCCAGCTTTGCGTGGGAGTTGATGTCCAGCTTGAGCTTTTTCAGCAGGTCATCGGTATCTTTGTACATCTTGGCATGGTCCACGATGGTGATGGGACCAGCCTTCTTGGTGGGGTAGCGGCCCAGCCAGATGTTCTCGGCCACAGTACGGGCCGGGATAGGCTGCAGCTCCTGATGCACCATCGCGATGCCGCGGTTCAGTGCATCCAGCGGGGTGGGGATGTTGACCTTTTCGCCTTCGTACTCGATCTCGCCCTCGTCCATCTTGTAAATGCCGAACATACATTTCATCAGGGTGGACTTACCGGCACCGTTCTCGCCCATCAGGGCCATGACTTTGCCGGGGCGGAGCTCCAACTGCGCGTGGTCCAGCGCTTTCACGCCAGGGAAGGTCTTTACCACGCCTTTCATTACCAGACGGTATTCTGACATTCCTCAGAGCCTCCTTGTCTTTGGGTCTTGGAAAGTGCGTCTTTTGCCGACAGGTTCTTAAAATAAGGCGCGTGCGCGGAGATATTTTCTCGCACGCACGCGCTTTTTTAGCTTTTAATTAAGCCTTATTGGTTCACTGCGCACCTTGCAACGATAGGGTTTTGGCTGCTTACTTGATGTACTGTGCAGCGTTCTCCTTGGTGACCTTGACGTAGTCGACCCAGTAGTACTGCTCGACCTTGCTGCCCTCGACGTACAGCTTGGTAGCAGCTGCGGCGGCGGTAGCCTGACCCACGTCATCGTTCAGAACGGTGCCGGTCATGTTGCCATCGACGACATTCTGGACAGCCTCGCTCAGTGCGTCAACACCGACCAGATAGACGTCCTTGCCAACGGTACGGCCAGCCTGCTGCAGGGACTGCAGAGCGCCCAGTGCCATTGCGTCGTTGTTGCAGAAGACGACTTCGATCTTCTCGCCGTACTGTGCCAGAGCGTTTGCGACGTCCTGCTGTGCGGTGGTCTGGTCCCAGTTGTCCAGGTACTCGTACAGGCACTCGACTTCCTTGCCGGCGTCGGTCAGAGCCTTGATGGAGTACTCGGTACGATACTGTGCATCGATGTTTTCGGGGTCGCCCTTGCACATGATGTAGGTGATTTTGCCGTCGCCGTTGATATCGCCCTGGGTAGAGGTCTCCAGGATCAGCTCGCCCTGATAAGTACCGGACTGGCGTGCGTCTGCACCAACGTAGCAGCACTTGCCAGCGTAGGAATCCAGAACGGCCTTGTCAGGCTCACGGTTGATGAAGACGATCGGGGTGCCGGAGGGAGAGATGGTATCCACGATGGTCTGAGCGGAAGTGGTCTGGACGGGGTTGATGATCAGAACGTCCACACCCTGCTGCAGGAAGGTGTTGATCTGCTCGGTCTGGGTATTCTGGTCGTTCTTGCCATCGACGATGGTGACGGCATAGCCCATATCCTTCAGGTACTCTTCCAGATCGGTGCGGTACAGGGTCATGAAGTTATCAGCGAACTGATAGATGCAGACACCGATGTTGGCAGAGCCGGCAGCTGCAGAAGCAGCGGTGCTGGAAGCAGCAGCCACAGAGGAAGCAGCAGTAGAGGAGGCAGCGGTGGAGCTGGAGGAGCCGCCGCAGGCGGTCAGAACGCCAGCGGCACCCACAACAGCGGAAGCCTTCATGAAGTCACGACGCGAAATCATTTTCATAATAATGTTCTCCTTCATTCGCATATCACAGCAAAATCGAATCGTGCGCACACCGCACGTTTCGTGATTCTGTTTGTATTATAACCGTCCGCACGACCGTTCGCAATAGAACAAGTTCACAAGAATCCAAGAAATCTTTTGTGCATCCTTCACAATTGCTTTTGTTGGATACAAGTTTCTTTTTGATATCAAGCACAATTTCTTTCAATTTTGCAACATGCGTCCAAATTCCATACAAAAGTCCATGAAATCTCTCAAAATAGTTACAGGGATCGTTCCGGTGTGCAACAATCCTATCCGATGCAAAAAAGCCCACTTTGCCCCGGTGCATAATTTGTACGCATCAAAAGGACAAAATGGGTCTTTTTTTCATTCTGCTGTTTCGCAGTTATTTCTCTTTGTGTTCCCGGCGGTAGCGGGTGGGGGTGACGCCGAGGGTCTTTTTGAAGATCTTGGTGAAGTAATTCACGTCCAGAATGCCCACTTCTTCGGCTACGGCGGCGATGCTGTGGTTGTTCTGCTCCAGCAGCTGGGCCGCGCGGTTCACACGCTGGGTGTTGATATAGTCGATGAGGGTGGTGCCGGTCTCCTGCTTGAACAGCGCCGACAGATACGACGGGCTGATGAAGCACATGGCCGCCAGGCTCTTCAGTGTCAGCGGCTCGGAGACATTCAGGTTGACGTAGTTCATCACCTTCTGGACGGCGGGCGAGAACTCCTTCAGCGAGTAGCGGCGGACATAGGCACAGTAATCCCGCACCATCTGCCACATCATCTCCTGGGGGATCTCGTCGGCCTCCTCAATGATGCGGGCGTACTTGCTGGAGATGGCGTCGATATGATAGGGGTGCACCTTGCTGGGCTCGATGGCCTTGCGCAGCAGGGTGTTGAAGACGATCATCATGTTCTTCTGCTGGTAGAGCGAGCCTTCGAACCGCCCGCCGTAGGTGAAGCGGGAGTGATGGTGCATGGCCTCGATGGCGGCTTCGTCGTCGCCGCGGCACACAGCATCAAGGATGCGGTTCTCGGATTCGTACCGCTGTTCCAGCATGGAGATGGGGATATCCTTCTGGAACTTCGGCTCGTTGAAATACCGGACGTCCGGGTGGAAGCAGAAGGGTAGAAATTCCTTCAGTTCCTTCACGACCAGATCCTCCCCCATCATCATCCCGACCAGGACCCGGATGGTCATGTAAAAATCATTCGCCTGCAGCAGCTTGACGCCGTTGTAGTATTCCTGCACGGCATTCTCTCCGGCCTCGCCCAGGTAGCGGCGGGCCCACTTGCGGGCCTTCTCGCTGCGGGGGCCAAAGGTCCATGGCCCGACGAGGAAGACGGTGTTCTCCTCGTCCGGGATGCGGAAGAGGGCAAAATGCAGCTCAAAGGTACCCTCAACGAAGAGCAGCGTCTGCGCCGGGGTCTGTTCCAGCAGCAGCCGGCCGAACTCCTGCCAGTCGAACTGCGGGTCCAGCGAGCGGCGCAGGCCGTAGTCGAACTCTTCCAGTCCGTCGAACGGCGGCGTCACCCGCCGGGTGGGGATATTCTGTGCTGCCGCCAGTTTGGTGAGCACCTGTAATGGATCGACCCGCATGGCGTCTCCTTTCCTGTTTCATCGCATCTCTCACATCTCATTTGATATATCAGTATACCGCATTTTTCTGCAAGAAACAAGTGGCCGAGCGCAGAAAAAGTGCCCTGCCATCCCAAGACGGCAGAGCACTTCGTTCTATGTTTTACAAAGGATTACTTGCTGTTGCGGCGCGCAGCCAGAGCCGCCACGTTCTCCTCGACCTTCTTCTTATTCAGCGGGTAGAGGAAGACCAGCGCCAGCACGATGCACACAAAGCCGATGATGGGGGCGATGCAGGCCATGTTGAAGATGCCGCGGGTGACAGCGGGGTCAAACGCAGTCGCTTCGGTGTAGCCGATGATCCCCAGCAGGGCACCGACCAGACCGGAAGAGAAGGCCTGACCCAGTTTGCGGGCGAAGGAGTAGACCGAGTAGATGGTGCCGTCCTCACGGATGCCACTGCGGACCTCGGCGTCGTCGATGACGTCGGTGATCATAGCCCAGATGATGGTGTTGAAGAAGCCCATGCCGATATTGGCCAGGATGTAGCAGGCCACAAAGCCCCAGACGCTGGCCGGACGCCAGATCAGGCAGACCAGCCAGACCAGAGCAGAGCAGATGCTGGAGGCAACAGCCAGCTCCTTCTTGCCGAACTTTGCAGCCAGCTTGGAAGCAAAGGGTGCGCAGACGATCAGCATGACCACCGTGCCCAGCAGGCTGGCAGTGGACTGTGCGGCAGCGCTGCCGTACACGTTGGGGTAAACGTAACCGGCCAGGCTCATGACGGTCAGCTGGCTCAGCAGGACGAAGATGGCCGCCACGATGATGCCCAGCAGCGCCCGGTTGGTGAAGATGCTCTTGAAGATGGCGGAAGCGCTCACCTTCTGGCTGCTTGCGGGAACCTCGACACGCTCACGGGTCAGCTTGAAGCAGACGATATAGCACAGGATGGCGCAGATGGAGAAGACGCCTGCGATGATGGTCATGCGGGAGCCGGACATCACCGTCTTGCCGTCCACGACGACATAGGCGACCATGGGCGTGGCCACGCCGATGACCATGTTGGCCAGCGTGGAACCGATGGTGCGCCAGGTGGACAGCTCCGCGCGGTCCTTGGGGTCTGCCGAGACGGCGGAAGCCATGGAGCCGTAGGGGATGTTGATGGAGGTATAGAAGATGGAGCCCCACAGGATGTAGGTGATGAACAGCCAGGCCACCTTGAAGCCATAGGGCATCCCGGCCAGGCCGGACTGATAGATCAGGAAGGAAGCGATGGCCACCGGGCCGCACATCCGCTTGATCCAGGGGCGGAACTTGCCGTCCTTGGTGGGCTTGGAGTGGTCCACGATCTGGCCCATGCCCACATCGGTGAACGCATCCACAAAACGGGCGATCATCATCACCATGCCAACGATGGCGGCGTTGACGCCCATGACGTCGGTGTAGAACTTCATCAGGAAGCTCGACGACAGCAGGAAGGTGAAATCGTTGCCGAAATCACCGAACATGTAGCCGACCTTGTCCTTCATGCCGAAGGGGGCGGCTTTCTTCATCTCATTTGCCATTGGTTTCTCCTTAGATAAATCGATTCTTGGATTCGGTTCTCCAAACGCTGCTGCAAAACACATCGAAATATGGTTCACTGCATTTCAGCTTGTATATCAGTATTATGACAAATCTTTAGCAATCATTGTTAGAACAATTTTTAGGTGAAAACGTAAAATTTTACGATTATTGTTTGGGCACTTTGCCAATTTTTTCATAAAATATGTGGAATCTCTTTCACTACATTTTCCTTGGCGTAGTTGATTTTAACAGTTTTCTCGGCATCGCCCACATTATAATAGGTATTCTGCCCCGGAATCGTTCAAAATTCCCCAAAAAAGTCTGGATTTATAAAAAATTTGTTCTATTCCTTTTGCAAAAAATCTGTCATACTGATACCAGAAGATATGAGCTGCGGTATCAACCTCTCCGTCTCGCATTCGCTCGACAGCTCTCCTGATAGGAGAGCCTCTGGCGAAACCGTATCCTTTGCGGGGACTGCTAAGGCCTCCCCTATCAGGGGAGGTGGCATCGCGCAGCGATGACGGAGAGGTTTATTTCGTAGTTCAAAATGTTTTAGTATGATAAGAAATGAGGTTCCTGCAATGAACAACAAATCCCTGCTGTATCCTGTGGCTTCCACTTCCCGCCGCGTCGTCAGCCTGGACGGCATGTGGCGCTTCCGCTTCGACCCCAAGAGCGAGGGCGTCGATGCAGACTGGGCAAACGGCCTGCCGGAGTCCATCTCCATGCCCGTGCCCGCTTCCTTCTGCGACTTCTTCACCGATAAGGAATCCCGCGAGTACTGCGGCGATTTCTGGTACGAGACCGATTTCTTCGTGCCCGGCGAGTGGAGCGGCAAGGACATCGCCATCCGCTTCGGCTCTGCCACCCACCACGCCCGCGTCTTTGTGAACGGCGTCGAGGTCGCACAGCACGAGGGCGGCTTCCTGCCCTTTGACGCAGTCGTCACCGACATCGTCCGCTACAACCAGTACAACAAGCTGAGCGTCCTGCTGAACAACGAGCTGAACGAGTACATGCTGCCCGCCGGCAACACCGCTACCCTGTCCAACGGCAAAAAGGTCGCTGCCCCCTACTTCGACTTCTACAACTATGCCGGCATCCATCGCCCCGTCAAGCTGATGGCCCTGCCCACCGAGCGCGTTCTGGACTATTCCGTCAAGCACCGCCTGACTGCGGACGGCGCCGAGGTCGATTACACCGTCACCACCAACGGCAGCCACGACGTGACCGTGGAGCTGTACGACGGCACCACCAAGGTCGCTGAGGCTTCCGGCAAGGAAGGTACTCTGGTCGTCAAGGACGCCAAGCTCTGGAACGTCCATGCCGCCTACCTGTACAACATCGTCATCCGCATCCACGACGGCAGCGCCATCGTCGACGAGTACGCCGAGAAGATCGGCATCCGCACCTTCGAGATCCAGAACGGCCACTTCCTGCTGAACGGCAAGCCCGTCTACCTGCGCGGCTTCGGCAAGCACGAGGATGCAGACATCCGCGGCCGCGGCCTCGACCTGGCCACCGTCAAGCGCGATTACGAGCTGATGAAGTGGATCGGTGCCAACTGCTTCCGCACCAGCCACTACCCCTATGCGGAGGAGCTGTACCAGATGGCCGATGAGGAAGGCTTCCTCATCATCGACGAAGTCCCCGCCGTCGGCTTCATGGAGAGCACCATGAACTTCCTGGCAGCAAACCAGGGCAACGGCAAGAAGGTGGGCTGGTTCGAGAAGGACACCACGCCTCAGCTGCTGGAAAACCACAAGGACGCGCTGACCGACATGATCGACCGCGACAAGAACCACGCCTCCGTCATCGCATGGAGCATCCTGAACGAGCCCCAGTGCACCAGCGAGGGCACCGAAGCCTACTTCAAGACCCTGTTCGATCTGGCACACGAGCTTGACCCGCAGAAGCGCCCCCGCACCTACGCCATCGTCATGATGAGCCTGCCCCACAACAGCAAGGGCCAGCAGTTCGCTGACTTCATCAGCCTGAACCGCTACTACGGCTGGTACGTCATGGGCGGCATGGGCATCGTGGATGCCGAGGCCGCATTCCGCAAGGAGATGGACGGCTGGGCCAAGGTCCTGAACGGCCGCCCGATGATCTTCACCGAGTACGGTGCCGACACCATGCCCACCGAGCACAAGCTGCCCAGCGTCATGTGGAGCCAAGAGTACCAGAACGAGTACCTCGACATGAACCACAACGTCTTCGACAGCTACGACTTCGTGCAGGGCGAGCTGGTCTGGAACTTTGCAGACTTCCAGACCACCGAGGGCATCATGCGCGCCAACGGCAACAAGAAGGGCATCTTCACCCGTCAGCGTCAGCCGAAGGACGCCGCCTTCCACTTCCGCGCCCGCTGGACCAGCCTCCCGCTGGATTACAAGGGCAACAAGTAAGTTGAACATCTCTCAAACCTTCTCATAACCATGCCAAAAGCACCCGCAGGCTCAGCGTCTGCGGGTGCTTTTGCGATTGCACTTCTTTTCTTTTTATGGTATCCTTACCTTGCGCTCCGGCCGCGAGCGCCTTTTCATTTGCAGCATAGTCGATTTTCAACGTTCTGTCAAACCGGAACAAGCCATACTTGCAAGGGAGGCTGTTTTTATGAAACGCACCGATTATATCAACTGGGATGAATATTTTATGGGCATCGCCCTGCTCACCGCCATGCGCTCCAAGGACCCCAGCAGCCAGGTGGGTGCCTGCATCGTCAGCCCGGAAAACAAGATCCTGTCACTGGGCTATAATGGTATGCCCATTGGCTGCGACGACGACGCCATGCCCTGGGACCGCGAGGGCGACCCGCTGGACACCAAATATATGTACGTCTGCCATGCCGAGCTGAACGCCATCCTGAACAGCGCCCACAACAACCTGAAGGGCGCACGGGTCTATGTGACCCTCTTCCCCTGCAACGAGTGCGCCAAAGCCATCATCCAGTCCGGCATCTCGGAGGTGGTCTACTACGGCGACAAGTACCACGACTCCGATTCCAGCGTTGCTGCACGGTTCATGTTCAAAAAGGCCGGTATCCGGCTCACCTCCTACACCCCCAGCGGGCGGAAGATCGAACTGGAGCTGTGAGCGCGCAAAGCCCTTGACCAGCGGTTTCTTCTGCTATATAATAGAAGCATCATTTCGAATAAATATTCAAGTTTTTATGAATAGAGAGGGAAATATGCAATGAGTCTGAAAAATCGGAACTTTCTGAAGCTGCTGGACTACACCCCCGCCGAGATCGAAGCGCTGCTGGATCTGGCCGCTGACCTCAAGGCCAAGAAGAAGGCCGGCATCCGCCACGATGCCCTGCGCGGCAAAAACATCGCCCTGATCTTCGAGAAGACCTCCACCCGCACCCGGTGCAGCTTTGAAGTGGCCGCCCACGATCTGGGCATGGAAGTCACCTATCTGGACCCGTCGGGCAGCCAGATCGGCAAAAAAGAGTCCATTGCGGACACCGCCCGTGTGCTGGGCCGGATGTTCGACGGCATTGAGTACCGCGGCTATGGCCAGCAGATCGTCGAGGACCTGGCCCATTATGCAGGCGTTCCCGTCTGGAACGGTCTGACCAACGAGTTCCACCCCACTCAGATTCTGGCCGACTTTCTCACCATCCGGGAGCACTTCGGCCGCCTGAAGGGCATCCATTTCGTCTACTTCGGCGACGCCCGCTACAACATGGGCAACAGCCTGATGGTGGGCTGCGCCA
>ERZ780168.3921-NODE-3921-length-10974-cov-2.468816_pt1 | contig 10974 bp, 1 predicted proteins | sample MGYA00510981_ERZ780168 | MGnify/ENA primary metagenome ERZ780168 (study PRJEB29588, sample SAMEA2158769) | human gut metagenome | biome: human gut; feature: human-associated habitat; material: faeces | place: Denmark | collected 2008/2010 ...
CGGAATACTCGGAGCCGCCCCGTTCCGGCTTACGGCGATGGCACTGGCGGCACTTGCCGTTTTCAGGATCTCCGGAATCTCTCTTCCTTTTGTGATTCCAGACAGGAAATATCCACAGAAGGTATCTCCCGCCGCAGTGGTATCCACTGCTTTAACTTTATAAATATCCTGTTTGAAGCACCGGGTCTTATCAAAATACCAGGATCCTTTCTCTCCCAATGTCAGGACGAACGCAGCGTTCGGATATTTCACTTTTAACTTCTCCATGATCTCTTCCGGTTCCTCACTCTCCGCTCCGGAAATCTCTTTTCCCTCGATCTCGTTAAGAATAAAATAATCCACCAGATTCATCGGGATCGTCTTCAGATTCTCGTTGATCGGGGACGGATTCAGCGCGACCTTCGCTCCGGCCTTCTTCGCCGTCTCAGCTGCATATCCCACATTGGAGATCTCGTTCTGGAGAAGGACGATATCTCCCTCTTCCACCTCTTTTACCGCCTCGTCGATCATTTCTTTCGATACGGAATCGTTGGCTCCGCCGCAGATGATAATATTGTTCTGTCCATTCTGATCCACCTGGATCACCGCGTGACCGCTAGCTCCGGAAAGACTCTTTGTACCTTCCGTATGTACACCGGACGCCTTGAGAACATCTAAGAGCATTCCCCCGTCCGCTCCAACAGCGCCCACATGATGCACTTCCGCCCCGGAACGTGCCAGAGCGACCGACTGATTTAATCCTTTTCCGCCGCAGGCCTCCGCATACGTTCTCGTCTTGATCGTCTCTCCCGGTCTTACAAAGTGATCCACTCCATATACACGGTCAATATTCAGAGATCCAATATTTAATACCTTCATATTGCTTCTCCCTTTTCAAAAGATCCCCCAGAAAAACTTCCGGGGGATCTCATTTTTACATTTTATAAAGATTCAATTTACGCTTCGCGTCAGTCAGACCCTATTTGTAACCTTTCTCATGAAGAGCAGCCTGTGCAGCAGCAAGTCTTGCGATCGGTACACGGAACGGTGAGCAGCTTACGTAGTTTAAGCCAACCTTGTGGCAGAACTCTACGGAAGACGGATCTCCGCCGTGCTCGCCGCAGATACCGATATGCAGATCCGGATTGGATGCCTTGCCAAGCTTGATAGCCATCTCCATGAGTTTGCCGACACCAGTCTGATCCAGTTTTGCGAACGGATCGTTCTCGTAAATCTTAGCATCGTAGTAAGCGCCTAAGAACTTGCCTGCATCATCACGGGAGAAGCCAAAGGTCATCTGGGTCAGGTCGTTGGTACCGAAGCTGAAGAAGTCAGCTTCCTTAGCGATCTCACCTGCGGTCAGGGCGGCACGCGGGATCTCGATCATGGTGCCAACTTGGTACTTCATGTCAACGCCAGCGTCAGCGATCAGCTTGTTCAGATCAGCCAAGCTACCGATCAGGCCATCCAGCATAGGCGGAATGTTCTTCAAGAATTCTTGATCCACAGTGGAGGGATAAGAGAACTTGTAGTCCTTGGCCTGGTATTCGCTGTAATTCCAGAACGCGTTGGTGGGATTCTCCTGGAGCAGATAGAACAGCGCACGGATGATCTGGTCTGCGGAGGAGGTGCCGATCTGGTCAAGTACCGCGTTGATGATGGACTTGTAATCCTTGATCGCGTCGATACCGCCCAAAATGGACTTCAAACCGCTGATGTTCTTGGTCAGCAGGTTGGCTACATAGCGGAGCACGGCGATCAGCGTTTCGCCCTGGTTTGCAGTAACATGCTTTCTATTATAATAGCCTTCGCTGTTCTTTGCAGCGCTCTTGACCGTGCTGACTGTGCCGTGGCTTGCCAGGGCGCCCCAGTCGATCTTGGGCAACTGAATGTTGATTTTCTTAGACTTGAGCAGCTTGTTCACCAGCGGAACGATGGCGTTTTGGATGTCGCACTTGTTCAGGTTGTTCAGATTCAGGTGAATGTTCACACCCAGTGCGTCCTTAACCAGGTCGTTCAGTGACTTGCCGGCCAGAGCCTTGACAATGACCTCAACATCTACGCCGTTCTTCTTCAGTACCGGAAGGAGAGATGTTACCGGCGACAGAAGATTGTTGACGAGCTGTGCCAGGCCATTATTATCAATGTAGTATGCCACATTGGGCAGTACTGCGGTGAGGGTATCGAACGGAGCGTCCAGTACCTTGTTCAGGAAGCCTACGATGGGATTCAACACATCCGTCAGTATGCTGTCGGTAGACTTCTTAATGTCTGCCTTGTACTGCTTGTAGGTCTTCACGTTGGGGCACTCCAGTGCCTCCAGCAGCGGAACGATGGCACTTTCGTAACCATTGCCGCCATAGATGCTCAGGGACTTCACATCCTCGATCACTTTGTACAGGTTGATCTCCAGTACAGAGGTCTTGGAATACTTGTCAGAGCCCTTGATGCGAATGCGCAGTTTGCCATTCTTCAGCTGTACGGTGTCCTTAGAGGAACCGAAGTTCAGGTTCTTCACCAAATCGGTAAGGATATGGCCAACGGCCAAGTCGTCGCCTGCCAGCAGCAGAGACAGTACGCCGTCCAGCGGACGCAGGATCGCAGCCAGGCCGTTTACAAAGCCCTGCTGTGCCTTTGCGGAGCCATCGGTGAAGCCCCAGTTGATGTTGCCCAGCTTCTTCCAGCTCTTGGCTTTTTTGATCGCCTTAGCTGCGGAGGAGTAGGTCTTGCCGTAGCTGCCGTCCGTCAGGAGCTTAGCTACGCCCTTCTTGCTTACATCAATGCCGGCATAGCCCAGGTAATCCTTGTAAGGATCAATGGCGCCGTACAGTGCGGAAGCCAGCTTGGTCAGGTTGGCGTTGGTGAAGATCAGGGAGCTAACCAGGTCTTTCAGGTTATCCTGCTTCACTACATCCAGGCCGGCCAGCAGGCCGATCACGGAGGTGACCATGGTGTCCAGATCGCCAACAGCGTCGCTGGCGTCCTGTGCGGTCACACCGGCGGGATAATAGAAGCCGGTGGTCTTTTCCTGTACATACTGGAGGAAGGTCCAGTAAGCAGTGGTGGGATCTGTGGTCTTGGCGATCACAGCGTTGATGATGTTCAGCAGATCCTTCTTGGTCAGGCGGCTGATCATATCCAGCACTTGGCTTATGGAAGGATTGTCGATCACGACTTTCAGCAGATCAATGATCTGGCGAATTTGCAGTACATCGGCCACCAGGTTGACCAGGTACTTCAGAACAGCCTCTGCATTCTTGCAGTTTGCAATGTCCTTAAACAGGGTGGTGGGCAGTTCAAAGCCAAAGTTAGCCAGCTGGCTGTTTACAGCGTTGATCACGGTCACGTCGTTGATGCCCAAGCCGGCCTTGGTTGCGCTCTTCTTCAGCAGGCCGGTTACAAGGGCAATCGTCTGCTTATTCTGCGCGTTCTGATCCTTGTCGTCCGTATTGGTCTTAAAGATCAGGCCCAGTACCGCGGAGAACCATGCGTCGTTCTTTGCCATAGAGGGCATCAGGTTGGACACCTTTGCGCTCAGAATGTTGGATACGCCGTGGATCTCTTTGTACAGCGGGTAGATGGCGGCAGTCGCCACATTGTTCAGGTCCTTGTTCATCACAATGGACAAGCCCTTGATCAGGTTGGTCAGCACGGAGACAGGCTTGCTGTAGAAGCCGTCCAGCAGCTTGCTGATGGGAGTGATGATGGCCAGCAGGCCGGTTGCGCCGTCCTTTACGCTGCCCTTTGCATACACGCCCAGGCTAAAGCCCTGTGCTTTTTCCAGATCCTTAAAGATGGGGTACAGTACACCGTCATAGTAACCGGCATCCTTGGTCAGCACGCCGATCAGATCGGTGATGATGCCCAGGCTCTCGCCGAAGTTCTTGAAGAACTTGGTGTTGTTGCCTGCGCGGAAGCCCCAGTTGATCTTAATGTTGGTGGCGCCGGTCCAGCCGCTGGTGCTCTTGTCCAAGCGAATGGCGTTGTGCCAGGTAGGCAGGCTTGCCAGCTTCTTGGCGGCGGACTTGTTGGTCAGGTGATTGCTCACTGCGTGGGGAGAAATCAGACCCTTCAGCGCAGCAGCCAAAATGTTGTAGTGATAAGCACCGGTCTTGCTGGTGTAGTACACCGGCTTGCCGGCCTTATTCTTCTTCTTGTACAGCTTCTGGTTGCCGTCGTAGAAAACATTCAGGCCCAGAGCGTCCTCGTTCACCAGATAGTAATCAATTACATTCTCCAGTGCAACATACATCTGAACCACCAGATTGGTCAGATGATCCTCAGTGTAAACCTTCTTGTCTGAGGTATCGGTGGGCTTCTTGTCCCCGTCGTTCAGGAAGTTTAAGGTCTTATTGAGCATCTTCAGCATCGGGTTGGTGTTGTCGCTGCCCAGGATGTAAGAACCAAGGCTTACCAGACCGCACAGGATGCCGGGGGTGGTGTTCAGGTTGAAGTTGTTCAGTGTGGAGTTCTCCAGCACCTTGGACAGTGCGGAGTCCAGATTGGACAGCAGAGAAGCGCCGCTCTTACTGGAGGTCTTGGGTACCTTTGCCCACTTGGGCTGGGTCTGGATCTTTGCCATCTTGCCGTTCACTTTCGGGAAGCTCACGTCGATGGTGTTCTTGGTCTTGGTGTCCATGGCCTGGATCACATTCACCAGCTGACCGATGTTAGACAGCAGGAAGTAAGCACTTTCGGTGCTCAGACCAACAAACTTGGATTCCTTGTTGTACACGCCCATTACGAAAAAGGCCTTGTCGTTGTACTTCAGCTGGAATACACCGTTGAGTACATCGCTGATGGTGCTCTTTTCACCCAGACCGCCCATAGCGCGGATCAGACCGGTGATGATGGGCAGGTTGGTGGTGATCTTGTTGTCGGTGGCGGTCACATCATTGAGCAGGTCAATGATGGCGTTGAACCAGTCGTTCACAAAGATGTTTACAAAGCAGTCCAGAATCTTGGCCGGCTTGCCGCCGTCTGCCAGGTTCTTAAAGTTCACCAGGGACTGATTGTAGTAGAAATCCGTGCCGCTGATGTTGTTGCTCTTAATTTTGTACTCACTGTAGGACCAGTCGGAAGCCTTCTTGGTGTTGTCAGCGCTCTTTACATCATACTTGGCAATGAAGTTCTTGCCCATAATGTCCAGAATTCTGGGCAGGGCAACGAAGAGGTTGTTGACGCCGTGGTTGTAAACGGTGCCCTCTTCCTTGGTCATGGCGCCGCTCTTGGCGTCTTTTTCACCATAGGCAGCCACATACTGATCCACAGCAGCGGTGAAGAAGGTGGCCAGCTCGGACACAGCCTCATTCACGGCAGTGGCACCGTCGCCGGTGAGCTTCAGTGCATCGGCAATGCCGGATGCCTTGGCACCCTGCAGCGCCTTATCGGCTGCATAGATGTTCAGGATCACCGGGGTCTTGGTGTCATCGTACTTGCCGGTGGTGGGGTCACCATACACCTGGCTGACGATCACATCTTTGCCGTCGGCATCCTTGCCATACTCCACATTGCTGATGTTGTAGTATGTAAAGTCATAGTTCTTGTCGCCGATCAGCCAGTGCATCAGGTTGGGCAGAACCTCGTTCAGATCCCAGCTCAGGCCGCCGCCCAAACCGACGGGGCTGCCAACGCTCTGGCCGTATTGATCCATCAGACCGCTCAGCAAACCGCCCAGGAAACCGTTAAAGGGATCACCCTCCTGGTTGAATACCATGGGAACTACAACCTCATCCACCAATACGGTCAGGATGGGCAGCAACTGCATAATGGTTTCAACCGGGTGCTCGTACAGGTTCATCCATATATCGGTGAGCGCGCCCTTCAGGTCAACCTTGGTCTCTACCAGTTTGTTGACCACTTCGTTCATAACCGCATTACCGGTGAGGGTCATGCCTGCAATGGTTACGCCTTCCTGATCCTCAGGATCCAGCAGCACCATGTACTGATTGATGGCGTTGTTTACAGCAGCAACAGCGAAGGAATCCTTAAAGCCGTATTTCGCGAAAGAATACTTTCTGCAAGCATTAGAGATGGTCTTGGCATCGGTGATCTCAAAGTAGAAATCAACGGCCTCGTCAACGCTCTCCTTCAGTTCACCACTGTAGAAGGTCTTTAACAGATCTTGGTTGATGGTGGCGATCACTTCTTCGGGGGACATGCCGCCGACAGTTCTGTTCTCCATCAACGCTCTGCGGTAAATACCCTCGGTACGCGTATCCAGATCCTCACTGCTCCAGTAAGTGGCCATTGCCGGCTTGGTTACAGGAGCGATGCCCTTGTCTGCATAGTCGCCGTTCAGGTAAGCCTGGAAGGTGTCACGGCTGGAACCGATTTTTGCGTTGCCGTCGGGCACATTCTTGTTCATGTCCGCACGCAGGGCTTCTACGGTAGCATCATCCAGCTGCGCAGCATAGTACTCGCTAACAAAGGCGTCATCGCCGTTGTTGGCCAGTACGGCAGCACCGATCTTGCAAGCGGCTGCCAGTGCAGCATCGTCATCCTTGATGGTGTTGTAGTCCTTCTTGGCCAGCTTGCACAGATAAGCCTTGGCGGCCTCTGCCAGTTCACTGCTTGCCTTGTCGGTCTGATACTGGAGCAGCACATACCAAATCGCTTCGCTCATGGTGCTGACTTTCTTCTTGCTGCCGGCTTCTTCGAAGTAGGCGGTGAAGGTGCCAAAGCACTTAGCTACATCCTTGAAATCGTCCAGAGCAATCAAGTCGTCTACTTTGTACGATTTGTCCTTGTAGGTAACGGTAGCTTTCTGGATGTCTTCCAGGGTGTCCAGGCTGCCTTCAGCAGTACCCAGCACCTCGAGCACTTTGTTCAGTGCATCATAGGCAGCGCTCAGGTCTTCCTGCTGCTTAGCCTGTTTCTCAGGGAACTGCTCCAGCAGGGCGGACAGATCGCTCAGCGTGTCCTCGCACCATTTGGCCAGTTCTGCGTCGCTGGACGACATGTTGTTGACGCAAAAAGAAAACAGCTGATAAAAGCTCATCTTCGCATCTTTCTCGTCCAGGTAGGCATACGCCACATCGGAATACCCTTTCTGGTAACCGTCAATGATGTCTGCCTTATTCATGGGGCTGCTCAAAAGATTAAGCAGCGTGGGAGACACACCCATGATCAGATCACTGATCGAGGTGGTGTCGGTGACGGTCATCCCCAACTTCTCCTCAAGTGCCTTTTTGATACTCGGCTGATTGAGCAGTGCCGGAACATAGGTGTCTACCAGTTCCGTCAGTGCGTCAAAGGTGGAGTCTGCACTTGTGGAGTTCTTCCAGATGCCCTTGTCTTTGTCCGCTGCAAATGCAGTGAACCCGACAGAGCAGGTGGTGACCATCATTACTACAGCCAAAAATAGGCTGAGTAACTTTTTGCCCGTCTTCATAATTCATCTCTCCTTCTGATATGTTGACGAACTTGTCGTTTTGGATTCGCCTGGGCAGCGCACCCTTTTAGCGGAGGATGTGCTTGCAAGTTGCGTTAACAATTTGTTCACAATTCCTCTGCTAAAAGGGCGCAGGATACCCACGCGTACAACAAATACAGTATATTTATACCAAATATAGAACGGCAAGTCAATAGGTTTCCGAAAACTTTTTAACAAAATGTGAACGGGTGGGCAAAATTTCCCGATTTATAGCGAAATTCCGGCGCAACATTTTTTTGCGTACTTATATATCAAGCCATGTTTGGCGCGGCTGATGGACCATGTTTGGCCCGGCCGATGGATCTGCGCTGCATTCTTATCTTGGGTTTGCGCGGCGGATCAGGGCGCGTTTATCGTTATTGCTGCATTCGACAACAGGTGACGGAAATTCCACCGTTTTTGGAGGAAAAATTGTGGAAAATCCTGTGGAACTTGTGAAAGTTTCCCGCCGTTACGCCAAAAAATCGATGGTGTAAAGGGGCACACCTTTGCGTGTGAAAATCGCTCGTAAAGCACATGGCCTTTACAAGTCGAAACTTGCAAAATAATGGGCATTGTCTTTTAACTAAGCAATAAAATATGAACAAATTGTTAATTTCGTGTAAATTAAATTTGTCCGTTCGCACAAAAAACGGCCGCTCAAATTGTGCAACATTCCGAAAATCAGAAAAATCACGGCTCTTTATTGATTTTTGGTGAGCGTCGTGTTTTAATAAGAATGCGATAAATGTGTTTCTATGCGCATTTTCATAATGTATGGCGTCCGGCTGCAATGCCTTCATCCTGAATATTGGATTGCCCGATGGTCAGAGGATGGGACGGCGCGTACACGCAACCATTTATTCGTAAGAATTACAAATTACTATGGAGGTAAAAATTAGTGAAAGCTAAAAAGTTTTCCCGCAAGTTGCTTGCGCTCTTTTTGGCGGTCTTGATGGCGATGAGCTGTTTCTCCGGTGCTATGGTCGCTTCCGCGGCTAATGCTTCGGCAAACACGAAGTACCATGACCAGGACTTGGACTTCAACTCACTGGGTTGGCCCATCCTTAATGATGAGCAGGCCTGCACAGCCCTTTTGGACTTTGTGGATCTGACTCTTGCTCAGGCAAACATCGCACCGATGAATATCGACCTGAGCGTTCTTGGTAGCATCACCATCAAACTGGGCAGCGTGGATGAGGTGCTTAAAACTGTTCAAGATCTGGATTCTTTCCTGAACAGCAAGTCCGCACTGCTTCTGCTGGCCGGCGATGCCCGCTATGTAGATTTGAGCGCAGTTAACGGAATGTCCCGCAGCGCAACTTCCTCTACCGATATTGTACGCGGTATCGTGAAGCTGGTTCGGAACATTTCTTCCGACGGGGGTCCTGAAGGCGCCAACGGCAATATCGTAAAGAAATTGCTGCGCGGCGATCTTGGCCTTGGTATCGTAAGCAGCTTCTTGGATGTTTACAAGACCATTGGTGACCTGATTGGTATGCCCAGCGGCTATCAGAGCAATATGGTATATAATATTGTTCAGCAGCTGGTTCTGGAAAATACCGGTTGGTTTACTGCAGAGGAGAAGGCTCAGATCCGGAACAATCCCAGTCTGGAGACCAGCAAGCTGGATTCCATCCTGCTTGATAAGCTCTCCACCCAGTTGCTCAGCAACATTACCGCACAGATTACATACGCCGACGGTACCAATTCTCGAGACAGATACGCAGAGTATCTGGAGAAGGGTTCCGCACCGTATATTGACACGACCAACCTGCATTATGTAACGCAGGAGGATCATGACAAGAACGGCGAGGCCATCGGTAATGTATATCTGTTCCGTTATCAGGATCAGAAGTTGGCGCTGAAGCCCTCAAATACGCTGTTTGACTTTGGCTTCCAAGCCTTTGAGATGGTGTGGAACACCGCTTTGAAGGATACGCTGGGCCAGTTGAATTCCGGTGTGGGCGGTTACGACTACAATTACTATATGTGGTACACCGGTGCCACGACCCACAACACGGCTTGGGACTACAGCAATGTAGCCAACAACTACGGCGCTGCCGATGTGCAGGCTTGGGCCGCTTATGAGTGCCAAAAGGCTGCAAAGAACTTGAAGCCTGGCCAGACCCTTGGCGAAGAGTACAAGGATGCGGCTTCCTATCTGGATTACATCAAGGCGGATCTGGAGAAGTACAACAGCCGTGACCTGGTGAAGTCTCCTACCTACACCTGGAGAGATATTGACTCCACCACCTTGTTCAACAAACTGCGTTTCAGCCCCATGTCTGTTTACTACTTTAAGCAGGCAACCGGCCCCCTGAACTGCAGCTTTGCTGAGACCGGTATGAAGAACATTGAGGCATTCATGGCAAATGATTACAGCAGCTACAGCTCCATGCTGGCAGCGCTGAATGATTTCTTGGTTGCCGCAGTAAAGGACTTCCTGCCGAGTTATGATGCCAGCGGTCTGACGAAGGTAAATTCCGAGGATCCCGGCAACGTAGCGCAGACCCTGGTTGGCAATATGCTGAAGGTGCTGCAGTTCATCTGTGATAAAACGGATGCGAACATTCTCGGCGCCTTCTATCATGAGAACGGCGAGGGCACTGCTCTGACCGAGGCCAATCTGGAGAGCGCGATGATTCCGTTTGCAATTTCTGCACTGCGGAATATCCCCGACTTCAAGAAGGGCATCCACAATGAGGACCTGGACGCTTGCGACGATGCAGAGGGCGTAGCTGCTCTGGCGTTGCAGCTGTATCTGGGCTATGTGCTGCCGGATCACGACTACTCTTCTCTGGTGCAGAAGGGCGCAGACGGTAAGTACGATGTAACCATTGACAATCTGCTGCTGATGGCTCGTGATGCTGTGGGCTATGTAATGAGCCCCTATATTATCATGCACGACAAGGACGGCAACCTGTGGAATCCGGAGACCGCTACTCTGAATGACGGCGTTTCTCTGTTTGATCTGCTGAATTCCGTTGTTGTTTACTATGCCGGCACCGACACCTTTAAGGACGGCGAGCATGGCAAGGGTATTGCCAATCTTCTGGGCGTTTGCGACACCAACGGCAATTGCCTGGTGAAGCTGTCCAACTCCCTGTGGGAGAACATCAATGTGATTGCCAACAAGCTGCTGCCTGTTGCAGGCGTGCTGCAGTATGGTGATTCTGCAAAGAAAGGCGCTTTGAATTCCGAAGAGCTGATCTACACCGATGTGATCCAGGGTATGCTGAATATTGGTGTGGCAGATGCGAACGGCCAGTATGGCGCAACCGGGTTTGTAACCCGTCTGCTGACCATGGTTTCCGCACCGCCCATCAAGAGCGAAGGCATCATTCGCACCGTTTACAATGTATTGGCTGATCTGGTGAACGTGGTATTCGGCGGCCGCTACGGCACAGCCCGTAATGTGGTTCCCGCTGCTGCGACCAACGATCATCCCTTCGACGATCTGCTGCAGAAGGATACCTTTGCCGGTACTTCCAGCAACAGCAGTTACGGCGTACTGGGTACCCTGGTATACAATGTGTATGAAGCCTCCGGCGGTGTAGGCGGCGACAGCGGCAAGACCG
>ERZ780168.3922-NODE-3922-length-10971-cov-3.434775_pt1 | contig 10971 bp, 10 predicted proteins | sample MGYA00510981_ERZ780168 | MGnify/ENA primary metagenome ERZ780168 (study PRJEB29588, sample SAMEA2158769) | human gut metagenome | biome: human gut; feature: human-associated habitat; material: faeces | place: Denmark | collected 2008/2010 ...
GACGGTTCCCGTCGCGTCCTTCGTGATCCTGGCACTGATCTGGACCGGCTCTAAAAACCTCTCCGTCTTTATCTCGTTCCTCGTGGTCTATCCCATGATCCATGTGAACACGAAAGCCGGGCTGATATCTGCGGACCGGGAGCTCTTAGAGATGGCGGAAGTCTTCCACGTCCCGTTTATCCGCCGGGCGTTCTATATCTACCGCACAGCACTCTACCCGTACTTAAAAAGCGCCTGCCGCACTGCCCTCGGCATGGGATTTAAGTCAGGGATCGCTGCCGAAGTCATCGGTGTGCCGGACGGTTCCATCGGCGAGGGGCTGTATCTCGCGAAGATCTATCTGAGCACCGCAGAACTCTTCGCGTGGACGGTCGTCATCATTCTTGTGAGCAGTCTGTTCGAAAAGGGATTCCTGTGGATTCTGAAGAAATGTGCCGGAAAGGGGGCTGATGTGAATGAGTCCGATAAATAAAAAAAATGACACTGCTCTCGCGCTCCGCTCCGTCACCAAATCCTACGACGGGCAGCCGGTTCTCTCCGATCTCTCCCTGGAATTTTCCTCCGGAACTTTCTACTGTCTGATGGCACCATCCGGAAACGGAAAGACTACAATGTTCCGTCTGATCCTCGGACTTGAAAAGCCGGATTCCGGTGTGATCCTGTTCGGTACATCAGCAGGGGATACCGGCAATAACGATATAAAAGCATCTTCCGGCACGGTATCAAAATCTGATCCTTGCAGGATCCGGGGAATGCGTCCCCTGATCTCCGCAGTTTTTCAGGAAAACCGTCTTCTGGAAGGCTATACCGCCATTGAAAACCTCCGATTCGCTCTTGGAAAGCGATATTCCAGCGAATCTCTGACCGCATACCTGCTCCGTCTTCTCCCGGAAGACACCCTGAGTAAGCCTGTCTGTGAATTTTCCGGCGGCATGAAGAGGCGTGTCGCGATCCTGCGCGCGATCCTCGCACCGACCGATATCATTCTCATGGATGAGCCATTTACCGGACTGGACGCGGATACAAGGCAGCTCACGATCGATCTGGTCAAAGAGCTCTGTGCCGGAAAGCTCCTGATCATTGCTACCCATTCGGAGGATGCCGCAGAGCTTCTGGGGGCGAAGATCATTCACTTATAAGCCGGAAAACCATTTCAACTGGCTTCTAACTTCTCAACCATATCATCCAATCTGCCAGTCTTTAACCACTATATATGAAAAAGAATGTGCCTCGCGTGATCGCTTGCGACAATCTACATCTTCGCGCGAGTGCGCATCATTTTAAAAAGCGTTCTCCTGTCCGGTCATCTCATCAACAGATATCCCTCAGGAAAACGCTTCTCTATTATTTACGCACTGTGCAGACAGTAACAGATTTCTCTCTATCTCGCCCCTAACAGCTTATCTATCTTCCTCATATGGAAGAAGTAGACCACGAACATTGAACATCCCGTAAACAGCCAGGACGCCACATACACATTCATCAACATATCATAAGTCGTGAACATGCGGAATATCGTTGTGAGCCAGATCAGGCGAAATACGACCGTACCAAGAATCGTGATGACGGATGGCTCCAGGGACTTTCCAGTTCCTCGCAGGCAGGAACTGGCAACCTCATATGTCGCAGTTAAACCTTCCAAGGCACACACACGATCCATTCGTATGATCCCGTATGCCGCCACCGCAGCGCTCGTCGTATAGATGCTGACGAAAAAATCTTCCCACACGATAAAGATCACGCTGAGGATCTCCGTAAATCCGAATCCAAAGAGCAGGCAGAGCCAGAAGATCTTTCTGCATCTCTTCATGTGGCCCGCACCAAAGTTCTGACTTGTAAATGTAACCGCCGCCTGGGCAAATGCACCTGCAATATCATATGTAAAATACTCAAAATTCAGTGCCAGGGATGAACCCGCGATGGCCGCCTCACCGAACATGTTGATCCCGCTCTGGATAAACACGTTGGAAACAGAAAAGATCGCACCCTGAATTCCTGCCGGGATACCGATCGCCAGCACCTTTTTCAGCTCATTTGTATCGATCCGCATCCTGTCAAACCGGAAGCTGAACTCATCATTCCTGCGGTACAGATGGGAGATAATGAGGAATGTGCTGACCACGTTGGAGATCACCGTGGCGATGGCAACGCCCGCAACTCCCAGATGGAATCCGATTACAAGGAGCAGGTTTAAAATTACATTCAGCACGCCGGACACGATAAGGTAGCACATTGGTCTCCTCGTATCACCGTAGCTTCTGACAATGGCAGCACCAAAGTTGTACGCGACCATAAACGGAATTCCCACAAAATAGATCCTGATATATAAGAGTGCCTGATCCAGCACTGTCTCCGGCGTTCCGGATGCCACAAGGACCATTCTTGCCACCAGCATTCCGATCACGAGAAGCGCAATTCCGAGAACCGCACCGAAGGTCAGGATCGTGTGGACCATGCTGTTGATCTTACCGCGGTTCTTCTGACCAATAAGGTTCGCCAGAGCTGCATTCGGTCCCACAGAAAGTCCTACGATCAGGTTCACGAAAATTCCAACCAGTGCCACACAGCTTCCCACGGCCGCCAGCGCCTGTTCCCCGGCGAACCGCCCGACGACCGCCACATCCGCGGAATTAAATAACTGCTGTAAAATACTGCTGAATGCCAGCGGAATTGAAAACAGGATCAGTTTTCCCGCGAGTCCGCCGTTTAACATATCCATTTCTTTTGACTTTTTTCCTGTCTGCTCCACTTTCTGTTGTCCTTTCCGATCTTTTCACTTCTGTATCATTTTGAATATTTTCATATTGTCCGGGTGTATTATATACCATATTTTCTATTTTGTGTAAAAATAATGGAGCTTTACCAGAAGAGATCACTCTCCCGTGCTCTTTATGACCAGAAATTTTCCAAAATAAAACTCCCGCATGATCCAGTTGCAGTTGAGAATTTCCCTTCCGCACAAAAACGGATGGACCCATCTCTGATCCATCCGTTTTCCTCTCTTATTATTTTTCGTAAAGATTCGACTTTTCTGAAAGTACATACTGATCATACAATTCTGTTCATGTCTTCTTCACGATCTCAGAACTGCAATGCGCATCAAAATCTGCCTTTGTCTCCCAAAGATCGGAAACGATCACGACATCCGGATCATCCACCGATTTACTGATAAAATAATGGACATTTCCATGCTGTTCCCGGAACTGTTCTACCAGATTCGCATGTTTCAGCTCTCCGATATATTCTTCCCGTTTCCCGTCTTTTATCGTCAGGACTGCAATATAGTGGGTCACAGATCACTCTTCCTTTCGATTATCATTTCGTTACTGGTAAAGTTCCCGTATTTTAGGAGTTCGCCCAGCACTGGTCCTTTTTATTTCTGGATCGTATTGGAGTTCTGGTTATATGCCTTTGCAACACACTTCCACTCTCCATCCATCTTTAAAAGAAGAAGAACGTCTGTGAAGTCAATTCTGTTGCCCCATCCCTCTTCGAGGACACGAACAACTGCAAGAGATTCCTCCACAAGTACAACGTCGACTCTTGCCTTGAAATTATCGCCGCCCGGAACGGTATCAACATTCTTGTAGAACTGTTCGATGGAACCATGTTCCAGCTTACCATCAAGATATCCAAATCGGAATTATATCAAGAATGATTTCAAATACAAACACGCACATTTAAGTGTAATACTCACATTATAGTTTAATACTTACCTATACGATAGTATTGATCAGATCAGTGACTCCGTGCAAAGTAACTATTTTCTCCTTCGTTTTTTCATCCTGACACTGAGCTTTTATTTAAATCTCTTTTTAAAAACGGGTATACCGATTCTGGTATACCCGCCGCAAAAATTATGTCCGCTCTCTGCTTACTCCCGGATTTCTCCCTTCTTCAGACGGTCAAAGAAATCAAGTGTGAGCTCCCGCATCTTCGGAACCCAGAACATGATGCCGATGACATGAACCAGGATCGCCCACATGTTGCCAAAATCTACCCACGGGAGTGCCGCATCAACACCGATCGTGCCTCCGATGAAACAGCAAACCACAACCAGGATCTGCATGATCCGCTTTGCTGCTTTTCCCAGCAGGCTTTCCGCAAGGATCCCTGCCGATGTTGACATGGACAACGCTGAAGATGCTGCGAAAAGGATCAGGCTGATGGATGCCAGGAGTCTTCCCGGAAGACCGATCGTTCCAAATGCATTGATCGCCAGAACAGAACCAGGATCTCCAGTCTCCCATGTTCCTGTGACAAGAATGACCATTGCGCTGAACGTACAGATGATCATCGTGCACATAAATACCTCGAAAATACCAAACATTCCCTGCTTGACCGGCTCATTTGTGTTCGCCTGGGCATGCAGGATGCTGGCGCTTCCGTTTCCTCCGTCATTCGAGTACACACCTCTGGAACAACCGTTTTTGATCGTTGCCGCCAGCGCAGCCCCTGCAAATCCGCCGGTTGCCGCTGTCCCTGTAAATGCATTTGTAAAGACGGAGATCAGAGCCGGAATCAGATTCTGAATATTCAGAATGATCAGAAGTGTTCCAGCTGCCATATAGATGATCGCCATTGCCGGTACCAGTTTGTCAGTGACCTTTACAAGTGCGCCAAGACCGCCAAGAATAACCAGAACGATGATCACACAGCAAACTACGGTTGTGATCAGGGACGGCACTCCGAATGTATGTACAGAGGAGCTGATCGCTCCGGTGTGAACGCCGCATCCGATCGCCATTCCAAAGCAGCAGGTGATCGCCCAGATCCATCCAAGTGGTTTCCAGATCTTTGCCAGATAAATATTCGCTCCGCCGCGCCACTGTCCGTTTGCATCCTTTTCTCTTGTATACACGCCAAGCAATGCCTCAGAATATTTTAATGCCATCGCGACAAAACCGATCACCCACATCCAGAAAACCGCTCCGGGACCTCCTAACGCGATCGCACTTCCGACACCGATGATGTTGCCGGTTCCGATCGTATTTGCAAGTGTCGCTACCATCGCCGACCAGCTTGAGATTCCTTCTTCACTCTTACTGTGCGCTGCATCACCGAATGTTGCCTTCAGCATGTAGCCAAAATGTTTGATCTGGACAAAATCGCATGCCACGGTGATTACAAGACCGCCGCCGATCAGCAGGGCAAGGATCGGGAATGTCCACATCCAGTTCGTAAATGCCATGATTGCATTGTAAATTGCCATATGATCTTCCCCCTGTTATTTCAGTAATGACGCAAAGTACATAAAGATACGGTCCTGATCCAATGTTCCCTTGATCGGATCTCTGTGCATCAGCTCCGGATGCCACTGTACCATAATGATCGGCAGCTCCTTATGTATCATTCCTTCTATAATACAGGTTCTCTTGCACTCTATCTCCAGGTTCTCATCATTTTCGATCTTTTCCAGCCATTCTTTTTTCTGCTCCGGGCTGAGCTTTCCTGAAAGCCATACCTGACCGATCTTAAATCCTTTTCCCGGTCTTTTTACAGCCTGATGATGAGCAGAATTGACAATTCCGGTATCGCCGTAGATGATCGCGAATGGAGTTCCTGAAATGCTGACCGTATCATGCAGCTTGTTCTCATTCGGAACATATTTATGCATGATTCCATTCTCCAGATCCTGGATCAATGTTCCCCCAAAATAAACATTAACCAGCTGCATTCCTCTGCAGATCGCCAGGATCGGCTTCTTTGCTTTTACCGCAGCGTCGATCATTGCCATCTGCTCATCATCCAGCGTTCTGTCGAGGTTCATGCTGCCCTGATTCTCTTCCCCATAAAGCTCAGGATCAACATCCGGCAGACCTCCCGGAAATATCACTCCGTCGCAGTCTTCAATGTCCTTCGGATCAAGCGTGATGGACAACTCCACGTTCAGATCCTTCATGGCATCCTGAGTTCCTTCATACAAACCGTATTCATCAATACCACGCTCAACATACAACACCTTTTTCTTCACATCTTTACCTCCTGTTTATCTGATTCTGCCTGAGTCCGTATCCCATGACTACGGTCAAAAGATACGAATCTTCGCCAGATCATTGTACTATTTCCATTTTGCTGCTGTGCAAAATCATGTAAAACATTACGTTTTCATCATTGACAGGTAAAAAAACTATAGGTATAATAGAAACATCTCTTAAAGCAATTTCATTTCGCACGAGTGGCTCAGTGGTGGAGTATCGCCTTGCCAAGGCGAGGGTCGCGGGTTCGAATCCCGTCTCGTGCTCTCGTTATGTACCCCGGAATCTTATAACAGGTTCCGGGGTTTTTAGATATAAAAGAAGTAATCTTCCGATATGAAATGCTTATTTGTTCCTGCGAAGCTTCTCAACAAACTCTTTCAATCTCTTACATCCCTCAACGACATTCTCATAGCTATTCGCGAAGGACATCCGGACATAATGATCACCTTCCGTCCCGAATACATCGCCCGGAACAAGGGCAACTTTTGCGTTCTCAAGGAGCAGCGGTGCGAATTCCTGCCCGGTCATGCCGAGTTTTTCAATGTTGATGAAGATATAGAATGCACCTTTCGGACAGCGGCAGCTTAAGCCGTCGATCTCATTGATGGCTTTGACTGCGTAGTCGCGGCGTCTCTGATACTCTTTGACCATGTCGGTGACTTCGTTTTTCTCTTCTTTGAGGGCAACGACGCCTGCTTTCTGTACGAAGGAAGTTGCGCATGTGACCACATGCTGATGAAGCTTGTTGACGGTCTTAACAATCTCCTCATTGCATGCAGCATATCCGAGTCTCCATCCGGTCATGGAATACGCCTTTGAGAAGCCATTCAATGTGATGGTACGCTCTTTCATTCCCGGAAGGGAAGCGATGCTGATGTGCTTTGCATCATCATATAGCAGTCTCTCGTAAACCTCATCGGAGATGACCATGATGTCGTTCTTCACTGCGATTTCCGCCAGTTCCTTTAAGACATTCTCAGCGAGAACACCTCCGGTCGGGTTGCTCGGTGTGATGAGGACCATGGCTTTTGTTCTCGGAGTTACCTTTGCGCGGATCTCATCGAGATCGATCTGGTAATCATTCTCTTCCTTTAATGTATAGGTGATCGGTGTTGCGCCAAGAAGCTTCGGTACATTTAAGTAGTTTAACCAGCCTGGATTCGGAACGAGAATTTCATCGCCCTCATCGAGAATCGCTGTCATTACATCGAAGACAGCCTCGGAAAGACCAACGCTGACGATGATCTCGGACGGCTTGTAGTCGACATTATTCTGAGTCTTTAATTTCCAAGCGATCGCCTCGCGGAGCTCCATGGTACCGAAGTTGGAGGTGTAGAAAACGTCACCTTTCTCGATATCGGCGATGCAGGCTTTTTTGATATATTCCGGTGTGTCAAAATCCGGACGACCAAGTTCAAAGTGGATCACGGTCTCACCGGCACGCTCCATTGCAAGCGCTTTTTCGTTTACTTTTCTGATTCCGGACGGAGCGAGCTCGTCCATTCTTTTTGCAAATAATTTATCCATCACTAAAGTTCCTTTCTGCTTTACGCTTCCCAGTCCAGAAGGAGCGACCTGATATTGGCTGTTTCAATCCGTATTGCCCCGCTGTTTTCACACGCAGCGGGACAATACATGTTTTCTGATTAATATGCGGTCGTCATAGCGCCGTCTAAGAGGATCGTCTGGCCGGATACATATGTGTTTGCCTCAGAGCAGAGCCATGTTGCGAGACGACCGTACTCATCGATAGTGCCGTAGCGCGCCATCGGGAATTTCTTAAGGTCCTCTTTTTCATAGTCGGATACGCTGATTCCGGCTTTATCCGCGCGCATCTTATTTAAGCTCTCGATTCTTGCTGTGCCGATACGACCAGGTCCGATGACATTGATCAGGATGTTGTCCTTGCCGACTTCTCTTGCAAGTGTCTTGCTCATGCCGACAACACCCATTCTCATGGTGTTGGAAAGGATCAGGTTGTCGAGGCAGTCCTTAACAGAAGAGGATGTAGAGTTTACGATACGGCCACCGCCGAGACGTTTCATGGACGGGAGTACCGCACGGATGGTTCTTACATAGGAAAGGAGACACATATTGAAAGCGCCTGTCCATGCTGCGTCATCAAAGTTCTCGAACGGTCCCGGCTTCGGACCCGGGCACATATTTACTAAAGCGTAGATGTCGCCGAGAGTATCGACCGTATGTTTTACAAGTGCGTCAATGTCTTCCGGTTTATTCACATCGCAGAGGAATGTTTCCGGTCTATTTCCGGTCTCTTTCTCGATCTCGTCCTGCGCCGCGTAGAGCTGATCCTTAAACGGTTCCGCGGTGCAGATCATAACCTTTGCGCCCTCACGCGCCATCTCTGTTGCGATTCCTTTTCCAAGTCCTGCTGCAGATGCCATGCAAAGAACAACTTTATCTTTTAAACCTAAATCCATGATAGATACCTCCAATTTAAATATTTTGAAACTGGTAACTGTTTATCTCTTCACAGCTATCCGGGATCAAATTATTGTTTTAATTATTTGAATTGTTTGATTAAAATACAGTAATTGAATAAGTTCTATTTCTCCGGATGCTTTTTCAAGTCAACGACCGGGTTCACAAGCGGTGCCATCTCAAATCCGTCCGGTCCCTGGATGCGGCATTCCGCTATGTCGCCGTCCTGAATGTGGAATGCTCTCGGTGTTCCGGTGGAAAGGATGTCTCCTGCGTACCAGCCCTGAATACTGCTGTGCAGGGACACGAGGCGTGCCGGGCGGTGTGTCATATTCGCAACTACGTTTTCCGCGTGAACCTCGCCATTGTGGATGCTCTGTACATTTAATTTCAGCACATCCGGAACCTCATCCGGTGTTACGAGCTGCGGTCCAAAGGAGAAGAACGTCGGGAAGTTCTTGACGATGCAGAGGTATCTCGGATTTCCTGTCACATAATCATTTCCCTTTAAGATGGACTCCTCTGTCATGTCGAGGATCGTTGTGTATCCGACGATGGCATCCTGCCAGTTCTCCTCGGAAACGTCTCTGCAATCCTTTCCCATGATGATTCCAAGCTCTGCCTCAGCGGTCGTCTTCTGCGCTTCTTTTAACTTCGGAAGCAGGATCTCGTCCCCAGGTCCGATCAGGGTATCTGCCATCTTGAAGAAGCTTCCCGGGAATCCCTTCGGCGCTGCGGATCCGATGTCTCCCGCATGATCCACATAGTTAAGACCGATTCCAAAGATACGTTTCGGGTTGCGGTAAAGCGGACCATATACAACATCTGCGTTCGGGACAAGACCTGCAATGTTCTCAAGCTCTTCCTTTCCGCCCTCGTTATACCATTTTGTTAAGCCCGGGATCTGCTGTTTCTGGATCAGGCTCATCATGTCTTCCGCCCATGCAGTTCCCTTTGCGGCGTTCAGCGCCTTGATCGGAAGAATACCGCGATTTAATACGATACCGGCTTTTTCTGTTCCGTTTACCTTGATAGTTGCTAATCTCATGCTGAATCCTCCTTATACTGTGACTTCTTTGTGGTTCCCGCTTCATGCGGAGCTTCTGTTCTGACGCATCCGACCTCTGTGCGGTAACTCTTTATGTACCTTGCTTGTTTCTGACATTACTGTAACATCTATGAGAAAAGATTTCCAACTCGCTTTCAGATATGGATGTATAAGCAAATGCTTATAGGGGATAAACGAAAAGCGCCCGGAACAGAATTCTGTTCCAGACGCTTTTCGCCTGATACTATATATTTTGACAGATACGCAGTCGGTATCCATCCACGTTATTTCTTCGCAAGCATTAGATATTTAATAAAGTCATCCACCGTCGGTCCAACGCCGGGATAGCGCTTCATTGTCAGCAGAATTGCCCTCTTCGCCAGAGGATCCCCGAGCTTATAATAACACAGCTTTTCGGTATTCTCCGTGTATTTTAAAAGCCCATCCCGGAAGAAAATAATACCGGTCTGTCCATTTCTCGCCACGTTATAGGCTGTCTGAAGCTGATCGAAGGACATCACGACGTTTGGCTCAAATCCCGAATGCGCACAGATATCCATACTCCTGCGATAGGCATCGTGATGTTTTTTGAGCATCAAAAACGGTTCCTTCGCGACGAGGGAAAGATCAACAGCCGGTACCGAATCATCCAGAAAACTTCTGTTTAAGATCGCCTCTCTCGAGATCTGATATTGTTTCATTCTGTCATTGACCTCAAAGGATGCCGGAACAGCCATTACCATATACTCATATCCCAGTGTCACACTCTCAAACATTTCCGGATCCAGCACCTCGACATCGATCGTGATATTGAACTGTCCGGAACGGAGACCTGCGTCCATGCCGGAGGCATCCGTCTCCGTCACATTGATCCTGCATTTCGGATTGAGCCGGTAGTAGCCACGGATGATATCCGGGAAAAGATAGGCGCAGAAATATCCGGAAGTTCCAATATTGATGATTCCCGTCCGGATTCCGGCAAGATCCGCAAAGTGATGTTCGATTTCATTCCTCAGCTCATAAATCTTTCTCGCCTGCTCAAGGTAATACTGCCCTGCCGGTGTCAATGCCACCGGCGTGACGGCACGGTCAAAAAGCGGGATCCCGTAAAGGTCCTTTTCCAGCTTTTTGATTGCGCCGCTGAGCGCTGGCTGGGACACATAAAGCTTTTGGGCTGCCTTCGAAAAGCTGCCCTCTTTGGCGATCTCCATCACATATTCATATTCGCGCCTGCTGAACATGCCGCATTCACCCCTTGTTTCTATCTGGTGGTTTCCTGTATCTGCCAGTGCCATTGCCAATCCGCGCAAAGATTTCCCTAGTTCCCATCTCCCGGAAATCCCGCAATATTTCCAATGCTACGATACCTATCTGCATGGCAACGATGACGCAACCAAAGACCGCTATCGCGCGCTGAAAGCATCCGGCGTTGGTACGGTACAGCAGTGTTTGCTGTGTCACCAGTGCGAAAAAATCTGTCCCCAGCATATTGCAATCCCC
>ERZ780168.3923-NODE-3923-length-10968-cov-5.624759_pt1 | contig 10968 bp, 8 predicted proteins | sample MGYA00510981_ERZ780168 | MGnify/ENA primary metagenome ERZ780168 (study PRJEB29588, sample SAMEA2158769) | human gut metagenome | biome: human gut; feature: human-associated habitat; material: faeces | place: Denmark | collected 2008/2010 ...
CTTTTCTTCCCCTTTCGCTCACTACTCGTTCACGAGTGGTCTGGTTTGGCCGGTTTTCGGGATCTATCTGAAAAAATTTTTTGCCGCTCATAATTGGCTCCTTTCGTTTCGTTCGGGTTGACAGGCCGGAACGAAACGGGGCGGGGAGCGGCAGCCCACGCCCAGGCGCTCAAAGAAACGGGTTTTGTGAGATATGAGCCACAGTATATAAAAAGCGAGCCACAACTCACTTTCATGAGCATGGCTCGCTGCTGCGTTATTGGAATATTTTTCGTAGTGGCATGGGCGTCCGCCGTACAAACGGTAAACCCCGCCTTATTTTGACCTCCTTTGTGTTGGCGCTCTCATCCATATCCCCCTTTACTCCGAAATATGAGTTATAACTCACTTTGCATGAGCTGTATGGTTATTTATATGAGCGGAAGCACACCCTACAATGATGTAGAGGTGATGTGTAGTGAACAATCCGCTGGATCTATTTGCATGGAAGGTGCGGTCAGAACGGAAGCGCCAGCATCTGACGCAGAAGCAGTTAGCTGAACGCCTCGGTATGAACCCCCGCACGATTATAGATTTGGAGACCTGCCAGAGTAATCCGAAATTTGAAACGGTGGTCCTTGTCGCCAAAGAACTGAATATCAGCGTGGACGCCGCCATCTTCCCGGAAATGGTAAATCAGACAGTCTCGAAAACAGTCGTGGACTTCTTTGCCGGGAAAAGCGAAGCAGAGATCGAAAAATTTATCGCGCTCTGCAAACAGGCGGAAGCCTTCCAGAAAGACGAGTAACGCGGTCGGGTTCGATGTGCCCGGCCGCGTTACTGTTTCACCCGTTTGCTATGCGGGCAGTTTATTCTTCTTTTGTTTTGTAAGCATTTTTCAGATGCTCGAAGGACTCCTGGCTGATGACATGCTCCATCCGGCAGGCGTCCTTTTCCGCCGTTACCGGGTCTACGCCGGCCTCGATCAGCCGGTCGGTAAAGAAGCGGTGCTTTTCGTAGATCTGCTCCGCCACTTCCCGGCCCACATCGGTCAGATGGAGAAAGTGATCTTCGTCCATCATAAGAAAGCCGCCGTTCCGCAAGGTAGCCACTGCATGGCACACACTGGGCTTTGACACCTCCATGTGCCGGGACACATCCACGGAGCGTACCATGCCTTTCTTTTTCTGGATTACCAACACAGCCTCCAGATAGTCCTCGCCGGAAGCGTGCAGTTTTTTACCAGGGGGCATTGACTGCACCTGCTTCTTGCGCGTGGGAGAAGAAAGCCCGTAAGAGACTCACAGCCTCCCCGTCCATAGGTCGGTGCCACAGCACCTTGCTCCCCTGAATGAACAACAGGTAGGTGCAGCATTTATAAATAAGTTCCGGGTCATGTGTAATCAGGAACAGGCTCTTTCCCAGTTCTTTCAGGCGGTTTAAGTTGTCCGATACCTCCAGCATATGCCGGTAATCCAATCCGCTGGTAGGCTCGTCAAATATCAGGATCTTTTTGCCTGATGCTATTGCACTGCCAATCGCCACCCTCTGCTTTTCACCGCCGGACAGGGACATGGGGTGTAGCTTTACTTTGTCCAACAGGTCAAGGCTGTTCAGTATCTCCTTGGCGCGAGCCGTGTCCGCTTTCTCGTCCTCACCGTCCATACTGAGCAGCAATTCGTCCAGCACATCTTCCGTGAATAGCTGGTGGTTTACATCCTGCATTACCATATAGGAGATATGCCTGCGCTGCTTTGCGTCATAGGAGGCCCCATCCATTTCAAGCATACCTTTTGCTTTTTTATCCAGGCCGCACAGACACCGGGCGAAGGTGGATTTTCCCGCGCCGTTGTTTCCGATGATGCCGATGATCTCCCCTTGGGGCAGAGTCAGGTCTGGAATATCTACATTGAGAGGGCCGTGCTTTTCATAGGAGAACTGGAACCCTCTGATATTTAATTGCGGGGCGGAAGGCTTGGGCGAGGCCTCTGGAGGCAGATGGAATGGATCCAGCGCCCGCAGCCCTATTCCCTGCAATTCATCGGGCGATAATTTTTGAAATTCCGCCCCAGTAAATTCCCGTACAATACTTCCGTGCTTCATGTAGATAATCCGATCTGCGTAGGGAACGAGATAATAAAGCCGGTGTTCCGCGACGATCACAGTCTTTTTCTCGGACCGCCAGTGCCGGATTACGCCAATTAAATCTTCAATGGTGGAAATATCCAGGTTGGAGGATGGCTCGTCCAGTACAAAGATGTCCGGGTGGATTGCGTCGGCAGAGGCGCAGGCGATTTTCTGTTTTTCCCCACCGGATAGGGCAAACAAGCTCCGGTTCAGCAGTTTTTCCAGCTTGAGGCTGTGGGCAGTCTCCTCCAGACGCTTCCGCATCTCCGGGACTGGCAGGGCCATGTTTTCACACCCAAAAACAATCTCACTGGTGGTATCTACATTGTAGAATTGTGTTCTTGGGTTTTGGAATACAGACCCCACCCGCTGTCCGATTTGATAAAGGGGATAGTCTTTTAGCTCTTTCCCATCTAAGAGGACTTGCCCGGTCAGTTTCCCACCGTAGTAGTGTGGGATCAAACCGTTGATCAGCCGGGTTAGTGTTGTCTTGCCACAGCCAGACTCTCCACAGAGTAGGATAGTTTCACCGTCCTGAATTGCCAGATTGATATGGCTTAGGTTGTTCTCGGTTTCCCCACTCTCATAGGTAAAGGAAACATCTTTCAATTCAATCACAATATCACCTCCTTACCACGGGCTGAAAAAGTATGTAGAGAGCAGTGCAGTTCCGGCAATCAGCACCGCCAGCAGATCCCAGCCGGTAAACCCGACCTTTGTGATATTGGTGCGCCGGACCGGGTTATCCAGGCCGCGGGTCAAGGCTGCCGCAGAGAGATCATCCCCGATTTTGACCACCGAGATCATCAGGGGAATAAAACGGTATTCAATCAGGGCGGCGGGATTTTGCCAGAACTTCTTTGTCCCGAACTGGACCTCCCGCATCCGCATGGCATCCTTGATGGCCGCCGACTCCTCCTGCATGGTAGGGATAAAACGAAACAGGACGGAGAGCGGAATGGTGATCTGCCGCCCAATGTGCATCCGGCCAAGTGCGGTAATGCACTCGCTGGCCGTGGTGGACTTGATAATATAGGCTCCCATAACAAAAGCCGGAAACAGCCGCAGAACCAGTCCCACCAACAGGACTACCAGCATATTAACAATCATGGGAAACTGGACGGAGTTCTGGATAGCCTGCACAAACAGCCCCGCTGCGAACAGGCAGAAGAACACCGTTGCCGTCTTATACTGCCGGTTAGTCAGCAACAGCACAAAGGGAATCATCGCCACCGCGATCATAAAGGCGGTGTGGCTATATAGAAATTCTGCGGTAGCGACAACGGCCATCAGCAACAGCTTGGTTCGTGGGTCCAAGCAAAAGCCTGTTCTGTTTTCAACAACCGCTTGAAGCTGCTTCATTACACAATGCCCGCTCTTTCAAAGTGTTTTTTCAGCATTTTATGGCCCAGAAGCGCGCCCAGAATACCGCCCACAAACAGCAGCGCAAAACCCAAATACATCATCCAGGAGGGCATCAAGGATTGCAAGGTGTTTGCGTACTGATCACCCATGGAGGTGTGGATGTTTTCCCAATACGCTTCACCGGCAAACCAGAGATTGGCGGGGCAACCCATGATACCGAGGCAAAAGCAGGCATAGCTCAGAACAGTGACTTTGAATTTCTGATAGCCGCCGATTTTGAGCACAACATCGCTTAGAATGCCGCCGAGCACCCAGCCGAGCAGGCCGATCCAGCCATAGCCGATTAAATAGAAGAAGATACCGCCAATGATGCCGGTAATGGTAAGCATTCCAAATTTCTTGATTTTTGTGTAATACAGCATCATAGGGATACCGCATACAATCGGCCAAATCACAAAAAGGAATGGATATACTACTGGTAACGCAGTTAATAGTCCAACGACAAAGAAAATGACGAGAGTCATTGCAGAATAAATACCAACATTGATAAGATCTTTGCCTGTAAGTTTATTTGTGTTTTCCATTTTCAAAAAGTCCTTTCAATATAATTTCGATTGATATATTAAGAAGCAAGAATCATTTTAAATATGAGAGATTAAACCACCTTCCTTTATCACAGTTAGTTAGATTGCGCTAACTTCCAATCAAAAATTTTGGGGATCAAATCCCCAAAACGGTTTGCCACCCGGAACTGAAAAAAGCGGCCAATGTATGAGCATATTTTATCGCGGCATCTTTCGGATAATTGTGCAAGACAATTTCTGCGATAGATGAATAGTAAGAATGAACAAGCATATGCCACTCGTCATCCTCCAAATCATGTACGGGAACTCCGCGTTCCTTCAGTTCCGCAATTAGCTTTTGTGTCTCCCGAACATCGGAACGCACCACATCATCCAGAAAAGAAGCATATTTTGTCCCCGCAGACTGCATCAGCAGCAGTTTGAATACATCAAAATATTCATAAATGTATTCGATAATCTGGCGGATCGTGTCCTCCGACAGTTTCCAGAGTTGCTTTAATTCATCCGTCCGAGCTAATTCAAAATGCTTGATGACAGAATCGGAATACATCTCAGATACCGCCTGAACCACTGGTTCGACAAGTGCGCCGAACAAAGCCTCTTTGTCCTCGAAATGATTGTAAAATGCCCCGTTTGTCACATGGGCGGCCTTACAGATTTCACGGATACTGGCACGCTCAAACCCGTTTTCCAGAAAATGTTCTTTTGCACAGGCCAAAAGATTTTCATGGGTCTGTTGAAAATCCCTTGACATTTCCATCCCTCCATCCTATACTTGAATTACACTGTAATATTACACCGTAATTCAGATTATATCACGATGCCATCGAAAATGCAATACCCTCCTTGTATTTTCAGTTGCTCGAAAGGAGGCTTTCTTATGCCAAATAAAGAACCGGGTGCAATCCGCCAACTCTTTGCTTTTGTGGGCGAGAGAAACAGCAAAATGCGTATTTCCATTCTTCTTGCTGTGTTAGGGGAAATGTTTGGTATCGTACCATTCCTAATGGTGGCGCTGTTGGCGGATGAACTCTACCGCGGTACAACCACCATACAGCGTGTTTTGTTCTTTAGTGGAATAGCCGCCATATGTCAGCTTATAAAAATGCTTCTCACATGGCGATCTTCTCTTATGTCCCACAAAATTTCCTTCACAATTTTGAAAAATATCCGTGAAGCAATTACAGATCGGATGGCAAAAGTCCCAATGGGCGTTATGCTGGAAACGCCTACGGGAACTTTCAAAAACCTAATTGTAGATAATGTTGCAAAGTTAGAGGATTCTATGGCTCATTTTATGCCAGAGCTGCCATCGAATATTGCAGCGCCGTTGTGCAGTATTCTCCTGATTTTCATTCTGGACTGGCGCATGGGGCTTGCATCCCTAATCACAATTCCACTGGGTATTCTCTTTTTCGCTGCTATGATGCGCGGTTATGGCCCTCGAATGGAAAACTATATGCGCTCTGCCAATGATATGAACAGCTCCTTAGTAGAATATGTCAGCGGCATTCAAGTCATTAAAGCGTTTAACCGTTCTGCATCCTCTTATGGAAAATACTCAAAGTCTGTCAACTATTTTCACGATTCTACAATGGAGTGGTGGAGTCAATGCTGGTTTTGGAATGCAGCGGCACGAGCCGTCCTGCCTTCTACTCTTTTGGGTACATTGCCAGTAGGCGCATGGCTTTACATGGAGGGAACGCTTTCACTTCCCGTATTTTTAATATCTTTAGTAGTTCCGCTGGGGTTCGTTGCTCCATTGATGAAAGTGTCCGAGGCGATGGAGCAAGTCAGCATGATAAAAGGTAATTTGGAGCAAGTAACCGCTTTCCTAAAAACCCCGGAACTTGTCCGACCCTCTGAGCCTGTATCTTTGGGAGAACGGACTTACCAATTTGAGGATGTGCATTTCGGTTACAAAGAAACCGAAATTCTCCACGGTATTTCTTTTCAAACGAAGCCCGGTACTATGACGGCTATTGTTGGGCCTTCCGGTTCTGGTAAATCCACGATTGCAAAACTGATGGCTGGTTTTTGGGATGTGACTTCTGGCTCTGTGCGTTTCGGCGGCCAGGATATTCGTCAAATCCCTTTTGAGCAGTTGATGGGTGAAATCAGTTATGTGGCACAGGACAATTTCTTGTTTGACAAATCCATTCGTGAAAATATCCGTATGGGTAATCCGTCAGCGACAAACGCAGAAGTAGAAGCGGTCGCAAAAGCCGCTAACTGCCATGACTTCATTATGCAGTTAGAGCAGGGATATGACACACTGGCCGGTGATGCCGGAGACCGACTTTCTGGCGGGGAGCGCCAACGTATTACGATTGCGAGGGCCATGCTAAAACCGTCATCCGTAGTCATTTTAGACGAGGCCACTGCCTATGCTGATCCAGAAAATGAGGCGCTAATTCAACAGGCAATCAGCAAATTAGTGGCCGGAAAGACATTGATTGTTGTAGCGCACCGTTTGAATACGATTCGCAATGCCGATCAAATTCTGGTTGTGGCAAACGGAAATATTGCAGGCCGTGGGACACAAGAAGAACTTCTCCGGGAATGCCCCATCTATCAAAAGATGTGGCAAGATTATGCCGGAACCATAGAAGAATCAGACTTGAAAGGAGGAGTGGAAAACCATGCTTGAAATGATACGCCGGATTTTTAAGATTGCGGGTAGAAGCCGACAGAAAATCATCGTTGGCATCACATTTAATATTCTCAAATCCTTTTTCAATGGTTTTATGATGTTCGGTGTTTTTTGGATTTTATTACATTTAGAAAATCTTACACCTACTATTATTCTACAAGCCTTTGGTGTTGTATTAGGAAGTGTTATCGGACGCTTTTTCTTCCAATGGATGTATGACCGTACCATGAGTGGAACGGGATATGATATTTTCCGTGATTATCGTCTGGAAATAGGAGAAAAATTGAAACAGGCTCCTATGGGCTACTTTTCAGAGCAAAATTTAGGAACTATTCAGACAATACTTACTACGACGATTGCTGATTTAGAGGGTTACTCCATGCTTGCAATCGAGCAGATGACAAGCGGTGTTGCTATGGCAGCTCTCATGTCAATTATGATGTTCTTTTTCAACCCTATCATTGCCATTTTAAGTTTGATTGGACTATTATTAGGTTTACTTGTTCTTCGTTGGGTCCGCAGTAGAGCCGCGCAATATGCTCCTATTTATCAAGAAGCACAGGAAAACCTGGTGAGCAAAACAATGGAATATATCCGAGGGATTTCTGTTCTACGGTCTTTCTCCAAAGGTGAGGAAGGACAACGAGAAGTACGCAGCGCATTTCAAAAAAAGTGGGATGCAGATTATGGGCAGGAAAAGGCTACGGCCGGGGTTCTCCGTTTTTATATTCTGGTCTATAAGCTCATGAGCTGTGTACTGATTGCTGCGGCGAGTTTGCTTTTTATGGCTGGAAAAATAAGTTTGCCCTATTGCTTGACTTTCCTGTTTTGCGCATTTACTGTGTACTCTGACTTAGAAACAATGGGAAACAGCGCTTTTTTGAGCAAGAAAATCAACACAGAACTGGATCGGTTAGAAGAAGTCACCAATATACCTCAAATGGACACCAGCACAGACAAATTAGAAACTTCCCACTACGATATAACACTGGATCATGTATCATTTGGCTATGACAAGCGGCAGGTCATCCATGACATCTCTCTGAACATTCCAGAACATACTACCTGTGCTATTGTTGGCCCATCTGGAAGTGGAAAAACAACTTTGTGTAATTTAATTGCCCGGTTTTGGGATGTGCAAGATGGCGCTGTACGAATTGGCGGAAAGGATGTAAAAAACTATACTGCGGATAGTATTTTGGAGCATATCAGCATGGTCTTTCAGAATGTATATCTTTTCCACGATTCTATTGAAAACAACATCAAATTTGGAAAGCCCGATGCTACCCACGAGGAAGTAGAAGCTGCCGCAAAACGTGCTTGCTGCCATGATTTTATTTCAGCGTTGCCAGATGGGTACAATACAATCATCGGCGAGGGAGGCTCTACACTTTCCGGCGGAGAGAAGCAACGAATTTCTATTGCCAGAGCGATTCTTAAAGATGCACCTATTATTATTTTGGATGAGGCCACTTCCAGCGTTGATCCGGAAAATGAGCAGGCACTTTTATCTGCGATTTCAGAACTGACGAAAAATAAAACCTTAATTTCGATTGCCCATCGTTTGAGTACAGTGGAAAACGCAGATCAAATCATTGTAATAGATCAGGGTAGAATTGCTCAACAGGGAACTCACCAGTCTTTGATTTCACAAGAGGGAATTTATAGAAATTTCCTAAACCTCAAACTCGCATCCGCTGGATGGCAGCTTTAATTACATAGCATGATATAAAGGCCGGGATTTATCGCCCTGTGGCGGCAAATTCCGGCCTCTTTTATACTATACTTATCCGTAGATCAATTCCTGAAAAACGATTTTCTCCGCCTGCGCTTTCAGCAGCGGGTCGGCGTTCGCATTCGAGCCCGCGTCCGGTGTCTCCGGCTGCGGCGGCACGATGCTGCTGCGCACGGCCTCGAGCACCTTGTCGCGCCCCGGAAACTGCATCATTTCCAGCATCGGCACCGCCTGCTGCGCGAACGCGGGGTTAAAGACCCCCAGCTGATACAGCTGCCGCGCCAGCTCGTTTTGCGACGCGGTCGCATACGGACTCTCCTTCTGCGCGTGCACCGACACGTCGAACGCCGGCGCGCGCTGCAGCGCCATGCCGTCGGCGTCCATGCCGACGGTCCGTGAGCGCAGTCCGGCGTTGGAGTACGTGCAGAACGCGTAGCCCTGCGCGCCCGGCGCCGCCACGCGAAACGGCCGCGTCTCGGTGTAGTACGCGCGGATGAGCTCGATCACGAGCTCGACCACGCGCTCGAACGCGCGGTAGCTCGCGCGCAGCGTGTCGCGGCTGGACTTGCTTCCGGCCTCCTGCAGCGCCGCGATGGCGCTCGCCGCCGTCACGCCGCCGGACACGCTGCCCTGCGTCACGTCGCGGCTGTTGCTCGTCTCCTTGAGCTCGTCGATCTTCAGCTGCAGCATGTTCACCCACTGGCCGTCGAGGTTGTAGAGGCTGATCTGGCGCAGGCGCTCGTCGTCGATGCTGCCCTCGACCTCAACGAGCGGCTTCGACCAGTCGAGAAATTCCTGCGCGTTCACGCCGCAGCCCTTCTTGACCCAGAAACGCGGGGTGGAGGCCTTCATGCTCATCTCCAGCAGGTTGCCGCTCAGGCGGTCGATGTACTGCTGCGGGTCCTTGCTCACGGCGATCATGCCGAAGCCGCACGGCGTGCCCGCCTCGGGGTAGAGCACGTCGAACACGACCGGGTACTGCCCGTGCGGGTAGAAGCCGCCGGCCATGGCGGGGTCGTTCTCGCTCGCGTAGAGCAGGTCGCGCCCCGTGAATTTGATCAGGTGCAGCGCCGTGCCGCCGCCGGGCAGCGGCTTTTTGTAGTACCAGTCCACGACGATGCTCTTGCCCGAGGTATCCACCGCGTCGTCGTACAGATACTGCGCCAGCTCCACGCCGCAGCTGCCGGGCCGCGCGTCAGGCCAGGCGGCGGAAATGTCGTCGTTGTCCATGAGCGCGCACACGAAGAGGTTGCGGCTGGCCTGAATGTCGGTGATGCCCGGCTCCCAGAACAGGTTCAGCAGGTCGAGCTGGCGCACGGCCACGTCGCCGAGGCCGTTGCTCCCGGCGCTGTCCCAGAACACGCCGTAGGCCGCGCACCCGTGCTTGAGCTTGTACCACCACGCATCCGACCACACCTGCTCAAAGTGCGTCTTTTCCAGCACCGCCGGCACGATGGCCGACAGCGCCTTTGCGTCCGGCTCATCCTGCTCGCTGCGCGGCAGGATCACCGCCTCCGGGAAGCTGTCCATCGCGTCGGCGTGCTTCGAGACGATGGCGTTGAACAGCCACGCGCTCGTCGGCTCCACCACGTCGGCCCCCTGCTCGCGGCGGCGGTCGCGCAGGTACTGCCAGTGCCGCAGGCGGTACCACTGCTCATCGGCGATGATGCGCGCCTCAAGCGCGCGCTTGCCGTCCTTGTACCGGCGCAGAAGCTCCGTGCCGCGCGCCACGTCGTCCGGCGTGATCATGGGCGCGGCCATATCCGGCCCGAGCGGCTCTGCCGTACCGGCCGCCGCCAGCATCGCCGCCGCATCCGCCGCGCGGTAGGGCATGGGGTTCGTTTTCTCGTTTGTCATAGGCTCTCCTTTGCTGCCGTTTCCGGCGAAATGGTTTACATAACTTTTTGCGTTTTGCGAGAAAAAGAGACTGCCGTCGCAGTCTTTTTCTGTTTACATAATCAGTCGCTGCTCAGCGGGTCGAACACTTTCGGCGTCCGCTGCACCACGGGCCGCGGCGCGATGGGGTCGGACTGGCACAGATACCGGATCTCGTCGGCGATGTGGTCCTCCTGCCGCGTGTCCACGTCCTCGGGCGCGTGTGCGTCGTAGCGCAGCAGCGGCAGCGTGCGCCGCGTGTCCCGGCAGTTGCGGAACACGTACAGCATCGGCAGCCCGGCTTCGTCGAATGCCAGCCGGTAGTGGACCTGCATCCAGCCGGGCAGGCGCTTGTGGTCGCCGGGCTCGAAGTACACGCCGTACCGGTCGGCAATGTCGGCGATGCTGTCGCCGCGCGACGCGTCCCAGATCGCGGGGTCGGCCACGCCGCGGATGTCCCGGCCGCGCAGATAGGGGTGCGTGGCCTCCGTGGTGCGGATCTGCTCAAAGATCTGCTCCGGCGTCCAGCGCACGCCGGTGTCTGGCTCGCCGGGCACGCAGCCGTAGAGCTCAAGGATGCGGTACAGCCGCCCGTCGAAGTCCACCGCCCACCAGCCCACGGAGAAGGGCTTGGCGTACCCGAAGTCGAA
>ERZ780168.3924-NODE-3924-length-10964-cov-3.998167_pt1 | contig 10964 bp, 11 predicted proteins | sample MGYA00510981_ERZ780168 | MGnify/ENA primary metagenome ERZ780168 (study PRJEB29588, sample SAMEA2158769) | human gut metagenome | biome: human gut; feature: human-associated habitat; material: faeces | place: Denmark | collected 2008/2010 ...
ACGACTATTTTAAGATAAAAAAGGAGATGTGTCTTAGTTTTGACACACCCCCTTTCTTTTTTTTGTAACCCAATGGTTTACGGGGTGGGAATCATTGAGTTTTTCCCGTAATCCATTGACTTACGTACCGTAAACCATTCGCTTACGCCCAACAAGTCATAGGCTTACGTCCGGGGGCTCTTATTGGTTTCCCGGACGTAGGGCCTACATCTCCTATCTCAAGGCAGGCAAGATATATTTCCATATCAAGTCGATCTCGGCCTGCATATCGCCGATATTCGCGGTCATGGCGATTACCGCATCTTGCTCGGGCAATATAATAATGTATTGTCCATTGGCTCCGTCGGCACGAACGGCGTTATGGCGGCAACGCCACATTTGGTAACCGTAGCCTTGTAACCAGTCACTATCTTTCGGCTTCATCTTCAAGTTCTCCGGTCTCATCCCGGCGGGCAAAGAGGCTATCTTGGAGGTGGTGGCTTCCTCTATCCAGCTTTCGGGGAGCAATTGCTTACCGTTCCATTTTCCCTTTTGCAGGAAAAACTGACCCATTTTCGCTAGATCCTCGGTCTTGAGATACAAACCCCAACCGCCGCAATTGATGCCTTGGGGACTCTCTTCCCAAGTAGCGCCGACAATACCCAGCGGACGGAACAGGCGGGGATAGAGATAATTGATCACCTTCTCCCCCGTCACCTTCTGGATGATAGCGGAAAGCATATACGTGCCGAGGCTGTTGTATACGAAATAGGTTCCCGGTTTATGTACCAACGGCGCCGAGAGGAAGAGCTTTGCCCAATCGGCCTTCTCGTTCCCCTTCTGCCGTACTAAAGCGGTGGGATCGACATCATGGCCGGAGGACATGGTCAATAGGTGACGTATCTCCAGCTCTTTCAAGTAAGGGCTTACCTCGGCCGGTAATTGGTCGGGGAAGAAGGAGATCACCTTGTCCGTGACCTTCAATTTACCCTCCGCGACGGCGAAACCGATAGCCGTAGCCGTAAAGGTCTTGCTAACGGAGTTCAAGACATGCGGCGTATGGCGGTCGCCCTCACCCAGCCATTGCTCCTTTACGACCTTTCCATGCTGGAGGATCATGATACTATGCAAGTCTTGATCCGCCTTTTTCACCGCCCGCAGATAATTGCCGAACGCCTTATCCAAGGTTTTCGAGGCTTCCGCACGAGAGAGTTCCTTGGTCAGGTCGTTATAGCTGATCAAGTCTATGTTCTTATCCTTCAAGGCTTGCTTCACCTTCGGACTGGTAAAAAGATCGGTCACGCCTTGACGGTCCATCGCCACGTTCTCGTAGCCGATATGCCCGACGGTTTTCATCTCCTCGTTATCCAAGGCCGGGTGATCCAAGAACATATAGCGTTTGCCGGGTTCCAACTTATCCAGCATCCGGATGAAACTGGCCTCCTTCTCGGCCGGGGTCTTGGAGGCTCCATCATATCCGGAATAGGTGAAATCATATTCCTGCATCGCCTCTACCCGATCCACGACCGGCAGATGATATTCCTCGGACAAGCGGCGCATCAGCTTCACCACCTCCGGATCGAAACCGGTCGATCCCATATGGCCGGAGATATGGCTGATCTGGGGAATGTTCTTCAAGGCCATCTCTATCTGGGCCCGGGCCTCTTGCTCGATCTCGGCCAAGCTCCATGTATTCTCCAGAATGGCCAGACCCGGGTAGGCGGGATTCGGAGACATCATCGGCAAAAAATAGCCATCGCTATCGGTCAAGCTGGGACAATGCGTCAGCGGACGCCATTTCACGTTATCCCATTCGCTGGTCAGCGTCAGATGAAGCCCGACATCTATCCCCGGGTTCTCCCTCAACAGCCGAGCGGCCTCGGGGAACCACGAGGTGACAACCATAACCTCTATACAGGTCTCCACCCCATTCTTATACCCTTCCATACACGCTATATTGGCGGAACGGAACGACCCCATGTCATCCGCACGGATGATCAGGCGGGGATTCGTGGCAGGCTGGCTGAATGCCGGCCACGTAGCGGCGAACAACAGGCAGCCGCAAAGGATTCTTTTTACATTTGAAGTCTTCATGATATTGATAAATAAGTAACATCTTTTCTATACTTGGGGATGGACCACACAGAAGGTGCCGGAAGATTTGCTCACCAACTTATCGTCGCAATAAATCTCGCACTCACAAAAATGTATATTCCGTCCCGCCTTGATCACGGTACCCTTGGCGATCAGCTCATTGCCCCAAGCGGCCCGTAAGAAAGACATTTTCAACTCTGCCGTCAGCACGTCTTTCTCCAGCGGGGTCATCGTATAGGCGGCGAAACCGGCGATCGTATCCGCCAAAGCAGCCAAGACACCCCCATGCGTCACGCCGCTATATTGTCTCTGCTCGTCATGCAAGGGCATATGCGCCTCCACACGACCTTCCTCGATAACCGTGAAGTCGATCCCCAGAAAATTCACATAAGGATTCGTCTTCGCACGGTTAATCAACTTTTCTTTTATTCTCTCATCCATATCTTTTCCTTTAACGAACCGTTATCTTACAATCATCCAGATTATCGATAATGGCGAGGCTCTCCACACGTATGCCCTTTTCACGCAGCAGGTTCCCGCCATCTTGAAACGCCTTCTCTATAATAAAACCCATACCCTCGATCACGGCTCCCGATTGCTCCGCCAACTCGACCATTCCCATGGCGGCGTTTCCGTAAGCCAAGAAATCATCGATAAACAGGATATGATCCTCCGGGGTTAAGAAGTTATTGCTGATACATACCGTATAGTCACGATCCTTCGTGAAGGAATGGACCACGGTAGAGAGCATATTCTCCATCGTCTTCGGTTTCTTCTTCTTTACGAAGACCACCGGCAACTGCATGATATAACCCACCATAATGGCCGGGGCGATACCGCTCGCCTCGATGGTCACGATCTTGTTTATCTTACGATCTTGAAAACGACGGATAAATTCCTCGGCGATCTTATACATCAACATCGGGTCCATTTGATGATTGATAAAACTATCCACTTTAAGGATACCGCCGGGATAACAGCGGCCGTCTTGCAAGATGCGTTGCTTCAATAATTCCATTTGTTATTCCGTTTGATCTTCTTTTACACGTATAAATAAATTCGCCAGAATGGCCGTCAAGCCCCCCGTCGTTATGCCGGAGGAGAGATACACAACCCTAGCACGATAGAAGCTGGTTCCTTGGATACATAGCAGCCCCGCCCCGACCGGTCCTAATTTACGACATCGAACGAATGTGGATACCCCGGAGGCGAATAGAGCCATGGAAACCAAGAAACCGGTCGTCTCCAGATCCAGTTTCAGCGCCCCGGCGATAATCAAGGGAGGTGTTATGATCGCCACGAAAATAGCCAGCAGATGTTGGATGGCGGCAAAAAGCGTCTCTTTCAAAGGCAAACGGTCATCGATCCCGTAAATCAAATCCGTATCCATGCTGTCTCTTATAATTTCAAGTCTAATAAGGTCTCCCCTTTTGCGTTCAACACTCGCAGACTCATCTCGTCTCCTTTCTTCCGCAATACCATCACCGTAGCCGAATCGAGCTTATAACCCCCGCCTACGATCACCGGGAAGTTGTTTCCCAACGAGCCTTTCGGGTGGAAGGCGTATTGATGCGTATGGGCGGATATATTCACGTTGAAAGGGGCTTTCGCCAACAGGTTTCCCCAAAGTTCCGGACAAGGCTCATAGGCATCCCCGTTTCCGTAGATAGGGATATGGTTCAATAAAACCCGCTTCGAGGCTTGCTTAAACTCCTTGCCGCTCAATTCTTTCGAGAGGAAATTCACTTGATCTTTCCGGAGACCGGTGAAATCGTTCAGGCCATAATACACCCATGTGCTATCCGGTTTATCCTCGCCGCAATCCAGCATGACGAAACGGGTATCTCCCCAGTTGAACGCCCCATATGTCTTATCGCCCACATAGTCAAACAAGGCACGCAGGCCGATCGAGTAAGCGTTGCGTATCTCGTGGTTGCCTCTTAGGAAGAAAGCGGGTACATGACTGGCGCCCACCTTCCCGCATAAATAAGCCAAATGATACAAAGCTTCTTTCTCATTGGCGGGATCGTCTATACAATCCCCGTTAAATACCACGAAATCATAAGGGATATCACGCACTTGCCCGTATAAGGCGTCTAGGGTCGGGATATGCTTATGCAGGTCGTTAAAGATCAAGGCCGTGAAATCCTTTTGGGATGCGGAAGGGAGCGTGAAGGTGTAGAACGGGGATACCGCCGTCTCGCCAAACTCTTTCTTATAGGCTTGATAAAGCATGATCTCTCGCGAGCATACCCGGTAGTAATAGGTTTGCCCCGGTCGTAGGTCCGTCAGCCGAATCTTATTATGCAAGCCGTTGCATATCACTTGACCGTCCACGATGGTGCGGGCCTTCTTCAAATTCAGCGTGTCCGTACCGTATTCTACCCAACTATACGTAGGGACACGGGTCTGCCACATCACCGTTATGCCGCCCTCCGTAGGATTTTGGAGATAGGGCGCCGCATAAAAGATCTCTTCCGGCTTGGCCTTCAGGCGAACCTCCGTTACGACCGGGCGATGATCCGATGCCACCGCCTCTTCGGGAACCCATGCGGACAAACGGGTAAAGGGCTGTCCATTCTTTACATAACCCGCTATATAGTCCAAGCAGCTATCCGGAGTGGAAGCCGGGAAGGTAGCCTGTTTAGGATTGCTCAACAACTGGAAATCCTTGCTGATTTCCGTGATAAAGGGGGAATGCGCCGTAGCGTTCCAATCCCCGGCGATAAACAGGGGCTTATGCGCGGAAGCGGCTTCCCGCCGAAGGATCGGCAAGGAAAGCATCCGGTCTTCCGGCGTCAAGGAAAGGTGCGTGCAGCAGAAGATATATCTCTCAAACTCGACCCATAGCAAGACCCGTTCCTCCTCCCGTCCGGGAAGGGCGATATAGCGGTAGCTCACCGGCTTCTCCTTGCTCAGCATACCCACTCCGTATTTACCGCCATCAAAGTCGATGGCCGGGGCGTAGGTAGGGAACATCAGGGTGCGTTCTCCCAGTGTCCGGAGCACGTCGATCCCGCCGCTTCTTCCGGTCACGCTATCTACCTCCTGTACGGCGACTACATCGGGGGCTACCTTACGTATAGCCTCCGCTATACGCCCGAGGTCCGTCACCTCATCCATGCCCCTTCCGTTGCGGATATTATAGCTCATGATACGCAACGTATTCCGCTCGGCATCGCCGCTTTGCTGGGCCAATGCCTTATTTATGGGCAAACATCCGATCAGGACGATCGCCCAAATAAACCATTTCCTCATAGGATTCGATCTAATGTTTATATTCATTTTATATCTATACCTTAACCGAATATCTCTTTCAATGACTGCTCGAACTCAGCGATATCCTCGCCGGAAGTATCCCAAGAGGTAACGAGACGGGCCTCGTTGATCTCCTCGTTCCACATATAGAAGAAATATTTATCTTGCAACTTCCTCAACGCCTCGGCAGGGATCGTGAAGAAGAGCTGGTTGGACTCGATCTTCTGCGTAAAATGAATCTCCGGGTATTGTCGTAGCACGTCCGCTAGCTTGGCGGCGCTGATATTCGCTTTCATGGCGTTCTCCAGCCAGAGGTTATTTTCCAGATAAGGGATGAACTGGGCGGAGAGGTAACGTAGCTTCGAGGCTAGCTGGGCGGATTGCTTCCGGTAAAATCGCAGGTTCTCCGTGATCTCCGGGCGGAACGAGACCACGGCCTCTCCCATCATCATACCGTTTTTCGTGCCTCCGAAGCTCAAGATATCCACGCCTGCGTCTACAGTCACTTGGCGCATCGTGCAATTCAGGTAAGCGCAGGCGTTCGCCAAGCGTGCTCCGTCCATATGCAGATACATATCGTACGAATGTAAGAGATCGGCGATCGCTTTCACCTCCTCTATCGTATAGATCGTACCTAATTCCGATACTTGGGAGATATAAACGGCCTTGGGTTGCGAATGGTGGCAAACCCCGAAGTTCTTCAGATGGGGACGGATCAATTCCGGTGTCAGCTTACCGTCCGTCGTAGGGATCGTGACAATGGCGCAACCGGTCATCCGTGCGGGGGCTCCACATTCGTCTACGTTGATATGGGCGGTCTCGGCGCACAGGATGCTATTAAACGGACGGGTCACGGCTTGCAGGGCCACGGAGTTCGCCCCCGTCCCGTTAAACACGAAAAAAGGAGAAGCATCCTTGCCGAACACTTCTTGTATCTTACTCGTAGCGGCCTCTGTCCAAGGATCATCACCATATCCAACCGCATGATTATCATTTGCCTTGATGATCGCATCCATTACCCGGGGATGCACGCCGGAATTGTTGTCACTAGCGAAACTTCTCATCTTTAAATCTGATTTTTCGCCAAAAGTACGGATTTAAGATGAGAATGAGAATATCTTGAATTGTTTTTATTTCATATCAACGACGTTGACGGATGCACATCTCCAACCGCCCGGGACTTTGTCTGCAATCCCAAACAATCAAGACCTCTATTGTACAAGACTTGATTTCATAAAATAAGGCATAGTTACCAGATAGCACATAACGGATATTCTCATCCTCTGTCTTGATCCCCATACGAGGAGAAGAAAGGATTAAACGCATTATCGCCCTAAACTCTCCTAATAATTTAGTGCTGTATGTTTTACTCTTATTACGTTTATTATAATAGTCAAAAATTTCGGTCATATCATTCAAAGCTGATTGAGACCAAATCAACTTTCGTTTACCCATCGCTCCATATATCTATCCAGTCCTTCATCTTCAATAAAACGCCCCTCCGAGATATCTTCTCGCGCATGCTTTATGGCAGCCTTTACTTCCGGCGAGAAGCGAAGGGCTTGCCTTTCCTCCATCCTATCAATCAAGCTCTTGATACGATGTAACAAATCATCATCATTTATGAGACTGAGCCGTTGTATCAATGATAATTTCAATTCCAATGTTCCCATAATCTTCAATCCGATTTAATTTCCCATAGTAAGGTTACAAAGATAAATAGAATAATCCATACCGCACGTTATTTTACCTGAAATTGTTCCGTCGCGTAGAGGGCCTCGCCGGTTTGGGTCAGGCCTTCGATAGTGATGGTGAAATCACCGGTCAGGTCGGAGGTGGTAAAGGGGATGGATATAGAGGACTCGCCGGCTGTCCGGATATCGGGTCGCCAAAGTAAGGTATGGCGGAAATCCGGAACGGGGGATCGCTTCTCAGCCTCTGTCCGGTAAGCGGGCATATAGAAGATGCGCTGGGCTTGCGTGCCCTCATAATCAAAGAACTGAGTGGAGTTATCGACTACCAGACCCGGGTAATTATGCTCGTAAGTGTACTCGTCCAAAAGATAACTCCAATCCGGTTGCCACTGGAACCAAGGCTTCTCCGCTTTTTCCCGAACCAAGGAATCAGACCGGTAAGCATGCAACACCTGTAGCCCCACGCTCCGCTTCACCAACTCGTCTTGCCAAGCGGGATTCAATCTCAAGGCGGGAAGTTCCTTCTCCGGATGCGTAGCGTAAGGAGATTCGATGTCCACCCGGTAGCGAGAGGAGGAAGGGGATAAAGCCACCGTCACGATCTCGTGCGTCCCGGATATATGTTTCAGCCTTCCGGCAGGTTGCCCGACCGCTCGTCCGGATACCTGTAGAAGATATGGTACCCATGAAACTCAGCGTAGTCCACCCGATCACTCGGCAAGACGATAGCCAACGCGCATACGCATAAAAAACCCAGAAGCTTTCTCATAAGATCCAGATTTAAAGTTTCATGCCAAATATAGGCATTCAATCACAAGCCACCAAATCCCAGCCTTTAAATATCAGTGTTATCAGGCGAAGTTTCGTATTTCCCTTCGTCTCTCTCACTTTAGGATCTTCGGCATAACGTTTCAATTGCCCGGCAGCCTCAGTCCTCAGCGATTCTATCTCCGGGGCGGAGGCGTCACGACGGGCATATTTCACCTCTACGATATAACTATAGACGATTTCCGGTTGATGCAACAAATCGGGCATCATGTAGAAGTCCGCATATCCCTTATTCGCCTCATACTCCGGATGAATTATATAAGTACGGGTCAAGCCCAAGTAAGCCAACAAAAAGCCCTTTACGTGCGCCTCACCCTCGATAAACTCACGGATAGAGCTTTGTCGCTTCAATTCAGAGGCGAAGTACTCAAAGACAGGTTTCCAGTTTCCCTCGTAGGCCATGCTAGCCACGAGCATCCCCAGCCGATCCATCTCGAGGGAAAATAAATCGGCGCTCCGGTAAGCCTCCACCAAATAGGAGTACAACTGCTCACGAACCGTCAAGTTAGGGATCGCCAATAGGGTACTCCCCCATTTAGTCCCCCGTATGGTAAGCAGCCCGAAATAATAGAGCAGGCTCTTAAAATTATCCGGTTTCGCCAGTTCCTCGGCGGGAAAAGCCGTCTTGATGGTACCTATGGTCTCGCCATTCGTCACGATGTCTTGGATGATAGAGGCGTTCATGCCCATTTTCTTGTCCAAGCGAATCAAATGACGGAGCTTATTATAATCCGTACGGATGTTGTTATCGATCATGTTCTCCGGAACTTTTTTCAACGGAAGATAATGATTCAGGAAATACAGCACCATATCCGAGTTATACATCGGCTCGTGGAGCGAATCTCTCGAGAAACAGTAATTATCGTACCATGGCTTCATCACGCCGATCACCTCATCTACCTCTCCGGCCAGCATATCCACGTCTTTATAATAAGACAACATATCACGTACCTCCCGCTCGCTAAACCCGATAATCCCGTTAAACCGGGGATCGGTGCTCATATTGGCACCGATATTGAATCCACTTGTCACGTCATCCATCGTGACCGGAGAGACTCCCGTGATGAACATACGCTTGATCGGCCCGTTTCCCGTGGCACCCTCTTTCAGCTTATTGAAGAAATAGCGGAAGAACCCCGTGCCATGTGTCAATTTACGGTAATGCTCATTCCCCACATTGGCGAGTATGGCGTTCGTGAAATTATCATACTCATCGATGAACAGGTAGATCGGAAGATCCAGTAACGTAGCCTGCCCGATCAGGTAGTTCAATTTCTCGTCCGCGTTCTTGAGTCTTTTCAATTCACTGGCGAAACCGGGATTGAACATATGTCCGTAAAGCCCGGCGAAAAGATCGAAACGCATCGAGCAATTATCATTGAACGAGGCTAGCAACCGGTCCGGGTCCGGATTCACGCCGGCGAAATTAAAATCGAGCACAAGGTATTTCCCTTGCTCCGCCGTAGGATGCGAACCGATATACAGCCCCTCGAAGATTTCCTTGAAACGATCCCGCCTATAGATATCGTAATACCATCTAAGCATGTTGATAAACAAAGACTTTCCAAAACGCCTCGGACGGATCAAGAAGAAGAAATTGGCAGATTCCTCCAACCACTCGATATAATGAGTCTTATCCACATAATAATACGGCTCTTTCCTAATCCTCTCAAAATCCGTCAGTCCGTAAGGGATCTTCTTTATTGCCATAGCGATCTTTGTTTTTATGAGTAATTACAAATATAGGCATATATATCCGGCAAACCAACAACTTCCGAGGAATTATCACGCGGATAATGTACCTTTGCGACGTTTTTAACTTTAACAATTAATCATATATGAAAAAAAATCAGTTTCCGGGAAGCGGAAACAAGCGTGAGAAAGCTGTTGGATAGTCTGGAAAATGCCCAAAAGGCATGGGTGGACTTGAAAAAAGACGCGAAGGGGGCGCATAAGTTGTTTAAAGACTACCAGCCGGAGGAGGATCTGGTTAAACGGGAGAAGATCATCTACACGGGCTCCGTGAAAGACTTCGTGCGGCTGACGCTGCCCATCCTCGATGACCCACGGTTCCGGGTGAACGGGCAGACGAACCGGGAAGCCATGATACGGGCGCTGGACGAGGTGTTCGAGATACACCCCAACGGCTGCCCGGAGCCAAGGAGCTTCCGGAGCATCCTCTCGACGGCGCAGGAGGAATACGGGAAAGCGCATGAATAACAAGCTTCCCGTTTTTCACAACAAAAGTTAAAACTTGGGAGGCGTCCCAAAGCGCCTCCCTACCTTAGCGGCATCAAGCCAGAGACACTGGCTCTTTTTTTATCACTTAAAAACATAGTATGATAAACACGTCACTATTCGCCCTCTTCGGACGATACAAGGGAAACGCCTCGCTAACGGGCGTACTGGAAAACATCCAAAGAGGAACGTACAAGCAGCTCATCGACGAGACGCGGGAGGCGCTGGCGTCGGGCGATAAGGAACTGGCCACCAAGCTAAAGAAAAAACTTCCCGCTTTCACCCCACAGGCCACCTACTCCGGGAAACGTCTCGACCCTCACATCACCCGCTACAACCAATTGGTGATACTCGACATCGACCACGTAGGGGAACGGGAGCTGGAGCGTATCACCCCGCTCGCCACGGAAGCACCCTACACCGTGGCGTATTTTCGCAGTCCCAGCGGCGACGGGGCGAAACTCATCGCCTACGCCGCCACGGACGAGACCGCCACGCCGGGCAATCACCGGAGGGTCTACGAGGCCGTGAGCCGTTGGTACGCCGCCCGGCTCGGCGTGGAGCTGGATACCTCGGGCAGCGACATCGGGCGGCTTTGCTTCGTATCGGACGATCCCGCCCTATACCTCTCGCCTGCCTACCGCCCTTGGCTGGAGGGGACCGGCGAGCTACCGGAGGGCCTCGCCCCGCTACCCCTTACTTGGAAGGAGGAGGTTAGCGAGACGGCTCCCGGGGCGAAGAAAAGGAAGGTGGCCTCGCCACTGGAGAAGGCACGCCGGACCGCCGAGCGGAAAGGCGCCTACGCCGAGGGCAACCGTAATAACTTCATCTTCGTCATGGCCGCCCGGGCGAACCGGCTGGGCGTGAAGCGGG
>ERZ780168.3928-NODE-3928-length-10959-cov-5.383162_pt1 | contig 10959 bp, 4 predicted proteins | sample MGYA00510981_ERZ780168 | MGnify/ENA primary metagenome ERZ780168 (study PRJEB29588, sample SAMEA2158769) | human gut metagenome | biome: human gut; feature: human-associated habitat; material: faeces | place: Denmark | collected 2008/2010 ...
CGGTAAAGCTGCTCGATGCGTTCCAGATCCGGGTCCCGGCGCGCGGGTTTCCACGGGTTTATCATGCCCCTCCTCCTTTCCGGTTATCCGCCTTGCACGCAAAGTGGGCGAGAAAATTCTACAAATTTAATATCCTATAACCATTGTAACGGATATTGCAAAAAATTACAATGGTCGTTTCGACGAATAAAGAGTGATTTTTTTCTACATTTTGCAAAAATCGACATCCGTAAAACGCTTCACTTCCTATTGTAACATCTACTCTATATGTGTTTGCGCCTACACTATACTTTCGAGTTGGAGTCTCCAACTTTAAAGTACCACTTATACAACTTTCCGCAAATGCAGAATCTCCTATTTTCCAAAGTGCTTGTACCTCATTATTTTCATTTTTTTGAGATGGAAAAATGAATTCAACTTTTTTAGGAGATCCTCCAAAATTTGTCCATTGATTTCCATACCCCTCGAATGCACCATCCCTTATTTCTCTAGCTACTAAAGTTACATCGTAATATTTTAGTGTTGTAGGTATTTCTATTTTCCCCTCTTGCCATACAAAATCACCAGGTTTAATATTAAGTTTGCTTTGGCTTTCAATATAATATTCTCCCTTCTCTCCTTGAGCGTGAGTTACAAATGTATATGGAAAAACCTTGTAATAATATCTTGTTATACCAGAAGGATCCTGAATACTATAAATATCTTCTCCTGTGGTGTTATAAATGTAAGCAAAACTAGGAACAATGCCATAAGCCATTCCATAAATTTGAAGTATTAAAAGAATTAAACTTACAATTGCAAAAAATTTTACCTTTATATTTTTCGTATTTGCGATTTTTACTCTTCTTTTATTTCTTTGCTTATAATTCATTTTAAACATCCCCTTTCATTATTTTTTGAATTATTATAACTTTAATATTATATAGTAGTACTTTATAGTGTCAATACACTATTTTTTATCTTTATTGTAGTATTAATCTTTAATTTTACGGAATTAGCACTTTGTAAATTTGTTACATTTTGTTTACATTTTTCAATAACATAGACACCTATTGTTCTGTTATTTCTCCTTTTCTTACGGATAGACTGTTTTGAGCTAATAGCATTGTAATTCTATAAAAAAAGAAAGGTCCTATAATAGGAACCTCTCTTTTCTCTGTTAGCTTTTTAATTCTAGTTCATCATAGGCAACTGTTGTTGTTCCGTATTCGGGTTTTTCACTACGAATAATGTGATATTTCGGTCCATTGTCCAGTACTTGAACAATTATCTCATAACTGTCACCTACACTTGATACTTCCAAAACTTTTGCTTCAATTGCTTGATGAAGGTCTCCACCATATACCTCAATAACATCATCTTCTGGCGAAGTATTAAGATATGTGATATAGTGTCCAACATCGCCATCGCTTCTTTTGATAACAACTTGTGCAAGGAATTTATTATCCTTCCATTTTTCTACATTTTCCACTTTAGCACTCACTTTATTTGGATCTCTTTCAACTGGTTCATTCCGGTTGCAAGCTGTGCATGCAAGCATAATCATGGTTGTCATCATAACTGCAATAGTTTTTTTAGTATTCTTTTTCATAAAGCATCCTCCTTAAATTGACTTGGAGGTTCTGTACCCCCAAGATTATATAAATATTTTGGGCGTACAAATAATTTTTATAATTCTATTATATCACCTTTTTATGTGAATTGCAAGTATTTTTATTCTACTTTACCATCATAAATAGTTGGCTCGTTTCCTTCTATTCCGCCAGAGATTACTGGTGAATTTGCATTCTGTGTTCCGTCATTTATTCCTAAAGTTAAGGTTCCATTATTTTTGATTGCTTTTCCTGTTGTGTTCTTTATCATACTTACATCACTTGGATCTGCTTCTGATGTATCCATATAATCTACAATGGTTAATGTGCCATTATTTACTATAGCTGGTTCTGCTTTATCATATGATATTGTTTGTCCCCTTAATTCTATTGTTATATTTGTTCCTTCTGGTATTACTACTTGAGACTCTAATGCAATTCCTCCATTTATTACTATTGTTCCTGTTTTACTTGCCATTCCATTTATTGCTGTAACTGCTGCTTGTAATGTTTTATAGTATAATCCATTTACTTTTATTACATTATCTATTAATGCATCAATACCAAGTGTTGCTTTCTTATTACTGTTTTCATATATTACTGTGTAATCTGTTGGTGTTTTTGTTACTGTTCCAGAAATTGCTTCTGTTTCTCCTTCTATTACTCCATCATAAAAGTTAAATGTTCCAGTATTTTTTACACCATACTCTTTTCCTATAATGCTTGGCACGGTTTTACTTACATTTGTATCATCTATTCCTAATGTTAATATTGAAGAATTATCTATTCCTGTTTTAATTGTTCCTCCTGTTATTGTTAGTATTCCTCCACCTTGATTACTTATTCCATAATAACTATTTGGTGTTTCTATGGTTCCTCCTGTTATTGTTGCTGTTCCTCCTGAGATTAACATTGCATATGTAGTATCATTTGTGATTGTTCCTCCTGACATTGTAAAATTTGTAACATAACTAATAGAACCTACAGTTCCACCTGACATTATGACATTTGCATCACCACCAATCTTACCTACGTTTCCACCTAGAATTGTAATCTTACTTTTATCGCTTCCACTTACATAATCAACATCTGCATTATCTGATATTGTTATTGTTGATGAATAAACTTCAATTCCACAGCCAAATCTACCACCTACGATTTTTCCTCCAGTTATATTTATTGTTGAACTATCTTTATAATTTACATAGATTGCCTTTCCTTCATCTCCTTGTAATGTTATATTTCCTCCTGTTACAGTAACTGTTCCGGCATTCATACTTAATATTCCGCCAACATTTCTTTTGTCAGAATAAATTGTTCCACCACTAAATAGTAAGTATCCTGCATTTTGAATTATGTAATTACTTGCATCTTTTTCCTGTCTTATTGTTCCATTTTCTATTGTTAGATTATTTGTGTTATTTATTATTCCATATGCCTTTGAAACTATTTTACCCTTTGCTTCTTCATTATTATCTGTTATTTTTAATTTTCCATTATTAGTTATTGCATAGTTAGATGTATATGTTGTTATTGTATATCCATTTAAGTTTATTGTTATATCTTTGTTTTCTCCTACTATTATTTTATTTGTTTCTGCAATTGCAATATTCTTTAATAGATTTATCTGTTTATTTTCTCCTGCCTGGCAACTTTCAATTGCTGCATTTAGACTTGCGTATGTATTTCCTCCTACTACTTCTGCAGCTGCATTTCCATTGTCTATTAGCCTCATTACTTCTAAACCGTCTTCTACATTTACTTCTATATGTGCATTTTCTTCTATGTCATTTATCTTTCCTATAAAAGCAATTTTTCCTTTTATTACTCCTCCATAATAATTTACTGTTCCATTAGTGTTATTTATACTTGTTTGCGACATATTTGTTATCTCTATTTCTTCATCTGTATTTCCATCTTTTTTACCTATTGTTATTGTTCCTGAACCATTATATATAGTATCCCAGTTGCTATTATCTTCTGTACAAATTAACTTTCCTTTATTAATTGTTATATTTCCACTTCCATTACTAATTACATGACCAGCATTTCCACTTGTCGAAAATGTTCCCCCATTTATTATCATTGATCCACTATCATTGTCAAGTATAGTTGTTCTAGGTTCCGAAAATGTTCCTCCATTTATTGTTACTGTACCTTTATCATTATCAATAACTTTAAAGGTTCCATCATTTATCGTAATGGTTCCTGTTGAAGAATTTTGTACGCTCCTTATACCCGTTGTTTCTCCACTTATTTCAATATTACCTGTACCGCTATTTAATACTTCTGCTCCATGGTTTGTTCCTTTTACCTGTACATTTTCCATCTTTATATTTCCAGTTTCATTATTATTTATTGCTCTGTTAATACGATCATATGGAGTATATTGTGGAAGTGTTATTACACTTTGTTTTATTATTACTATTCCATTATTATTTATTCCTGCTTTATTATAATAGCTACCACTTAGAGTAACTGTTCCATTAGTCATTGTAACTGTTCCTTGTTCTAAATTGTTTATTGCATTTATATAGTTACTTCCCGATGTTATTGTTCCTCCTGTTACTATTGTTTGTCCCTTATTTTTTATAATATCTATATATTGACTTTCAGTTCCATTTGCGTTTACTTCTAGTGTTCCCTGTTCAAACTTAAATGTTGAATCCTCCATATTTTCTATTAGAGTTGTTCTATTATTTGCTAATTTACCTGTTGCTTCTTGTTCTTCAGTTTTACTACTATCTATAACTTTTAATGTTCCACTATTTTCTATAGTTTTTCCTGCTGTAACTGTATACCCTGCTAAGTCTAATGTTATATCTTTACCTTTTTCAATCTTAACAGTTTCAGCACTCTCTATTATAGTAACATTATCTAACATTGTTATCGTATCTGTGTCTTGCACATTTTTCAATGCTTTTTGTATTGAATTATACTTAGCTCCTGTAGATGCAACTTGTACCACTTCCTTTTGATCTAGAATTGCTACTTCTCTTCCCTCTTCTACTTCTAATCCTTCTTTTTCTCCTTTTTTATATTTTGATACATCATATTCTTCTTCTACATCTGATACATTTCCATATATAGATTGATTCTCTTTACCTTCAATTCTTCCATCGTAGAAATTAAACGTTCCACCATTGTTATATACCCCATAGTTTGCTCCATTTATTTTTGGTTGCTCTGTATTTACGTTTGTATCTTTTGTTCCTATTGTTAATGATCCTACATCACTATTATATATTCCTGAGTCACCTGGTCCTGAACTTGTAAGTGGAGTTCCAATTATCGTTCCCCCTGTAACTTTAACTGTCCCTGCTTGTTCATTATATATTCCATTATAATTTCCTGTTATTGTTCCTCCTGTTACCATTAGTTTTCCTGAATTTTTGATCCATATTCCATTTTGCTCCCCTGTTATCGTTCCTCCATTTACTGTTATCTCACCATTTGTATAGTTTATTCCGGTGTCCTTTTGCTGTTATTGTTCCATCATTTATTTCTAGATTAGCTGCCGAATCCATATATATTGCATCACAACTTCCTTCTATCGTTCCTCCATTTATTGCTATCTTCCCTGTTCCGTTTATAAATATAACATAGTCATAATACCAACCAGTTCCTATGATAGTTCCACCATCTACTATTAATGTTGAACCATCGCTTGTTTTTATTGCATGAACTCCTTTTATAATAGCTTCTTCTTTTATAGTTAAATTAGCTGTTTCTTTTAAGTTTATTGGAAACGCGTATTCACCTGTTGTTATTATATTTCCTCCAGAAACTGTTACCTTGGTAGTTCCCATTATATTTAATGCATTTGCATACCTACCCGTTGCTGTCATGTTTCCACCAGTTATTTCTACATTTGCAGTTCCTCCTACATTTATTGTATTTGCATTCTCACCTGCTGTTGTTATACTTCCACCTGTTATTGTTATATTACCTGTTTCTTCACTATTAATTACATTTATATATGTTGGAATAGAAGAAATTGTCCCTCCAGTTACTTTTACTTCCCCTGAATTCTTTATAATATCTGCGTAATTATTATATAAACCTCCGAAGCTTTGATTAATTGTGCCTTCTTCCATTGTAAATGTTCCTGTATTTTCAATTAATCCTCCTGCTCTTAATGTAAATTGTCCATTTTTTTCTTCAGTGTTATCTGTTATTGTTAATTTACCATTGTTTGTAATGGCTTTATTTTTAGTAAGTAGTGTTATTGTTTTTCCATTCAAGTTTAATACTATATCTTTATTTTCATTTATAGTAACTGTTTGACCATCTGTCATTGCAAAGTCTTTTAATATTGTAATTTCCATATTAACCCCATCAATACATTTTAATATTGCATCTTTTAAATTTGTGAAAGTTTCTTCTCCAACTTGTGCAATTGGCTCTTTGCCTGTCAATTTCGCAGATTCTATTTCTCCATCTTTTGTTAAACTTACAACTGTATCTTCCTCGATTTCAGTTATTACTCCAAATATAGCATTATTTTTTCCTGTTATTACTCCATCATAATAATAAACCTTGCCTTCTAATGTATTATATAGTCCAGTTGAGCTTGTTGAATTTATCTTTGTATTTTCTTCTACATTTCCATCTTTTGTTCCTATTGTAACAGTTCCCGCATTGTTATATAATCCAGTACCATCTCCATTTTCTATTTGTCCACCAGTTACGTTTAGTACTCCAGTATTGCTTATTGCCGACGAATTCCAGCTGCCAGTATATTTAACGATTGTATTTATTAAATTCATAGTTCCATTGTTATTAACAGAATTATTTATAGTTGTATTTACTAAATTCATAGTTCCATTATTATTAATGTTTCCACTATTTATTGTTGTATTTGTTATGTTAGCTGTTCCATTATTTTTCACTCCTTTATATCCAACATTTATTGCCGTATTTGTTATGTCTAATGTTCCTGAAGAATCGTTACTAATTCCAGTTGTTTTTTTAATTGTTATGTCCTTTATAATAAATTCACCTGTTCCTTTATTAAACATTCCATCCATACCATTATCTTCAATATTTCCACCTGTTATTTCTATTGTTCCAGTTGAACCATTTGATATTGCATATCGACTGCCAAATATTAATGTTCCGCTTGTTATCTGTATCTTACCTGTAGACTTATTCCATATTCCATATCCCCATCCAGAAAGTATATTTATATTTCCTCCTGCAATTTTAATTGTTCCTGTACCTTCGTTTATTATTCCAGATTGATCCGGTTCATTACTTGTTGTAATTTTTCCATCTGTTATCTCTACATTACCTACTCCTTTATTGTATATTGCTGTATCATACTGTTCTGTTGAGCTAACTTTACCACCCAAAATTACTAACTCTCCATTATTTTCAACTGCGATTTTATTTCTAATCTGTACTTCTATTGTTCCGCTTTCTACTTTTAAACTTGCACTTTCTGTATTTAATAATACATTTGATGTTGTACTCTTTATTATTCCTGTTCCTTCTGCTTCTTCTGTTTTGCTACTATCTATTATTTTTAGCTTTCCTTGGTTTTCTATTACATAGTCTGCTACTGTATTTGTAAGCGTATATCCATTTAAATCTAATACTATATTTTTTGTATTATCCATTACGACTTTTGCATTTTTTGCTAAGTCCACTACTATATCTATTTCTATTTCATCTTCTGATGTTCCTTTTATGTTATTTGCTGCATCTACTGCTTGCTCTAATGTTGCATATCTTGTTTTTCCAATTGTTGCTTCTACATCTGTTACTTTTGCAAGTACAGATTCTTGCATTTCTCCACTTTGTTCAACTTTTGGGTCGTATAATTTTGGTGTATCTGTAACGCCACCATCTATCGCTGTTTTTCCTCTTATTACTCCATCATAGAAGTTAAATATTCCTAAGTTGTAAACTCCAGTTGTTTTTCCTTCTATTATTGGGCTATTATAACGAATACTTCCATCGTCTACACCTAAGTTTAATGCTCCTCCTTCTTCTATTTTTATTGCCATTCCTTTGCTATTTGATATTTTTCCTGTGGCCTTGCTATCTATTACTTTTAATTCTCCTGTTCTTACAACTATTGTTGCATTTTCTTCATCATTTGCATTTATTGTATGACTGTTCAAGTCTATTGTAATTTTTCTATCTATTATTATATTTGTTTCATTATCTATATCATTTATTATTTGTATTACAAAATTTGTTTCTTGTCCAGTTTTTACTTTTTCTATTGCTTCTGATAAATACTCATATTCTGTTCCAATTAAGCTTTCATATCCTTCTGGTGCTTCTATTATTTTTGCTACCATTGGTATTGGCTCAAATGTTACTATTATATGTTTGTTTTCTGTCACATTTTTTATTGTTTCTAATGTAACTACTTTTGTCTTTCTATCTTCTGTATATGATGTTAATTTTTCTCCATTTATCGTTATTTCTTTAACTCTATTTCCTGCATCTGGTGTTATTGTTATTGTATTTTTAGAGTCTTCTCCATATCTTACTGTTTCATCTACATTTGAAATGCTTCCTCCGCTTTTTGCTTCTCCTGTTATTTCAAATGTATTTACTCTATAATAATATGTCACTTCTATATCTTTTTCTGTAAATACTCCAGATTCATTTCCTACTACACTTGCATATGTATATTTCTTTGGATTTAAATATTCCCTTCCATCTGTTTCTGTAATATTTCCTTCTTCATCTAATGTTGGTATTAGATTTTTTGTTTGATAACTTGCTCCTAAGTCACCTTTTATTACTTCATCTTCTGCAACTTTAGTTTTCGTTCCTTCTTCATAATGATGTACTATTACTTTATATTCATTTTTTATCCATTTTGCATATAATGTTATATTCCCTGTTCTATTTGCTATTCCAACTGTTTTTGTTCCACTAAAGTCTGCTTTTTCATACCAACCTGCAAATGTATACCCTGTTTTAGTTGCTTCTTTTAATGTTATTGTATCTTCTACTGTGTATGTGTTTGGGTTTTGGCTATTATTTGTTCCTTCATTTAAATTGTAGGTTATGTTATATGTTAATAGTGTTTTATTCGCATTTGCTGTTAATGTTACATTTCCTGCTGGCATTGTTATTTTTGTATCTTTATTTGTTTGCTCACTTAATAAACTTGCATTACTTGTTGTCCATTTACTCCATGCAAATTTATATCCTTCTTGTTCTTTTATTGTTGCACTTATATTTATTTCTTGTTCATACTTATAACTTTCATATACACTATCACCTTTATTTTCTTCACTTAGTGATACTTCTTTTATATTTTCATTTTTATTTAATGTTAATATATAGCTGTTTCTTTTATAATATAACTTTAATACTAATTCTCCTTCTGCTGGCACTGTTCCTGTTTTTACATTGTTTGCATTATTTTCATCATATGTAAATCCTTTAAATGTTTTTGCTATTGCTGTTACTTCTGCATTTACTGTACTTCCTATATTTTGTGTTGCTTCTTCGTCTTTTACATATGTTCCATCTAGTCCTTCTTTATAATGTTCTACTTTATATGTTGCTTCATTTGCTTTAAAGTTTGCTACATATTCTTTATTTCCTGTACTTCCTTTTACTATTGTTACTAATGTTTGTGCTACATCTCCATTACTTCCTGTCCATCCTATGAATGTATATCCTGGTTTTACTGGATTATTTAATGTTATATTTTCACTTTCTACTGTATATGTACTTGGATTTGTTTTTCCTCCCTCTAATTCTCCGCCATTTAGATCATATGTTATATTGTATGTTATTGCTGTTTTACTATATGTTGCCTTTACATTTCTATTTTCTGTTACATTATTTAATTTTTCTGGTGCGTCCCATCCTGCAAATGCATATGTATACTCCCCAGTTGCTGCTTTTGTTGGTTCTACTCCTTTATAAGTTGCATTTGTTCCATAGTCTACTGTTGAAGTTCCAAGTACTGTTACTCCATCTTCATCGTAGAATGTTACTGTGTATTTATTTTTTATATTTGTATATGTTGCTCTTACACTTCTATTTTCTGTTACATTATTTAATTTTTCTGGCGCATTCCATCCTGCAAATGCATATGTATACTCTTGTGTTGCTGCTTTGGTTGGTGTTGTTCCTGTATAACTTGCATTTGTTCCATAGTCTACTGTTGAAGTTCCAAGTACTGTTACTCCGTCTTCATCGTAGAATGTTACTGTGTATTCTTCTGTCATTTGTATTATTTCATTTGCACCTTTTGATTTATTTTCTAATGTTCCATATGTGTATGCTGTTACTTTATACACTCCTCTTCCTTTTAGCTCTATTACTTCTTCTGTTCCATTTATTTCTTTATATTCTTCTGTTTTACTTCCTGTTATTTTATATACTGTTTTTAATGTTTCATCTTCTTTATTTACTTGTGTTATTTTTATTTTTGTACTATTTACATATTCTCCTTTTGCATTTTTTCTTCCTTCTATTATTTCTACTTTTGGCGCTTCTACTTTTTTTACTTCTGGTACATTTAATTCATCATACACTATATATTTTATTACTGCTTTTATATCTTTTGTATCCACATTTTTATCACATGTTACATCTGCTGATTGTTTTTCTTCTTCTTCTTTTATTTTCCAACCTTCTGTTTTTACATAGTCTCTTATTATTCTTGTTAATTCTATTTGATTTAATATTCCGTCTCCCTCTATGTTGTTTTCCTGTTTGTCATTTGATTCAATATCTCCTATTACTGCAATTTTAAATATTCTACCATTGCTTTCATATTTTGCATACATGCCTGAATAAACATACCCTTCTTTTACTTCTTCTTGGCATGTTTTGTCTTTATATACTTTTACTTCTTCTCCCTTTGAAAAGTTTTCTTTAAATTTTTCTACTTTTGTTTCTGGCATTACTCTTGAAATAAATCTATCTGTTACTAAATATTTTATGCTCTCTGGATTATCTTCATTTTCTCTCATAAGCTTTGCTATTAATTCTTCATTTTCACTTGATGCATCTACTTTATTTACTTGTACATTTACAGCAAATACTATGCTTAGAATAATTGCTATTACACTAATTTTTAAAACTTTTCTCATTAGTTCTTCTCTCCTTATTTTTATATACTATTACTTAATAATATATTAGTAAAAATAATTTTTCTTAGCAATCTGACTTTTTTTAAAATTTACTCTATTTTCCTTTATTCCTTTACGGAACTACATTTTAGGGTATTTTATTACATTTGTTTTACACTTTTGTAATATTTGTAATATAAAAAGCAAAGAACTTAAAATAGTTATTTAAAGTATCTTTGCTTTATTTATAATTCTAAAAAATTTGATTTAAATTATCTTTCATTTTTTCTAATACAACCGTTTCTTTT
>ERZ780168.3930-NODE-3930-length-10953-cov-3.950541_pt1 | contig 10953 bp, 7 predicted proteins | sample MGYA00510981_ERZ780168 | MGnify/ENA primary metagenome ERZ780168 (study PRJEB29588, sample SAMEA2158769) | human gut metagenome | biome: human gut; feature: human-associated habitat; material: faeces | place: Denmark | collected 2008/2010 ...
GCTCGTCCAGCTTGCCGGTCAGCAGCATCCCCGTGTAAATTCCGTCCCAGTGCTCGCGCAGATACCGCCTGCGCTTTTCTGCAAATCTGTTGTACATATTCTTCCTCCTTCACGCTCACCGTGTGGGTTTCTATCATCATCCACATGATAGCGCAACCCGAAGGAAAAGCCCAATGTGCGAAAAACAAATTTGCAGATTTGACGGTAAGGCAACAGAAACAGCCATCCCCGAAATCGATCGAAAATGGCTGTCGTCTATGATGCGGCATTGTCTTAACAAGCAACGAATCTGTCCGTACAGATTCACTTGTCAGGGGATTCCCTGGGACCCTGTATTATTCCATCATTCTGTCATAGTGGTATTGGTTGTGAGTATTATAAAAAACGTCTTTAAACACTTTCTTGAACTTTTCTGAGGAATCATTGTCTTCGCTAAACTCTAAATCATCTGGAATCGAATGTGACCCATCGTTAGTCCAGCTAAATAACGATCTACAAATAGACTGTTCTTCTGGAGAATCAAAATACTTCAGGATATCTCCAAAATTTGCATTTCCTAATGTTCCGAAAAAGTTTTCCAATATACGCCTCATTGCATTTTGAAGTGATACGCTTGATATTGAATCTGAGTTTTTTACCTCTTTCCACAATAAAGCGTATGACGTAGTAATTGGGTTTTTATTGTTATAGGACTTAACCGTTGAGATTTCATTCTTTTTGTGGAGTGTCCAAAATGAAACTTTAGTATCCGTTTGATTTCGTCCATCCATAAACGAGACTTCCTTATGGAAATAGACGTTGTGAGTTAATATGAAGACCTGATCAATATTATTTATGCCTTTTTTGCGCAATCGGTTAATTCCCTGACAAGGGAACTGACAACGTATAAAATAGAACTATCAAGGCTGCATATTGGATCATCAATAACAATTACTTTATGTGTTCCAATATTATCTGTTTTAAGCCCGCCGCGTATCATATAGACGAAATACAAAAAAGAAATAAATGTTTCTTCACCTTCGCTAAGTGAATCGGTTGCAATTACACCATTGGGACGCATAATTTGGTATTGATTCGGGCTCTCTTTTGAAGCAACAATCTCAAATCCCTCAAACCCATATGCCTTTAATGAACGGTTTATTGCATCAACCGTTGGCTGTACACTGGTTACATTTTTGGATTCTTCAACTATCTCATTATTCAATCGCTCTATTTCATCAGAGAGAGACTTTTCCTTTGTGCCCATGCCGCTCAGCGCTTTGCTTATTCTGCCATCGGCCTCAGCATACGTTTTCAATAATAATGAACTTTCATCAATAAGTAGTGCCCAAATGTCTTCAATTAGTTTATCTTTTTGCAGTGCATAATCGTCAACTAATTTATTGTGCTCTTTAATCTTTGCATTGTATGTCTCCATAACATCCTGCATTTTCTTTGAAATATCTGAGGAAAGGTCAACAGTAACACTTCTGCTCGGCTCGGCTTTTTTGGATTCAAACAGTTCAATGTTTTTGCCAATTAAGAGCTCAAGGGTTTTGCAATACACTTCCAATTCGCTCAAGTCAAATTCGATTGCCTGCGCCTTTGCAGCATTTACCCACTCACTAATTTGTTCTAATAATGCAGATGTTATTGTTCGATACTGGTTACGCAATTCCTCAACAATTTTGTTCTGGCGTTCATATTCTCCGCTGAAAAATTGGTTTAATTGTCCAATGACTATTTTGTCGGCAGTTTTTTCTGGCAAAACGGGCAAACTCCATCGTCTCCAATATAGTTCATACCCGCTTTTACCCAGTCGGAGTTATGCAAGGCGTTTATCAAGGCCGCCATATCAACATCATTATTTCCGATAATCACCTTACCCCATATCTCATTCGTTTCGATTTCGCACAAAGATGCAACTTTTGGGATTGTGATCTCCGATAACAAATCAGGCTTTTTTGCAAAAAGAGTTTTTGCTTTTTCGACTAATTCTTCACGAGATGATTTTGTTGTAGGTTTCTTTTTATATTCAGACAAAACCTTGCCAGCGAACAAGGCCTTTTTTCCGCGCAGGCCAGTGAAAGCATCCAAAAAAACGTCTTCATTTTTCTTCAGAATGGTATTCCATGCATCTTTTTCAAACGACTCATACAAGTGTTTCTTTTCGGCCTTTTTTACTTGAATACTTTTTTTGAGAGTCAACAACTCATTTCGGCGTTTCTCTTTGGTTTCTTTAAGTTCTTCCAAATGCTTTATTTTTTCTGCAGTTGCCTCACCCAACGTAAAAACGCCAGGCATGGATTGAAGGTTTTTTTGCCTGAAAGTTTTATTATAAACATGCACCTTAGATTCAGTGCCTAATTCCCACTCAATAGAACAGTCGCAAAACTGAGCCAATGAAGGATCTTGCAGATAATTACTGATCGTTGACTTGCCGCTTCCATTATGTCCGTAAATATAATTGACCCTATTACAATCGCAAATAGAAATGCCCTCATTATCGTAGGAAGCGCAGTTTTTCATGTTAATTGTTTTTATCATGATTTCCCCTCACAATACGATATTCGCCTTGCTCCCGCCACTCTTTTCCTTTGTGACTACGATTTGTTTGTCTATGCGGTTTTTCAGATCAGCTACGTGAGATATGATACCAACAAGACGATTTCCGTCCACCAGACTCAGGAGTGCTTTCATGGCTTGGTCAATAGACTCCTCGTCGAGAGAGCCAAAGCCTTCGTCAACAAACATTGTATCAAGCTTTACTCCACCGGCAGATGCTTGAATTTCATCCGAAAGTCCCAGTGCAAGTGAGAGCGACGCCTTGAAGGATTCACCACCTGAAAGTGTCTTTACACTTCTTTCAGTGCCGTTGTAATGATCGATAATGTCAAGATCGAGTCCACTTTGGCTACGGTTATTCTCGGCTTCTTTTCGACGTTTCAGCTCATATTGCCCTCCGGACATAATCATAAAGCGAGTATTGGCGCGTGCTATGATGCGGTCAAAATATGTCATCTGTATATAGGTTTCCAACATTACCTTTTCTTTCCCAGAAATATTACCGTTTGCGGTATTCGACAATGCTTTCAGCCATATATAGCGTTTTTCAAGCGTATCAAGATCACCGACCTTTGCTCGAATATTGGCAAGTGCCTGTGTGTTGGATGCTATGCGAGAATAGAGCACTTGCGCAGTGGCGTCATCCGCAGTTCTCTTTTCGGATAGTTCAGCTTTCTTCTTTGTTTCTGCTACTTTGTCAAGATCACAATCGGAAGAGAGCTGCTTGGAGAGTTCCGTAATCGAAGCATTATAGCCGGCAATTTTTTTATCCGAGTCGGACAGCGCACTCTGCGCGTTGTCGTATGCTTCCTTCATTTCGCTGACGGTTTTTCCCAAAGCTTCCGATTTTCTCTGCGCCTCTGCTATGTTATCAAAGCGCAAGGATTCCTTAGCCGCATTACGCTGATTCTTCTTTTCACTCAACGATGCTCTATCAGCTTCTAAAGCAGTGCTTCGAGCTGTAATATCCTTATCTCTTTCCGCCAGAGACATCTCTGTTTTGGGCAGCGATTCTGAAAGCGCAGAACGCCGGGATACTTTCTTTTCCTCTTCGGAAAGCGCTGTGTCAAGCGCAGCGATTTCTGCAGAAACGACTTTCTGCTCCTCCGGAAGATCGTTTTCCACGTCCTCAAATGTGACGCTCTGCCATAATTCCTTAGCCAGCTTTTCCGTTTCGGCTTTTTTGCATCGAGTATTCCTTTGGCTTCCTTGCATTTCCCGCTTAAGTCTTCGGCTCCTTTTCGTGCCTTATCAGCATTCTCTTTCGCTCTTTTTAATTGTGCTTCCGTAGGGGCCTTGGCCGATTTATGCGCTATGCAAGGGTGTTCCAAAGATCCGCAAACAGGGCAGGGCTTACCGTTTTCCAAAGTTTCAGCGATGATTCCAGCCTGCTCATCCAAAAATGCACAGTTTTTTGCTTCATAATCGGCAGTTGCTTCCTCGGATGACTCCGAGGCTTTTTTGTAATCGCTTTGGAGAGTATCCAAATTGTCACCAAGTTCGTGAAAGGCCTTAAATAATGCTGAAAGGTTTTGCAACTTTGCTTGTTTTTCTTGTGTCTTCTCTTTTTGACGAGAAAGCTTTTCCTTTCCTTCCCCTGCGTCTGAAAGGGACTCGAACTCTTTTTTAAGGATTTTAAACTCTGCTTCATCAATGGCATACTGCTCCCGGTCTTTTTTCAGTTGCCTCTCGTTTTTGGAAATAGTATCCTCGTCATATTTGATTTGTTTTTCTAGGGCATCCAGCGCTTCATAACGAGAAAACTCAGCCTCAATCTTGGCCTTTTCTTCAGCAAGCTGTTCTCTTTCCGATACTTTCCCCTTTTCAATATCAAAAGCAGCCTTCAGCGCAAGATTGGTCTCATTTTCGCCGATTAAATTCTTCTGTGCTTGGTCTAATGCTTTTTGAGTTTGTTCTTTTGCTTCAATCTTACCCAAATTTGCATTGACGATTTCGAGGGCTTTGTCTGCATCCGAGATTGACTTTTGAATAGCCGTTTTTTTGTCATTATCTTGTGTCAGGAGACGATCAATCAGATCCATAACATCCTTTGCAGGAAGAAGCCCGTTCTTTGCTTTTTCAACTTCAATACTCAGGGCATCATTTTCATCACAGGTAATTCCATCAATATATTGCTTGATACTGTTACGAGCGGCATCGCATTTGTCGTTTAGTTGACCGGACTCCTTCTTCAAACGATCCTGCAAGTCCTGATACAACTGCGTTTTGAATATTTGACGGAATATTTTCTTTCGCTCCTCTGTGGGGGCAAGCAGCAATTTGAGAAAATCCCCCTGTGCAATCATGGCGATCTGCAAAAACTGGCTACGGTTAATGCCCATGATGTCTCGTATTGCATTATCCACGTCGCGCTGCTTTGTGACAACGCGCCCATCCGGATATTTTAGCTGCACTTCCGCTTTTTGCGTCGTAAATCCTTCGCCGCGGGATTTGGGACGTTCATACTCTGGATTTCGTTTTACGGTATATGTTTTTCCGGCGTAGGAGAAGACAAGTTCAACCTCTGTCGGAGTAGTTGCCTCGGCATATTTTGAGCGGAACATGGATGGCTCGCGATTGTCTCCACTGGCCTCTCCGTACAATGCATAAGTAATCGCATCAAAAATCGTGGTCTTTCCGGCACCCGTATCACCAGTAATAAGGTAAAGCCCATTTTCTCCGAGCTTGTCCAAATCAAGAACCGTTTTTCCTGCATAGGGGCCAAACGCAGATACTGTAAGTTTGATAGGCCTCATTGTTCACCCTCCCATGTCTTTTCTATTAGCGACTTCATGTACTCAAATTGTTCAGGATTCATAGGTTGATTATTTTGCAGTTCATAAAAATCAGAAAAGAGCTCTAATGGCGATTTAGATTCAACGTCTGTTGCACCACTGATCTCCACACTTGAGCGTGTGCGTCTATTATCGTAATCAAGCTTCATCAGCCGATGATACACCGTGCGCAGTTTTCCGATTGCATTCGGAATGTCTTCTTCGTCCGTCAGCGTGATGTGCGTATAATCTTCCGGCCATGTTGTACCCTCATAGAAGGATCTAAAGGTCAACTCATCGTAGGTTCCTTTCAACTCGACAAGATCATGCTGCGGGACAAGGTCGATTGTTTTATATGACACTTTTCCTTTCTCAGCGAGTTCGATCACTGTTACCGACTTGCGGTCTTTTGCTTCCGAAAAGGAATATTTCAACGGTGTTCCGCAGTAACGAATATGCTCCGCGCCACAATTTTGCGGTGAGTGAATATGTCCAAGTGCGACATAATCAAAGGGATCAAAAACATAAGCGTCCACATTGTCAGAACCGCCAACCGAGATTTCCTCAGATTCAGAGCGCGACGAACCTGTAACAAACTGATGTGTCACCAGAATATTTCTATTGTCATGATTGATACTCAGCTTTGAAATGACGTTACTTATAGCATCTGTATAAGTAGTAATCTCATCGTCACAAAACCTGCGGACATGAGCCGGTTTAATAAACGGCATCATATAAACATCCACCGTACCGTATTCGTCCTGCATGGAAAAAGGTACAATCTTCCCATTATAAACCGGTGACATATGAATACCGCTGGCATCCATAATGCGAGAACCAAAAGCAATCCTTTCCGGAGAATCGTGGTTTCCGCTGATAACGAATACCTCGAGCTTTCGTTTGGCCAGCTGAACGAGAAAGTTGTCAAACAACTGAACTGCCTCCGCCGCGGGAACAGATTTGTCGTAGACATCTCCGGCAATGATCACACCATTCGGCTTTTCAGCGTCAACGACATTGATGATCTTTTTGAGTATGTATTCTTGATCTTCAAGCATCGAATACTCATTTACTCTTTTCCCCAAATGGAGGTCCGATAAGTGAATAAACTTCATAAAAACTCCTTACCCCACAACCAACTTATTTGTCTTCTTCAAGAACTTCGCCGGGATCGGGCGGTCCAGCTGCCAGGTGATATTCATCGGCCTGCTGCCCGTGTGCTTCACGTAGCTCGCCGTGCCCAGATAGGTGTACGCCTCCGCGCCGCCGGTCATACGGTCCGCCTTAAACTCTCGGACGAACAGCAGCACCTTGCTGCCGCATTCCTTGTGGTGGATATAGCGCTGGCCGGTGGGTGAATTCTCCGCCGTGGTGCTCTGGCTCTGCCAATGGAACAAGCTCTCATTGATGGAATAATCGTTGTACATGGTGGTTGGCGAATAGTCCTTGTCCGCCTTGTTCAGCGTCACAAAGAACACGTCGATGTTTTTCTCCGGCAGCCACTTCACGCCCTCACGAACGGTGGACGGCTTCATAAAGTCCAGCGCTACCAAGAGCTGGTCGCGGGTATAGGTGCAGTGCAGATCCAACGGGCAGTCGAAGCCCAGCTCCACCGGCTCGTCGATAAAGTCGATCTGCTCGAAGCGATAGCGCAGCAGCTCCAAGAGCTCACCGAGCAGAACCGCGCTGTCAGACAGGGCATAGAGGTTACTAAGCACCTCTTCGTTGTCCCAGTCCTCCACAGCCTTGCCCCAGACGGTGACATAGAACATTTGCATCATCCGCTTTTCCGTATCCGGGAGCTCTGTAAAATCAAGATTATCCAAACGTGGAAGGACATCCAGCAGGAACGAAATCCAGCGGCGGGAATCAGCCACAGCAAGCTTTGCAAACGCTTTGGTCAGGATGTCCTCCAGCTGCTCCGAAAAGTCCTCGATGGCATCCGCTCTGGCACAAATGCGAGAGAAGGAGGAAAACTTGTAGATCGCCCGTGGGTCAAGATGGTAGTAATCCAAGAAATTTTTGAGCGTCAACTCCAGCCCGCTGTCCTCCGTGAAGGAGGCTGCGCGAGCCACCAACCCAGCCGTATTGCCATAGGACGCGCGGATATTCTCCAAAATGTATTTGGCCGCCTTCTTCTCCAACTGGATATAGCAGCCCTTGGGGACGGACACAAAACCGTCCTTGATCTCCCGGCTCACGCTGCGGGTGGTATTCGACAGCAGCGCCGCAAACTTATCTTCAAAATTGTACTTTCGATTCGCCTGACCGATGAAGTCCAGCACGGTCAGGCATTCTTTGTCCTCAGATAGACGCAGACCACGTCCCAACTGCTGCAAGAAAATCGTCAATGACTCCGTGGGACGCAGAAAAAGAACCGTATTGACTTCCGGAATATCTACGCCCTCGTTGTAGATGTCCACGACGAAGATAAACCGCACCTCGCCGGACACCAAGCGCCGCTTGGCCGCCGCTCTTTCCTCGTCCGAAGATTGCCCGGTGAGGCACATGGACGGGATGTTGTGGTCGTTAAAATAGCGGCACATAAATTCCGCGTGATCTACCGTTACACAGAAGCCGAGACCCTTCACCTCGTCAATGTCCGTCACATATTTCAGCAGTGCCGTCACCACATGGTCGGCACGGCGGTTGGCAACCGCCCCGCTGAACGTGTAGATGTGCTCCAGCTCGCTCTTTTGGTAGCCACCGGCAGACCATTTGAGCGCATCCAGATCCACCGTATCGGTAACGCCAAAATACTGGAATGGGCACAGGAGCTTTCGATCAATGGCTTCCGGCAGACGGATCTCAGCGGCGATACGATTGTTGAAGTAGGGCAGGATGTTCTTGCCGTCCATACGCTCTGGAGTAGCGGTCAAGCCCAGTAGGATGCGCGGCTGGTAGTAGGACAACAACTTCTGATAAGTCGGCGCGGCAGCATGGTGGAATTCGTCCACGATGATGTAATCGTAAAAATCGGGACTCGTCTTTTCCGTGAAGCTCTGTGAGTTGAAAGTCTGGATGGACAGAAACAAGTTGTCGATGCTCTCCGGCTTATAGTTGCCCACAAACAGCTCACCAAAGTTTGCGTCCTTGAGCACGGCGCGAAAGGTGTACAAGCTCTGCTTGAGGATTTCCTCCCGGTGCGCCACAAAGAGCAGGCGGCAAGGTCTATCCAGATTCTGCTTACGGAAGCGCTTGTAGTCCAATGCCGAAATGACCGTCTTGCCGGTACCGGTGGGCGCCACCACCAGATTGCGCGTATAGCCACGGACGGTGCGCTCTGCCTCCAGCTTGTCCAAAATCTCCTGCTGGTAAGAATAGGGGTTGATGTCCATGGTGTAGACATCGGCATTGTTGGTATCGAAATATTTTTCCGCCTTCAATGCCCGTGCCAAGCGCTCTTTCTGATCCTCTGCGTAGTATTCAAATTCGCGGTCATTCCAGTAATACTCAAAGGTAGCGGCGATCTTGTCGATGGTTTCGGGCAAGTCGCGTTTCGTTACCTTGGTGTTCCATTCCAACCCGCTGGTCAATGCGGCATTGGACAGATTGGACGAACCCACATAGGCCGTCGTGAAGCCGGTTTCGCGGTAAAAGATATATGCCTTGGCGTGGAGCCGGGTCGTCTTGGTATTGTAGCTGACCTTGATCTCCGTATTGGGCAGCTTTCGCAGTTCCTCAATGGCTTTCACATCGGTAGCGCCCATGTAGGAAGTGGTGATAATGCGGAGCTCGCCGCCGTTTTGCGTAAACTCTCGCAGTTCATCCATGATAAGCCGCAGACCGCTCCATTTGATGAAGGACACCAGCATGTCGATCCGATCAGCCGAGACGATTTCCTTTTTGAGCTCTGTAAACATCTGCGGCTCATGCACAGCCCCAGTGAATAGGGAGCTTTGTGCGATGGAGGTTTCCGGACGGATGATCTCGGCCCTTTCGTCCAGTGCCAGCACATTGTTTTTCTTATCAAAAAGTGCAAGAAGCTGCTCCGCACGCTCTGCAACGGAAAGCGTGTCGAAGTCAGCTTCTTTTGTTTCAGTCATAATGGTGGACACAATGCGGTTGACAAGCTCGACCTGAGAAGTGAGATTGCCGCCATTGTCTTTCACGTTGTTTAGCCACTTTTCAACGATCTCGGCAACATATTTTGATAATACTTTAGACGCTTCCGCGCTATCAATAGGCGCAGTTTGAGAGAGCTTGTCCGTTACGGAAAGTTCTGCATCCAGACCCTTATTTATGATTTGCTCGTAAAGTCCGTTGTGTAGCATTCATATACTCCTTTGGTAGAAACAGCATTTATCCAAAGAACAAACTATTTGTTCTGGCATGACTGGCCCTCCATGTTACTTATCGATTTCCGGGACAAAATCCATAATATCGTTTGGTTCCACCTCAAGCGCGGTACAGATTGCGCCGATCACGTCGGTGGTTATATCCTTATCGTTTGCCAGCTTGTACATCTGATAATGGGTGATGCCGGCAGCTTCTTCCAAATCCTTCTTTTTCATATTCCGATCAACAAGAATATGCCACAGCTTCTTATAACTAACAGCCATTTTGAATCTCCTTTATGGGCTATTTGGTGTCGGGTACAATAACACAAATATAGCATATCACGATTCGACCGAGAAATCAATAATATGATAAGAATTTCAAACTTTTGATAGGCGCAAAAACGTTATGAATGATTTGACGGTTGCGTATAATTGCCGCTATCGGCGAAATTAGAATATTATTTCATCATCAAATCTTGATATTTTGCCGATAATGTGCTATACTATCCCTGTGCAGAAAGTGAGGGTTCGCTATGAAATATATTTCTGTCGCAGAAGCGGCGAAAAGGTGGGGCGTTTCCGAACGCAGCGTGCGCGGGTACTGTGCCGAAGGAAAAATCGACGGTGTATTTCTGACCGGCAAGACATGGAACATACCCGAAACCGCAGAGAAGCCCGATCGCATTAACAAGAAAACCGATACACCAAAGACACTTCTTGAGGTGCTGAAAGCCGAGAAAACGGCAAAGCTGCACGGCGGTATTTATCATAAAATACAAATCGATCTGACCTATAACTCCAACCACATTGAGGGCAGTCGCCTTACCCACGATCAGACGCGCTATATCTTTGAGACGAACACCATCGGCGCATCGGACGGGACGGTCAAGGTTGACGATGTGGTCGAGACCGCCAACCATTTCAAGTGCATTGATATGATTATCGATAGCGCAAATCATATGCTGAGCGAGGCGTTCATCAAGCAGCTGCACGCCGTTCTGAAAAGCGGAACTTCCGATTCACGCCTCGATTGGTTTGCCGTTGGGGATTACAAAAGACTGCCCAACGAGGTCGGCGGCATGGACACAACTGCGCCGGAGAATGTCGGTGCTGAGATGAAGAAGCTGCTTGCCGAGTACAACGCCATTGAGGGCAAAACCTTTGACGATTTGCTTGACTTTCACTACCGCTTTGAGCGCATCCATCCGTTCCAGGACGGCAACGGCAGAGTCGGGCGCCTGCTCCTTTTCAAAGAATGCCTACGGAACAACATCGTGCCGTTTATCATTGAGGACAACATCAAGATGTTCTACTACCGCGGCTTGAAGGAGTGGCAGAATGAGCGCGGCTACCTG
>ERZ780168.3931-NODE-3931-length-10951-cov-2.859857_pt1 | contig 10951 bp, 11 predicted proteins | sample MGYA00510981_ERZ780168 | MGnify/ENA primary metagenome ERZ780168 (study PRJEB29588, sample SAMEA2158769) | human gut metagenome | biome: human gut; feature: human-associated habitat; material: faeces | place: Denmark | collected 2008/2010 ...
GCATTCCAGATCTGTCAGGAAAAGATCCGCAAGCATGAATTGCAGATGAAGCTGATCGATGCAGAATACACCTTTGATAACAATAAGCTGCTGTTTTATTTTACGGCGGATGGAAGAATCGATTTCCGTGAGCTTGTCAAGGATCTGGCGGCGGTCTTTAAGACGCGGATCGAGCTGCGCCAGATTGGCGTCCGGGATGAGACGAAGATTTTGGGTGGCGTCGGTATCTGTGGTCGTCCGCTCTGTTGTCATTCATATTTATCGGAGTTTATTCCGGTTTCAATTAAGATGGCAAAAGAGCAGAACCTGTCCTTAAATCCGACGAAGATTTCGGGTGTCTGCGGTCGTCTGATGTGCTGCCTGAAATACGAGGAAGAGACGTATGAGGATCTGAACAGCCATCTGCCGAGTGTCGGCGATTACGTCACAACGGATGACGGGCTGAAAGGCGAGGTTCACAGCGTCAGCGTCCTGCGCCAGCAGGTAAAGGTGGTTGTGACGGTAGGACGGGATGAGAAGGAGATCCGTGATTACCGTGTGGATCAGCTCAAGTTTAAGCCGAAGCGCCGCCGTGACAGGGGAAATGTCAACGATGCGGAGCTGAAAGCGCTGGAGGCACTGGAGAAAAAGGAAGGAAAGTCGAAGCTGGATGATAATTAAAGAAGGCGAGCGGATCGATGAACTGCAGCGGAACGGATACCGGATCATCCAGAAGACGAACGGGTTCTGTTTTGGCATGGACGCGGTGCTTTTGTCCGGGTTTGCATCGGTGAAGCCGGGCGAGAAAGCGCTTGATCTGGGAACGGGAACCGGCATTATCCCGATTCTTCTGGAGGCAAAGACGGAAGGAAGCCATTTTACAGGTCTGGAGATCCAGGCGGAGATGGCGGAGATGGCATCCCGGAGTGTGGCGCTCAACAGGCTGGAAGAGAAGGTTTCGATCGTGCAGGGTGATATCAAGGAGGTTCCGACGCTGTTTGAGAAGGCATCCTTTGATGTGGTAACGACGAACCCGCCGTACATGAACGACAGCCACGGGCTGAAAAATCCCGATCTTCCCAAGGCGATTGCCCGCCATGAGGTTCTCTGCAATCTGGAGGATGTCGTGCGCGCGGCGGCTTCGGCACTTCGTCCCGGCGGACGACTCTATATGGTGCACCGTCCGAGACGGCTCATTGAGATTCTGATGGCGATGAAAAGTCAGAAATTGGAGCCGAAGCGGATGAAATTTGTCCATCCGTTTGCAGATAAAGAGGCAAATATGGTTCTCATCGAGGCGGTGCGCGGAGGCGGCGCGCTGATGACAGTGGAAAAGCCGATCATTGTGTACAAAGAGCCGGGCATGTATACGGATGAGATTTATGATATTTACGGGTATTAATGGAATAGGAGAACGATGGAAGGAACATTATATTTGTGTGCCACGCCGATCGGCAACCTGGATGACATTACATTCCGGGTGCTGGAGACGTTAAAGCAGGTGGATCTGATTGCGGCGGAGGACACGCGGCACAGTATTAAGCTTCTGAATCATTTTGATATTCATACACCGATGACGAGCTACCATGAGTACAATAAGGTCGAGAAGGCGCGTGTGCTGGTGGAGAAGCTGAAATCGGGCATGAATATTGCCTGCATCACGGACGCCGGGACGCCGGGTATTTCGGATCCGGGCGAGGAGCTGGTGCGCCAGTGCTGCGAGGCGGGAATTAAAGTAACCGCGCTTCCGGGAGCGGTGGCGTGTGTTACGGCGCTGATTATTTCGGGACTTCCGACGAGACGGTTCTGTTTTGAGGCATTTCTTCCGACGGACAAGAAGGAGCACCAGCGGGTGCTTGCAGAGCTTCAGAATGAGACGCGCACGATTGTGCTTTACGAGGCGCCTCACCACCTTCTGCGGACGCTCACGGAGCTTTACGAGGCGCTGGGGGATAGAAAGGCGTCCATCTGCCGGGAGCTGACGAAGAAATACGAGACGGCGTTCCGGACTACGCTTTCGCAGGCGGTGGCGTATTATACGGAAAATGAGCCGAAGGGCGAGTGCGTGATCGTCATCGAGGGCAAATCCGTCCAGGAGATCGAGGCGGAGGATCAGGCGCGCTGGCAGCAGATGTCCCTGGAAGAGCATATGGAACATTATGAATCACAGGGAAACAGCCGCAAGGAAGCGATGAAGCTGGTGGCGAAGGACCGCGGGGTTTCGAAGCGGGATGTGTACCAGGCGCTGCTGGAGGCGGAAGAGGCGTAGACACAAACGGAAAGCTGAAAAATGGGTAAGTGGAGTGGCGTTGGTGGAATGCCGGGGCGCTCCGGTTTGTGCAGATAAAAGAAAAATAGAATAAGATTTGAGAAAAGAACAAACTGTACTGGTTAAAATATTTAAAAGTGTATATTTTAATCAGTACAGTTTTTGCTATAATTCCTACTAAGTTGATGCGGAAATGAATGTAAAAATACAGAATGTCAGTGAATTGTTTTTCGCAAGGCAGAATAGAAAGGCAGAAGAGGCGCTTGCCTGTGAATGATTCAGTGGATTCGGGTATTGATTGCAAGGATCGTAAGGACGCTTGGCTTACAAAGAAAAATCATATTCAACCACGGGAGGAATAAAAATGGCAGAGAATCGTTATGAACTGAATAAACAGCTGGCACAGATGTTAAAGGGCGGCGTTATCATGGATGTCACAACCCCGGAGCAGGCGAAGATCGCGGAGGCGGCAGGCGCGTGTGCGGTTATGGCGCTGGAGCGGATTCCGGCAGATATCCGGGCAGCGGGCGGTGTGTCCCGTATGAGTGACCCGAAGATGATTCGCGGCATTCAGGAGGCAGTTTCGATTCCAGTTATGGCGAAGTGCCGGATCGGTCATTTTGTGGAAGCGCAGATTCTGGAAGCGATCGAGATTGATTATATCGATGAGAGCGAGGTATTATCTCCGGCGGATGATGTGTACCATATTGACAAGACACAGTTCAAGGTTCCGTTTGTCTGCGGTGCGAGAGACCTGGGAGAGGCGCTGCGCCGGATCGAGGAAGGTGCTTCGATGATCCGTACCAAGGGCGAGCCGGGAACGGGCGATGTCGTACAGGCAGTCCGCCATATGCGTGCGATGAATTCGGAGATCCGCCGGGTTCAGAACCTGCGTGAGGATGAGCTTTACGAGGCAGCAAAACAGTTAAAAGTTCCGGTTCATCTGCTCCGCTATGTACATGACAATGGACGTCTCCCGGTTGTCAATTTCGCGGCAGGCGGCGTGGCAACACCGGCAGATGCAGCACTGATGAGGCAGCGGGGCGCAGAGGGAGTCTTTGTTGGATCTGGTATCTTCAAGTCAGGCAATCCGGAGAAACGTGCGTCGGCGATCGTGCAGGCAGTAACGAATTACAAGGATGCAAAATTACTTGCTGCGATTTCTGAGGATCTGGGCGAGGCGATGGTTGGTATCAATGAGAATGAGATTGCGATTTTGATGGCAGAGCGGGGACAGTAAGATGGAGAAAAAACAGATAGGCGTGCTGGCGGTGCAGGGCGCGTTTGCCGAACACATTGCCATGGTACGGAGACTGGGCGCAGAGGCGTTTGAGATCCGGCAGCTTCCGGATCTGGAGCGGCCGATGGACGGACTGATTCTGCCGGGCGGCGAGAGTACCGCGATGCGTAAGCTCCTGGATGAGCTGGGGCTTTATGAGCCGCTTCGGGCAAAGATTGCGGCAGGGCTTCCGGTGTATGGAACGTGCGCGGGGCTTCTGCTTCTGGCCAAGGAGATCGAGGGCGGAACGCCGTGCTTTGCGACGATGGATGTGTCGGCGGTGCGGAATGCCTACGGGCGTCAGCTCGGAAGTTTTTACACGGAGGCTGAATTTGCCGGTCTGGGGACGATTCCGATGACTTTTATCCGCGCGCCGTACATCGCTTCGGTTCAGAAAAATGTTAAGGTGCTGGCGACAGTGGACGAAAAGATAGTCGCAGCCAGACAGGGAAACCAGTTTGCGACGGCATTTCATCCGGAATTGAATGAGGATGTGACGGTGCACCGGTATTTTCTAGAGAAAGTCTGCAAAGGAAATTAAGAGTGTAATTTGGTAAAAATTAGCGTGTGGTTGATGAAAAGTGAAACCTACTGGTAAGGGGAGCGAGAACTGCAGCCATTTAAAGCGGTCAGAATGGATGATATATTTCTGAAATGTGGGAAGATGTCATTGATTCTGACCGTTTTTTTATCTCAGTCGAGAAGACTCCCACCTCTTCAGGTGGTGAGTAATAGCAAATTTGTCTCAGTGGGAGTCCATTCTCCGACTGAGATAAACGCTCCGCGAGGATGCGCAGTGATTCTGTAAAGAATATGTCAGCTTCGCTGACCAGAATCACGCGCCAAGTCTCACGGACGTTCGACTTGAATTGTTTGGAAGGTGCGTTCTGTGAAAAAACAAAAAATGTACCTTGATAGGTTTTTGCGCTGAGGAAGGAAAACGCCCGGGAAAATGGCGGACTGCATGGAATTCCTATTGACAAAGTAGGAATTTCGCATTACAATCACTGATAAACCAATTAAAACAATATGAAATAAGAAAATTATATAAAAAACAAATTTGCTGATATAGCAAATAGACACAGGAGGGTGACATCGTGGCTTATCAGATAGAGACAACTTGTATTTGCGGAGATCCGGAAACTTCTAAAAACCATTCTTTTGGCGCTGTTTCAGTACCGATTTACCAGACGGCGACTTTTGCCCACCCGGGTATTGGGGAATCGACCGGTCATAATTATACGCGTGAGAGCAACCCGACCAGAGACGAGCTGGAAAAGACTGTTTCGGCGCTGGAAGGAGCGGTTGATACCGTTGCCTGCCCATCCGGTTCTATGGATCTGCAGGGCTTCTCTAACAGACAGATCTTAGCGGAGGTAGATGCAATATGTCGATAGAAAATACTGAATTCAGACCGAAAATTGTAGCATTCTGCTGTAACTGGTGTAGTTATGCAGGTGCTGACCTTGCCGGCAGCAGCCGTCTGGTTTATCCGGCCGATGTAAAGATCATCCGCGTACCTTGCTCCTGCAGAGTAAATCCGATGTTTATCTTAAGAGCATTTGAAAAAGGTGCGGACGGCGTTATCATGTGTGGATGCCATCCGGGAGACTGCCATTACAGCACAGGAAACTATTATGCAAGAAGACGTATGACCCTGCTGTTCTCCATGCTCGACTATCTTGGAGTTGAAAACGGACGTACCCGTGTGGAATGGGTATCCGCCGCAGAAGGTGTGAAATTCTCCCAGACCATGAACGAGTTCATTGAGCAGGTGAGAAGTCTTGGTAAAAATGTCAGATTGGAGGATTTACGATGCAAGAAAAATTAGTATCACGCGCAAAAGAGCTTCTGTCTGACGGTACCGTAGTCCGCGTTCTTGGCTGGAGAAAAGGCGATACAGATTTCAGCGCAGAGCCTGCATTTTTTGAAAGTGCCGAGAGTCTTGACGAATTTACCTATGACGGATTCTGTGGTGCCAACTTAAGCAAATACATGATTAAAGCATCAAAAGAAGAAGGAAAAACACTCGTTTTCTTAAAACCGTGCGATACCTACAGCTTTAATCAGTTAATCAAAGAGCATCGTGTGGACCGCGAGAAAACCTATATCGTTGGTGTAGGATGTGACGGAAAACTCGATATCGAGAAAATCCGTGAAGCAGGCTGCAAGGGTATTACCGCTGTAACAGAGGACGGCGATACCATCAAAGTTGCAACGGTTTATGGTGACAAAGAGCTGAAAAGAGAGGATGTCATCCTCGAGAGATGTAAGGCCTGCAAGGGTGGAAAACATGTAGCATACGACGAGCTCGCAGAAGGCTGTGACGAGGAAAAACCGGCAAAAGAAGGCCGTTTCGAACTGGTTGAAAAGCTTGAGGCAATGGCTCCGGAAGAACGGTTCGCATTCTGGCAGAATGAGCTTTCCCGCTGTATCCGCTGTAATGCATGCCGCAACGTATGTCCGGCCTGCAGCTGTATCAAATGCGTATTTGACAATGATCGTTACGATACTGCACAGAAAGCAAACACTACGACATTTGAGGAGCAGATGTTCCACATCATCCGTGCATTCCACGTTGCCGGACGCTGCACGGACTGCGGCGAGTGTTCCCGCGTATGTCCGCAGCATATTCCGCTGCACCTTCTGAATCGTAAATTCATCAAAGATATCGATGAGTTCTACGGAGAGTATCAGGCAGGAGAAGACACTGACAGCCGTGCACCGCTCACCAACTTCACACAGGAAGATGTAGAGCCAAGTATCGTCAAGGAAAGGGGTTAAGGGATGTATCAGATTAGCAGAGAAAAAATGCCGGAGCTCCTTGCCGCTGTTGCAAAGGAGATGGATCTTTTCCTTCCGGTACAAAACAATGGAATTACCAATTTCGGTTTCTGGACCGAGGACGCGAAAGTGGATCTCGATACCTTAAAAACCGTAAAATCCCCAAAAGACGCCTTTTTCCCGCAGAGTGAAGTTCTTTACTCCTGCTATCAGAAGGCAAACAAGACCAGCATCGAGCCGGCAGCATTAAAAGATGCGCCGTTCGCTATTTTCGGCGTTCGTCCATGCGATGTCCGCGCTTTCGATGTTCTGGACCGCGTATTCTTAAGCGAGCCGGCTGACGTTTACTATGCAGCAAGAAGAGAGCACGGCATTGTGGTTTCTCTTGCATGTCATGAGCCGGAAGACAGCTGCTTCTGCAAGACCTTCGGTATCGATGCGGCAGAACCGCAGGCTGATGTTGCGATGTGGCAGGTAGCTGACGGTTATGCATGGGAAGCAAAAACCGAAAAGGGTGAGAAGCTGACAGAGCTTGTGAAAGAATACCTTACCGAGCAGGATCTTGCAAAAGAGGTTGAGGCTGAAAAAGAAGCCATCCGTACCCTGATCGACAAGATGCCAAACAGCAATCTCTCCCTCGAGGGATGGGGCGTAGGCAAGACAAAAGAGCGTTTCGATGATCCGAAATGGAAAGAGCTTTCCGATGCCTGCTTAGGCTGCGGAACCTGTACGTTCTCCTGTCCGACCTGCCAGTGCTATGATATCAAGGATTTCAATACAGGAAACGGTGTACAGCGTTACCGTTGCTGGGATTCCTGTATGTACTCTGACTTTACGATGATGGCAGCAGGAAACAACCGTACCACACAGATGCAGCGTTTCCGTCAGCGTTTCATGCACAAGCTGGTTTACTTCCCGGACAACAACGATGGAATGTATTCCTGCGTCGGATGCGGACGCTGCGTAGAGAAATGCCCGCAGTCGCTGAATATCGTAAAAGTCATCAAACGCATGGGAGGTACCAAGTAAATGTGCAATTGTAGTTGTGGAAGCGAAGAAAAGAAAAACGCTTTGCTGCCGCAGGTCGGTATCATCACAGATATCCGCCGCGAAACACCGGACGTAAAGACATTCCGTATCGTTCGTCCGGACGGCACCAAGCTGTTTGAACATATGCCGGGCCAGTGCGCAATGCTCTGCGTGCCGGGCGTTGGAGAGGCGCTGTTTTCCATTACATCCTCCCCGACAAACAAAGAGTACCAGGAGTTCTCCATCAAGGAGTGCGGTACTTTAACAAACTATCTTCATAATATGTCCGTAGGAGATGAAATCCTGGTTCGTGGACCGTACGGAAATCATTTCCCGGTAGAAACTGTATTAAAAGGACAGGACCTGCTGTTCATCGCCGGTGGTATCGGACTTGCTCCGCTGCGTTCCGTGATCAATTACGTACTGGACAATCGTGACAACTACGGTACCGTAGATATCGTTTACGGTTCCCGTTCCAAAGACGATCTGGTACAGTTAAAAGAGATCCAGGAAGTATGGGCGAAAGCAAAAGATGTCAACGTGCATCTGACGATTGACCGTGAGCAGGAAGGCTGGGACGGCCATGTAGGATTCGTTCCGAATTATGTGAAAGAACTGAACATGTCCGTTGACAAAACAGCTCTGATCTGCGGACCGCCGATCATGATCAAATTTGTTCTTCAGGGACTTCAGGAACTGGGCTATGAGAAAACACAGGTTTACACCACTTTGGAGCTTCGTATGAAATGCGGTATCGGAAAATGCGGCCGCTGCAACATCGGAGATAAATACGTCTGCAAGGACGGCCCTGTTTTCCGCTGCGACGAGATTGACGAATTACCGAACGAATATTAAACGGAGGTTGAAGAAAATGCAGGAAATGGTAAATATTTACGTTTACGGCAAGAAGTATTCCGTACCTGGCGATCTGACCATTATGACCGCTATGGAGTATGCCGGATATCAGTTAAAACGCGGATGCGGATGCCGTCACGGATTCTGCGGTGCATGTGCGACCATCTACAGAATCAAAGGAAAGAATGAGCTGAAAACCTGTCTGGCATGTCAGACACAGGTAGAAGACGGTATGTATATCGCAAGCCTTCCGTTCTATCCGATCGACAAGAGAACCTACGATATCGAAGAGATCAGCGCAGAGCAGAGAGTCATGATGGATCTGTATCCGGAAATCTACAGCTGCGTTGGATGTAATGCATGTACCAAAGGATGTCCTCAGGATTTGAACGTTATGCAGTATATCGCATACGCACAGAGAGGCGACTTCAAAAAATGTGCAGAAGAGTCCTTCGACTGCATCGGCTGCGGAATCTGCGCATCCCGCTGTCCGGCCGGAATCTCCCATCCGATGGTAGGAGAGCTGGCAAGACGTCTGAACGGAAAGTACATTGTTCCGAAAGCAGAGCATTTGAAAAACCGTGTAGAAGAGATTCACGAAGGTAAATTCGATGATCTGATTGAACAGGTGATGGGTAAACCAATCGATGAAATCCAGGAACTCTACAATAACCGTGAGATCGAGAAATAAGGAGGGAAATTCGAATGTACACACTGGCTAATATGCAGGAATCCATCAAAAAGGTGGAAGCTACCAGAGCCCAGAGAATGGCAAATGAGCCAAGAAGAATGACAGCGGATGAGAAAGATGCCCTTCTTGCAGCATATCATCCGGACTATAAAGAGGAAGGCTTCATCACCCTGAAAGTCGGCCCGAACAAAGGTGAGAAAGTTCCGACAGAGCTCGGCTATCTGCTGGAGTCCAACAGCCGTATTTTAGGTGTTGATATTGACCTTGACAAAGTAGATTACGACGTAGACGTACTCGTTATCGGTGCCGGCGGAGCAGGTTCTTCTGCCGCGATCGAAGCACACGAGGCAGGCGCAAACGTTATGATTACCACCAAGCTTCGTATCGGTGATGCAAACACCATGATGGCAGAGGGTGGTATCCAGGCAGCAGACAAAGAGAATGACTCCCCGGCACAGCATTATCTTGATGCATTCGGCGGCGGACATTTTGCTGCAAGACCGGAACTGCTTCGCAAGCTCGTAATGGAAGCTCCGGATGCAATCTCCTGGCTGGAAAACCTCGGCGTTATGTTCGATAAAGATGAGAACGGCCGTATGGTAACAACACACGGCGGCGGAACATCCAGAAAACGTATGCATGCATGCCGTGACTACTCCGGCGCAGAGATTATGAGAACTCTGCGTGATGAAGTCATCAACCGTGGTATTCCGGTCGTTGAGTTCTCATCCGCAGTAGAGCTGATCAAAGACGATAAGGGACAGGTTGCTGGTGCTGTTCTCCAGAACATGGAGACCGGAGAGTATCAGGTAGCAAAAGCAAAAACTGTCATCATCGCAACCGGTGGTGCAGGACGCCTTCACTACAACAACTTCCCAACCTCCAACCATTACGGTGCAACCGCTGACGGTCTGATCCTCGGATACCGTGCAGGTGCTCCGCTTCTGTATCAGGATACCATTCAGTACCATCCGACCGGAGCTGCTTACCCGGCTCAGATCTTCGGTGCTCTGGTAACCGAGAAAGTACGTTCTCTTGGCGCAATGCTCGTAAACGTAGACGGCGAAGCTTTCATGCATCCACTGGAAACCCGTGACGTATCCGCAGCAAGCATTATTCGTGAATGCTCCGACGACCGCAACGAGGGCGTTGAGACTCCGCAGGGCAAGGCTGTATGGCTGGATGCCCCGATGATCGATCTGCTTCACGGAGAAGGAACCATCGAGAAGAGAATCCCGGCTATGTTCCGTATGTTCATGCAGTATGGTATCGATATGAGAAAAGAGCCGATTCTGGTTTATCCGACCCTGCATTATCAGAACGGCGGTCTGGAAATCAACGGCGAAGGCTTCACCAATACGGTAAACAACCTGCTTGTAGCAGGCGAGGCTGTCGGAGGAATCCACGGACGCAACCGTCTGATGGGCAACTCCCTGCTGGACATCATCGTCTTCGGCCGCAACGCGGGCCAGCACGCCGCCGAGAAAGCGAAGTCCGTCACCGTCGGCGCGCTGACGCTCAGCCATGTGGCCGCGTTTGAAGCAGAAAAGCAGCAGGCGGGCGTATCGGACCATCATCCCTCGCCGCAGCTGCTGCCCGACTATGCAAGAAAGATCCATCCTGTCAAATAAACCGAAGAAGCGCTGCATCTCCCCCGATGCAGCGCTTCACAGGAGAAAATAAGAGGAGAAAAAAGATGACTGCTTCCATCAACGCTGCGAATTTCCTGATGCTCTCCACCTTCGGGATCGCCGCGGTCGGCTATCTGCTCGGGCGGATCACCATCAAGGGGATCAGCCTCGGCACGGCAGGCGTGTTTGTTATCGCACTCATCTACGGCGCATTTTTCGGCACACGCTTCAATTCCCGCTTCGTCATCGAAGAGATCAACTACGCCTCGCAGGCGCTGAAGATCATCGAAAACCTGGGCCTCGTGTTCTTCGTGACCTCGGTCGGCTTTATCGCCGGGCCGAACTTCTTCAAGAACATGAAGCACAACTTCAAGTCCTACGTGCTGCTGGGCGTGGTGATCATCCTCTCCGGCGGCCTCACCGCGATCTTGTGC
>ERZ780168.3942-NODE-3942-length-10916-cov-9.245742_pt1 | contig 10916 bp, 10 predicted proteins | sample MGYA00510981_ERZ780168 | MGnify/ENA primary metagenome ERZ780168 (study PRJEB29588, sample SAMEA2158769) | human gut metagenome | biome: human gut; feature: human-associated habitat; material: faeces | place: Denmark | collected 2008/2010 ...
GCTCATCATCACAGGAACGTGACTGAAGAATGCGTGTTCAATTTTCAAGGGGCGGATGCCAGATGTTGTCTGGCTTGCTTATAGTATAGCGGCTCAAATTGTGAAAGTCGTGGGCTTTGTAGGCCTACTCTGTAAACCTGTTTTGATGCATTTTGGATAATGTTTCCATTGCTTCTCCGGTTTACAACATTCTGCTCACAGTAGATAAGATATCGATTGCGGATAAAAGTTGATTCTTGGCATCCATATTTGAGAGACTTTGACCAGTTAGAAGGTAGTCTGTGCTGGTATGTAGTTCTTTGGCAAGGCTGAGGAGCGATTCCAAGGAGCAGGAACTGACCCCTCGCTCAATGCGGCTAATGTGTCCTTTGTTGACATTAAGACGTTTGGCAAGTTCATCTTGGGTAAGATTGCGAACTTTCCGAAGATTGCTGACACGCTGACCAAATTCTTTCATACTGAACATAATGAAGGTCCTTTCCGCCGGATGCGGAGGTTGAGGACACTTCACTGTGGGGCAGTTTACGGGCTTTTCTCAGCGAAAAAAAGACGCATTAAAAGAAAAGGTTACCGATACCTTTCCATCCGAAAATGGAAAGCAGTATAAGTATCCTCGGCCTTTAATGCATCTCAGGCTTTCGATATGTTTTTTGGATTCTGCGAGTCGAAAGCTGGTGTCTGGCTGGAAAGATTACAAAAAATAAAACCCTCGCGGCCAGACAGCAAGGCTTAAAACTGCTTTGCTATCATAGCACACGAGGGTTGCATGGAAGTGGTATGACGGTTGCATGAAGGTGGTATGGTTCTATTTATGAAAAAATGAGGTTGTACAGAAGTTGCGTGAAAGTTGCACGAAAGTGGTATGACGTAGTAGCGCTGTTTTATTTTTTGAGTTTTTGAAGCAGTTTCTGATACTCTTCATCCGGCAGCTTCTGTCTTGCAGCAACTAGTTCACCTGTGGCCATCTCCTCCATATTCTGTTTCAGGTAGGACTGAATGAGCCAGTAATAGGCTTTTGTATTTTCAGGAGCGATCGTCAATGCCAGTGCTGCATATTGGTGAATCAAATCATAGGCGTGAATGGTCATCAACTGCTTCAACAGTTCGTTAGCGGTACTCATATACGCAAAATGATATCGATTTGCTGTGTGAACCAGCCAGTGTTCACCTTCTGCAGAAGAAAGAAGTTTCCCCTGATACAGTTCAACAGCTTTCTCCATCAGCCCAACCTTGTTTACAACGGAGGTTGCCTTTGCCGCAGCAACTGTCAGTTCATCAAATTTCTGAAAATCGGTTGTGATGTGCAGATTGAGATTTAACTGGTAGCCAAATGCGGTGGAAAGTACAAGTTGTTCATCCGAAATCAGGCTGAATGCCTGCCGAAGCCGATAAATCAGATACTTCATATTCTTTCCGGGTACTTCTGCATCTTCCATTTCCTCTGGCCAAATGTTTTGAACGATCTCCATCGGGGGAACAGTTTTTTTCTGGGAAAGGAGTAGATAGGTAAGTAATCGGCTGATCTTGGGTGATTTCAAATCAGATTCACGCAGAACGCCACGAGACGTATAGATTCTTAGTTCACCGAACAGACTGATAAAAATGTCGTGGCTGCTTTTAATATTTTCCGGTGCCAAAGTCATATTCAGACCATCAACCATCCGGCTATCATTGTAAGCGACCAACAGTACATAGGCCAGCAGTTTCAGCATACTGGTTTGGCAAATGTACCGTTTAGGGTTGCGAACAGCAATCAATGCAACCGGGCGAGGTTCCAAGGGAATCGCCAAAACCGACTGAACGCCAAGGCGCTGATATAGGCTGTACTCATCCGGGTATTGCTCTCTGATCAGTTCAGTGTCAGAAACTACCATCGGAATTCCACGGCGCACGGCTCTCACCCAGCGATCAAGAAATTCAGATGATTCAAATTCATTTGTCAGAGCTGTAGTTTTATCTTCCGAACATTCGTTGTGCCACCAATATGGTTTCCATAACCCTAAATCGAGATCGACCTGAATTAAACCGCACCAATCAGCGGCGTAGAATTTACAGGCGGCTTCCATGACTCGTAAGGCAACCTCTTTTGGCGGAAGATGACGATAGTATAATTGTTTCTCCAGCTCGTTCATCGTGTTTTCAAAATCAATGGCGCACTGGACACTCTCGAAATTCTGCGCTTCGTAGTTCTGTTCAGACGATAGCATAAGGAACACCTCCGACAAAAAAGCACAGCATCCTTAGCCTCATCCACTCTGTGCGATGAAACTTGATGCTGTGCTGTGTCTTTTCAATGCAACCGCAAGAGTGGCATGAAATTATTTTTTGACGATTGTCTTTACGAAGGCGGTAAGAGTACGAATCTGGTCATTGTTGAACTGACGAAGCTGGTCAACAAGAGAGTTTATTCCATTGGATGGCTCCTCATCAAAATCAAAGAATTCCTTCGGAGTTACGTTGAGATATTCACAGATGTAGAAGAAGGCTGACATGGTGGGAAAGGACGATCCGTTTTCAATCGTGCGAATGTACCCGGCGTTCTGCCCGATGGAAAGGCTCATATCCCTTGCAGATACTCCTTTCTTCGTGCGCAGTTCAGCAAGTCGTTTGGAAAACTGTTCTTCGTACATAGGCAACCACCCTCCCTCTTTACTCTATTGTAGTCGAGAGGATGGTCAAAAACGGCGCATTCAATATATTATTTATAACGCATTAGATAAACTGCCTTACAAAACTGATTTCCAGCAAATCTTCAAACGGCACAACGGTGTTATGGATTAGCAAGGTGCGGAACACCGGCTCGATGCGGTCTGCTTTTCTGGTCAGCGTGATGCAGTTGCCCACTGCGGGAATCTCCGGGTGGGCGGTATCCTCCTTGAAGTACCGCACCGTGATGGTCATGCCCTTGGTGACCTGCATCCGTAGCGCAGATCACGCTGTTCACATCCGGGCGGTGCATAAGTTTTTGCAGGATGCCAAACTGCTTTTTGATGCTGGCAGACACCAGATACTGCCACTTTTCCGGCAGGAAGGGCAGATCTGCGATGCTCCACTTGACATACTTGGCATCGTACACATTGGGCGGAGCCAGTTCCACCAGATGACCAACGCACCAGCTTACCAGATAGCCGTTGCCCTCAAGGTAGCCATCCTGACGGCTGGTTGCACCGAGGACTTTGGCATAGGACATTGCGACGAATGGTTTTTCCGCCACGACTAATTTTGCGATAAAAATCCCTCCAATCTGTTTCTGATTGCAATATGTACGGCGGCAAAATGCCGCCTTAAAATCAGATGGGTTCGGTATCTTCCTCACCGGGTTCCTCCGGCTCGTCCTCGGTGGAATCTCGAAGTCGCCCTTGTCCTCGGTGTAGTTTGCATCAGAGTCAAGGGCTTCTTCTGCGGTAGTGCAGCTTCTGCTCTGCTTGGGCTTTTTCGCTATGGAAATAGGCGAGGTCAGTTTTTGGTTGGGTCATGGCATCACGCTCCTTTACAACATTAGTGACATTCGACATTTTTGTTGGTTCGTGGTACACTACATCCAATCGTTGCGAATCAGTTGGAGGTGGTTGTGTTGCTTTCTCTGTACTTAGCTGTTCTTGACGATCAAAGCAATGAAGAACAGTTTATAGATTCCGGCACGGGTGCAAAGACGATGCACACGCTCTCTCCGGTTCAACTCTGACATCCTGCGTTCAAGGATCTTCTCTCGGTTCTGGCAAGAGCGCAGCTTTTGCTCTGCTTTGGCTTTTTCGTTGCGGAGATAGGCTAGGTCGGTTTTCGGTTGGGTCAATGGCATCACGCTCCTTTTTGGGAAAAATAAAAAGCCAAACAATCAGACTTGATTCGCACTGATTGTTTGGCTAGAGGTACTACAGGTGCTTATTAAATTTAAGCCTTTTACTTAATATCATATCCAACAGTGAATTATATCTCATTAGATGCTTTTCCCAATAATTTTTCTCGTATGTTGGTAGTTGAAAGTCTTTATAGCTTTTTTTCATTGAGCGAAAGCATTGCTCTTGTCTTTCAGAAACATGGATAAGTTCATCGTCTGCTGTAAGCACTCGAATTAATTTGTTTACTGATTTTTTGCATATGCTGGCAAATTCATCCTTAATCAAATTTTCTTTTTCAACAACCACCGAATCAACAACATAAAGTCCAAGAAAGTCGGATATATATTTTAGATATTCCATTGCGCCGTTCATGTTTTTTCGATCAGACACGGTTACTAAAATTGCATATTTTCCAGCGAGTTTAAATAGGTGTGTCCAACAAGAAATTCTATCAAGGAAAACTTTCGTGCTTCCACTTATTGAGTTGTTATAAACTGGTGATACCAATACAATAACATCAGATGCAAGCATATCGCTTCTAATCAAATTCATAGAATCTGAGCACAAATACATTCCCGTTTTAAAGCATTCCTGACAACCAGAACAAAATTGAATGTTCTCCATTCCATGCGAAAGGAATTCGATAGACTCAGGAGCTGACATTTTTAGCAACTGCATGAACTGATCAATCCACATACAACAAACAGAGTTGGCTCTATGCCGACTTCCGTTAAAAACAAAAACTTTCATCGCTTATTCTCTATCCACTTTGACTTATGCAAATAATCCATCAATGACCTCTCGCACCAAAAATCTATTATGTAGGAAAGCGCAAAGAGGAAAACACACTGACTTAGGTTTGGTGTACAAACAGATTATAATAGATTCCTTTTTTATTCATTAACATTTCATGAGTTCCAGATTCTACAATTTTTCCACCATCAATTACAAGTATTTTGTCGGCGTTTTTGATTGTTGATAATTTATGCGAAACAATTATTGTTGTGATATTTAATTGTGCTAATTTACGATACAGATCTTCTTCATTTATTGAATCCAACGATGATGTAGACTCATCGAAAACCAGCAATTCAGGATGTCGGATAATTGCACGCGCAATCGCCAATCTCTGCACCTGTCCACCCGAAAAGTTAGATGATGAAGCAGAAATAACTGTCCTTAAACCCAATGGCATAGATAAAACATCATTTTTTAAATTAACAATATCCAGAGCATTGAACACATCGCTTTCTGTGATGGATTTGTCTCCAAATGTAACATTATTTAGAATTGTGTCATTGAGGATAAATGCGTTTTGCGGAACAAATGCAATGTTTTTAGAGAAGTAACAATCATCAATGTAATCTAATTTATAACCATTCAATTTTATATCACCCTTTACAGGCTGATATAGACCTGACAATAATTTTAATATTGTGGTTTTTCCACTGCCAGAGGCTCCAACTATGGCAACCTTTTCATGCTGCTTTACAGAGAAAGAAACATTTTTTAAAATATAATTTGTTGATGCATTATAAGAGAATGAAACGTCCTCAAATGTAAGCAGTTTGAACTCTTTCGGATTGATGTGTTTGTCTTTTTTTTGACTTTCTTCATCAAGAAAATCGTTTAAATATTCAAGAGACGACTTATATGTAGATGTATTAAGAAAAAGAGAGAAAAAAGAGATTGCAGATGAATAGTAGGTTCCCATTAATGAATATACAGCAACAAGCTCGCCGACGCTTAAAGTATCTTCCGGTAATATAATCAACAGATATAGTATTCCAAAAACTGGAACGAACATTGTAAAATAGCTGACGATTTGGTTGAGATTCAATGAAACTGAATCTGTTTTCAAGGTAACCTTGCTAAACTTGTGGAGCGATTCATAAGATCTGTTCAAAAACATTTTTGAAAGATGCATTGATCGAATTTGAAACATATCTTGAACCGTTTCTGTGTTAAGAACACTTAACTGCTCGTTTTCGTGAATCTGTTCGTTTCTCATCTTTAGGAGTATTTTATTCGAAATTACCACATAAAGAATTGCTAATAATGAAGTAGCAACGAGAAGTGGCATAAGTATGGGATAATGGGCACTCAAATATACAAGGATAACAAATGTCGATGTTCCCAAAACAACAAATTGAGGAAACACAGAACTAATAATTGACTGAAATTGTGAAAGGACATTTATGCGAAACAGTATATTTCCCTGCGATCTATTATCATAATATGAATATGGAATTTCAAATAAATGTCGAATGGCGTTCTCGTACAGTGCATTATATACATCGACTTGGCATCGTGTTATTATATTATTTTTTAGGAAAGAAAACAGGGTAAAAAAAGCCACTAATCCTAAAGCTATTAAGGCAAACTGAACTATAGCCGGAGTTCTTGATTTCACCAGTGTATCTACGATGTTCTGTAATAAAATCGGAACCAAAAGAGAAATTGAATATGCCAAAAGTGAAAAAAACAGAATTTTTACGAGAGTACCTCTAAATTCAAATAAATATGGTTTTATATGTCGTAAGGTTCCTATGTCACCTTTTCGAACACAAAACTTTTTTGAAGGTGTTGGAATAATTAAGTAATGGGCAAATTGAGATGCATATGGAATGGAGTCTTTCTTGTTTAGAGAGTATGTGATTTTGCCTGTTGCGGGATCAAAAACAATTAACTTCTTTCCTCTCTTTTGAGCCACGACAAAATGCTGAGTATTTAAATATAATATACACGGAGCTTCGTATTGATGATCCAGATATTCAATCAAGTCATCAATTCTCAATACTTTAGTATCCATATTTATGCTCTTATATATCTCACAAATCCCATCAATAGAGATTCCATCTCGGCCGATATTAAACTGCTTTCTATAAAAGGCTAATGGTTGATTGAATGAATAAGCACTTGCTAGCATAGAAATGCAGCAAAGCCCACAGTCTGATGTAGTTGTTTGATAAATCATTGGGATTTTTTTCATGTTTACAATCATTCCTTTCACCATTTGATAAAACAAAAACGTAGCCGCATTATAACTCCAAACCCTATAAAATTATTCTTGGAAAAACAATTCACTCTTGTATTGCAAGTCCTTTTTTATTTGATATACTTTATACGGATGCTCCTTAGTACACGTAGAATGGCTTGTCAAGAAAAATTATAATTCTACTCCATATAGGCCTGCTGCAAGTGTATTGGGAATATTGTGATTTATCAATCTTAAATGCTCGTAGAGAACACCGGTAATACCCGTCATAAATGATTCGTATGGATAGGAAATGCCGTTTACCCACTGAATGCTCATGGGATTCACATTTAAATATATATTAGGAAAAGATTTCTTCTGTTTTGAATTATCTTTAAGATAATTCAAAACAGAAGCTACTCCGTAAACACCATGGCAAAGACATAATTGTTTGCAAGACAGTAAAACATTTAGATGTTTTTCTTCAAGATAGCTGTTCAGTGAACTTTCAAACACCTCTTTGGTAGATTTGTTTAAGGTGGCCGTATATCCAATTACTCTTGCCAGTATTTGTCCAGCAATGCCATTACACCAACTGGGCAAACATGAATGCTCAGAAGATTCTTTAAACATACGATCATCAGCCTTTATACATTGTTCAAGCTTATTATAATCAATTGGAATTAACTTTGATATCATTGCAACAGTTGCAATATTTCCGGAAATACCATGGGCAAAACCAATTTCGCTAAAAGTACCATTAAGGAAAGAGTAGAAAAACGCATCAATGTATTTGCGCGAAATGTAATCGAAATCATCAAAGAATGCAATGAATATTTTGTTATCGTTTCTCAAAATTTCTGCCAGAAGATATATTGTCCCACTAAATCCGTGCATAAAATCAAAATCGTTTTCTGCATTTTCAAATCGCTGTTGCAAAAGTTTGTCTATGATTGTTTTTATTAAATCGAAAACGCATGCGTAATCGGTCTTGTCATCAAACATTAGATACTCATTATATTTTATATATAATGAACTCCCCCAAAAACCATATAATGAAAAGGCATTTTTTTCAGCAATCTTTGACGGGTTCTTTAGAGCATCTTTTGCGTTTTCCAACAATCTGTCTGCATATAGCTTATCCTCTGGTTTGGAAAACACTTTTGCGTATGCCAAAATATAGAAAATTATACCTCCTTGAGCATAAAAATCCGGACATATCGTTGATAAGCATGCAGGAGTTTGTGTATCTTCAATAGCTGTTGGAATAATCATAGATGCGTGAGTGGAATCTACAGGGCACTCGCTGATTTTTAGATATTTTAGAAATTCTTCGCACCATTCTTTTGAGGCTTCAAGATACTCTGTAGTATAATTATCATAACCGTTAATATAAAAAATATTGTCAAAATTATGGATTGTATTTGAAGGATCCAAATTTGCAGAGTGCAAAAAAATCGACATTGCAATTAAACGCTCTTGATATTTAATGGTTGTTTCGTCAAGATGAAGTAGCTTTTCCAAAATAGTCTCTTTAGCAGAGAATTGGTAATATCCCGGACAAATAATTCTACCGTCTGCAAATAAATCATTCTTGCAGAATTCGCTATAGAAAATCGGTATGTTTCCTCTTTTCATTTCAGAAATTTCATATTCGAGTCGCGTCGTACCATATTTTGCATCACTTTTGAAATTTTCACGTAAAATATCAAATAGAGCTTCTCGATTTTCTTTTGTTCTTTCGCAACATGGTTTATGTGACTCATCAATAAACTTTGAATAAGTATAGGTTGGTCTTAATAATTGGCGAACTTTCATCTTCGAATATTGTGGGTCAGAAACAACTTGTAGCACAGAATTTTTTCTTTTTATTATTTCGGTGCATCCCGCGTTGAATCCAGCAAGAAGCATCCCTATAACATCTTTTTCTTGTGCACAGCCCAATTTTGAATGTAATGCTGAAAGTTTTGGCGTTTCGTTAACTAGAACATATTTATATTTAATGTCTAGTTCCACATCGTCAACAATCATCGGAACCTTGATTTTATTTGACTTCATCGTTTCTGCAAATAGTCCACTCACGTCGTAATCGAATACATCAGTGGGTAAATTAACGGGAAGCATCCGACTCTGCAAAACACTTGATTCCAGTGTCTTACCTATTTGATTTTGTTCAAAATTATGTTTTTGAGCAGAAACAACCGTTTCGCAATCAATAATTCTTGGCGAATCCATACAACAAACGACATTTTCTGAGTGCATGTCGGTCGATGAACACAAATACATAACAGCGAGATAAACCCCAGCTCGATAATAATAATTTTTAACAGCACTAATGTTATTAGCCATCTGGTATATTATTGGCCGATGCCATGAATGTGTTGTATCGCCCCAAAAGTCAGTTTGATTATTCTCTATGCTTTGTGGCGAAATAATGGTAAGTAGCTCCTCAAAGAAACGATCCGTTAAACATGCTCGTGGCTTATAAAACAGTGTGCCATTTTCAAATTCCACTTCACACACATTTTTACCATTATGTGTATCGCCCATTCCACTATGTATTGCAATCATCTTTCCGTATATAAAATTAAAATGATTTTCCAAATCGGCTCTATCTTTCTTATAGCTTTGTACGATTTCACCAATCATATCATAGTAATTATTTATATACTGGTCAACATCATTTTCTAATAATTCATACTTGTCAAAAATGTATTTCCTGTATTTTTTCGTTGTTGACAGCTTTCTAAAATGAGAAAATCGTGATTCTACAGTCGAATCATTGATGATATGATTATTGCGAGCTTCAGAATATTCTTTAATCCAAATGCTTGATAATAGATTAGCAATAGCATTTGTAAGTTGAGTTAGTACTTGCCCATATAGCGTTTCTCCGCATTCATCTCTCAGTAGCGAATTTTCAGAATTTTTTTCATTTACAATCGATGCTGCACACTCCATTATGATACTTAAAAATTCATCTTTCATTTTTATCGCCTCAGCTTTTGACAATTATAGAGCGTTCCTTCGTTGCAAATTAAAGCACTGCTGTATCGTCTTGTCAATTAAATTATCACCAAATACTCCCAATCAAGTACTTTGTTTTTTGTGCTGTTTTAGCCTTGACAACTAGAAAAATGCACCTATAATATTGATTTGCATTCCGGATTTAATTGGCTGTTTTTTGTGTTAATTATATGAAAGGAACATGCTGCTATGAATTCTAATGAAAAACATGAAGAAATTGACTGCGCTGAACTTGAACGGCTGGCTGCTTTTGGTGGTTCTGATGATAGTCAAATTAACCCCTGCTCTGATGTTGCAACGACTACAGCTATTATTAGCGCAATTTCGTCCGTTGTTTCTGCAATTTCTACTATTTCAGCTGTGATGACCAAGGTGCCTTCTTGTAAACCTAAGGGTTGACTTTTTGATTCCGGAATGCAGATTGCCTTATTTTGGACAGCTTTTTGATAGAGTAATCTTTCACTAAAAAAGCGTAAGCACCTTAGATTCTCAAAAAAGTCTAAGGTGCTTATTTTATTTGCAATGTTTAACAAAAAGTCAGTCTTCCAATTTACTATTATCGTAGCTAAGCGAGGGATAATGTTCAACCTCACCACCCAGCACAAGCTGAGCATACTCCGACGGCTTATTGTATAACAGGCGGTAGAAAAACTGGATTTTCTGGACGTATTCGCCATCGATTTTTTCCGCTTTGGATACCAGAATCTTGTCCAGCTGATCGTGTTCAGCACGGCCTTCCCGTTCGTACTGCTCAATCTTTTCGGTCAGTCCAGCCTGTTCTGTGTCGTAGCAATCTGCAAGCATTTGAAAACGTTTCTCCGGGAGAAGTCCTTTTGATACGTCCTCATAAAGTTTTGCATATTCGACATTTTTGTTGGTTCGTGGTACACTACAATCAATCCATGCGAATCAGTTGGAGGTGATTGTGTTGCTTTCCCTGTACTTAGCCGCTATTGACAATCAAAGCAGTGAAGAACAATTTATAGATGTATATAATACCTACAAACGGCTGGTCTACCATACCGCTTACAAAATTATGGGCGATTCGTATCTGGCAGAAGACGTACTGCAAG
>ERZ780168.3945-NODE-3945-length-10913-cov-12.698840_pt1 | contig 10913 bp, 6 predicted proteins | sample MGYA00510981_ERZ780168 | MGnify/ENA primary metagenome ERZ780168 (study PRJEB29588, sample SAMEA2158769) | human gut metagenome | biome: human gut; feature: human-associated habitat; material: faeces | place: Denmark | collected 2008/2010 ...
GTTACGAGGTCGATGAAGCAGGAAGCCCATTGGCTTAAGACAATGGGTAGTTCACCAATGATAAGGTGGAAAAAAGGACAAAACATCGTTACTGCTCAGGCAGTATCTGAGTACTTTGCTGTATCATACATATCAGTTACCATATTTACCAGATTAAGGTTGACGCTCTATCGTGAATTACATATAATAAGCTTGATTTACTGTGCCTTTTGGGGAAGTACCGAAGGCATTTGGAGGAAAAATGAGAAGAAACCTTAATATAAAACAGAGAAAATGGCGGAGCTTTATCTTTGCAACGATTTTTGGTGTGACAGCAGCGACTGCGGTCATTACGGTAAAACCGTTGGAAAGTTATGCCTACACAGAGACGGCAGGAGTATTGAACGATGGCCCGGTGCAGATGCGGAAATCGCCTGTGAATGGCGAAAAAATCACATCTCTGGCGGCTGGAACAGCCGTCCGCGTGATCGATGAAGCGGATGGTTCGGATGGAATGAAGTGGTATAAAGTACAGATTTCCTATAATGGAATGTCATCGACAGGTTATATCAGATCCGATTTTATCACACTGTCATCCGAGGATACTTCTGCGGGAAGTACGATCACAGATAATTCAGCGCAGGGTGCAGCCGGAGTTGTCACCAACACGAACGGCAATGTCTATGTGAGGACAGGTGCGAGCACGGCATATTCTCCGGTCACGACGGTAAAAAGAGATCAGACAGTCAATGTACTCGGACAGACAACTACAAATGGAACTGTGTGGTACAATGTGACATTTAATAAGAATGGTGTGGATTATGCAGGCTGGATCTGTGGAACCTATCTGGCAGTAACCGGACAGACTTCTGCGGATGGATCGCAGGGAGACACCACAACGGTGACGGATGATGAGTATGTTGCATCGTTAAAAGCAGCGGGATTTCCGGACAGTTACTGTAATTCGCTTCTGGCATTGCACCAGAAGTATCCAGACTGGCAGTTCGTTCCGGTACAGACCGGACTGGACTGGAATACCGTCATTGCAAATGAGAGTGTTGTCGGAAGGAATCTGGTGCAGAGTTCTTCCAATGATGCGAGAAAGTCAACGGAGACGGGGGCTTATGACTGGGCGACCAACAAATGGTATGGTTATGACGGAGCAGGCTGGGTAAGTGCCTCCTCCAATTACATAGCATATTGCATGGATCCGAGAAATTACCTGAATGACACGTATATTTTTCAGTTTGAAACGTTAGAATATGCGCCATATCAGAACGTGACAGGAGTTGGAAATATTCTGTCAGGCAGTTTCATGAGTGGAAACTATAGCGATACAGACGGAGCATCGCGAAGCTATGCAGATACTTTCATGGAAGTGGGACAGAACTTGAGTGTCAGTCCTTATCATCTGGCTGCAAGATGTAAGCAGGAGCAGGGAAATAAGGGGACAAGTCCTTTGATCTCTGGCAATTACTCTGGCTATAATGGATATTACAATTACTTTAATATCGGAGCATATACGACATCGTCTGCGTCTGCGACGGTCAACGGATTGATTTATGCGAAAAATAACGACTGGAATTCTATTTATAAATCAATTAATGGTGGAGCTGGTATCGTTGGAAATAATTATGTGAAAAAAGGGCAGAACACCTTATATTTCCAGAAATTTAATGTGGTGAATATGAACAGCATATACTCACATCAGTACATGACAAATGTGCAGGCGGCAATGTCAGAAGGAAAAACAATGAGCACCGCTTATGCGGATAAATCACAGGGATTTATATTTCGTATTCCGGTGTATAGCAATATGCCGGAGTCAGCAGTGACGTTTTCAGACAGTGGTAATCCGAATAACTGGCTCTCTTCTCTCAGCGTAAGCGGATATGGACTGACACCGTCTTTCCAGGGAGCAGTAACCGATTATTCCGTGATCGTTGGAACCGAGGTAAGCTCGATCAATGTAGGTGCTTCGGCAGTTGCACCGAAAGCGGGAGTTTCCGGAGCGGGAACTTATGCATTGAATTATGGAAATAATGCGATCAACGTAACTTGTGTGTCACAGAGCGGTTCGGCAAAAACCTACACGATCAATGTGGTAAGACAGCAGCCGGCAGCAGACAATACCCAGACACCGGAAAGTGGTGGAACAACGGTTGCGGACGGCGTATCCGTTTCTACCTCCTATAAACTGGGAGATACCGTGATCACAGGTATTACACCGGGAACAGGCGCTTCTTCTGTACTTGCCAATATCTCAGCGGGAAGCGGCACGGTCAAAGTGCTGAAAGCAGATGGCACAGAAAATACCGGTGCAGTCGGAACAGGTAATAAAATTGCAGTACATGCAAATGGAACACTGGTGAAGCAGTATGACGTTGTCATTTACGGTGACATCAATGGAGATGGAAAAATCTCTGTGGTCGATCTGGTCATGATGCAGAAACAGATTCTTGGAACATCACAGCTTTCCGGTGCGTATGCAGCGGCTGCGGATATAAGCAGAGATGGAAAAGTTTCCGTAAAAGACCTTGTGCTTTTGCAGAAACATATTATAAATGCAGCACAGATTGAACAGTAACAGGGCTGTGTGGATAGAAAGAGTTATTTTAGTGAGAAAATACAATTTTCACACATAAGAATGGAGAGTAAAATGAAAAAGAAATTAGGTGTGATCATTACACTGTTAACATTATGCATCTGCCTTATGACACCGCAGATGCATGCCAAGGCGGCTTCCGGAAAAACAACGATCGCTGTGTCTGCCAGTTCCCTGAATATCGGACAGACTGTGACGGTAACGGCAAAAGCATTAAGTGCATCCGGGGACAGTGCATATGCCAATATGGTTTTGACCTATGATGCCGGCATTCTGGAGTTTGTGAGCTGTAATGCAACTTATGGCGGTGGCGGCGGAAGTATTTCGGTAGCGAGTGACAGCTTCAGTGTGACATTAAAAGCAATCAGTGCGGGAAAAGCTTCTATTTCGCTTTCTGCTACGGATGGTGTTATTTACGGTACCGAAGAAGAATTGGATTCCATGGCAGGCAGCAGCACTTCTGTAACGGTCAAAAACGAAGCAGCAGGCAGCAATACAGGAAATAACAACAATACTGGAAGCAATACGAATACGGCAGCTTTATCCGCAGATAATTCCTTAAAGGCACTGACGATTTCACCGGGAACATTGTCTCCAGCTTTTAAGGGAAGCACCACAAAGTACACGGCAACGGTTGATAATTCCGTGACAAGTATTGCAGTGAGTGCAACACCGGTCAATGAAAAGGCAACGATTGAGTCTGTGACTGGAAATACGAATCTTGCAGTTGGGGCAAACGTTGTTCAGATTGTCGTAAAAGCAGAAAATGGTACAACAGCCACTTATAAAATCACTGTGACAAGACAGGCTGCAGGAACCACCGGAAGTGAGACGACAACTACAGGCGGTGAAAACGGAGACGACGGAAATGGTGACAGCGAGACCCCAGAAGATACTGAGGAAGTGGACACAACGGAAACTCCGGTATCAGCGGCAGATGTTGTGATCAATAACACGACCTACCATATCGCAGACAATTTTACAGAGGAACAGATTCCGGCTGATTTTACAGAAGCAACAGTTAATTTCCGTGGAACGGAATGCAGAGGTCTGACGTTTGACAAAGGAACAATTTCTCTGATCTATCTGGAAACAGACAATGTGGACGCAACGACCGGCAGATTCTTTATTTATGATGAGACCAGGGATGTTGTCTATGATTTTATGAAGTTTACTGCAGGTGAGAGCAGTTATGTGATTCCACTTTTGGCACCGCTTGATTCGGTACTGCCGGAGAGTTATGTGCAGGTGTCCCTGCAAATGCCGGAAAATACCGTGATGACCGCTTACCAGCTTCCGGTAGAGGATGGAGAGGAAGCATCTGATTTCTATATCTTTTATGGAGTGAACCAGGATGGAACCGAAGGCTGGTATCAGTATGATGCAGCGGAAGGAACTTACCAGCGTGTGAATGGAAATATCACAGAGACAGCGGATTCCTCTTCGGATGATCTTGCAGCATTGCAGAGCGAGTATGATGAACTCTCAAAGAAATATAAAGATGCAAAATCCTTTTCCAGAAACATGATCGCTGTGCTTATTTTTGTATTGGCAATCGCAGTTGTGATCATCCTGAATATCGTTCTCTTTGGCAGAAAGAAAAAAGGAAAAGACGAACTCTTAGAGGACAACGATTCTGAGAACGAAGAGTCTGAGTACGAGAGCGATGAGGAAGATGAATTTGTCGAAAAATCCCCTGAAGCTCCAATGAAAAACGCAGAGAACACAAAAAAAGCATCAAAAGCAGGGCAGACAGCGAGAACAAATAAAGCCGGGAAACCGAAAAAAGCAGAAGAAACAGAAGAAGCACAAGAGTTCGAAGAGGATGAGGACGATTATTTCGATGACGAGGAAGAGTACATCGAGGAAGAACATCCAATCAACAGGGCTTACCGCGAATGGAATGATTATGAGGATGAAATTCCATCCCCGTCTAAGAAACCAGTGACAGAAGAAATGTCCGAGAAAAAATCACCTATAGAAAATGAAAAAATGGATGTGCCGCAAAAAAATGAAAAAGGAATGGAAGTTTTCGACCTAAATGATTTATAATATAAAATAGAATGTAGATAATTGCGAAACTCATTCATAACGTAAATTAAATTGTGAAAAATCAACAAAAGCTTGAGAAAACACTGTGGAACCGCCGGTACTTAGAAGGCAGGTGCGACATTTTTTATCAGGTCTGTGCATTTACTGCACAGACCGTGCGAAGATGATTCAAGAGTGAGCAAATTCCTATCTGCGAAGCAGATTTTAAATGAATTTGCGAAGTACTGCGAAGAATGAGCAGTACCGTTGCGAGTGACACGTAGCGGAAGCGTGTTTTCGAAAATTTTGTTGATTTTGAACAATTTGAGATAGATTAAGGAGAGTTTGCAATCACCTAATAAATAATGTGAGGAGACAACATGCAATTACCATACACTGTAAAAGCCAAAAAAGCGATTGATATCGCCGGCAAAATGTCAAAATCATTACATCATAATTATATCGGAACCGAGCACTTACTGATTGGGCTATTGAAGGAAAATTCAGGAGTAGCGGCAAAAATTCTGAATGAGAATGGTGTAGAGTTAGATAAAATTGTAGATCTGATCAAAGAATTGATCGCTCCGGCGGAGGGAACAGCAGTAGCAGAATCAGATGGTTATTCACCGAGAGCAGCAAAAGTTCTTGAGAATGCAGAGAAGGAGGCAGTCAGATTCCATGCAGATGCCATTGGAACAGAACATATTCTGATTGGATTGCTGCGAGAGAAAGAGGGACTGGCATGCCAGGTGCTGGAAGATCATGATGTGACAGAGGAGAAGGTATTGCACATGGTCAGTCAGCTGATTCAGGGCAGTCAGACAATGGTGGCAGAGCCGGAAGAATACACACCGCGAAGCCGCCGTATTCTGGAGATCGCTAACCGTGAAGCCATGCGGTTCAGAGCTTCGGCCATAGGAACGGAACATCTTTTGATTGCCATATTAAGAGAAACAGATTGTGTTGCGGCACAGTTGTTATATTCCCTTGGTGTGCAGGCCCAGAAGGTTTATCAGGATATTGTACTTGGTATCGGTATGGATGCCAGGGCAGCGAAGGCAGATATGCCGTCGGCCAAGGGCAAGTCGCGGAGAAAGAATGAACCTTTAATGGTTGATCAGTACAGCAGAGATCTGACGGCCTATGCCAGAGAGGGCAAACTGGATCCGGTGATTGGACGTCATGATGAGATTCAGCGGGTGATTCAGATACTTTCCAGAAGAACGAAGAACAATCCATGTCTGATCGGAGAACCGGGAGTTGGTAAAACGGCTATCGTGGAAGGAATCGCAGAGCGTATCGTATCCGGCCTTGTACCGGACTCTGTTCAGGGAAAAAGAGTGGTATCTTTAGACCTGTCCGGTATTGTGGCTGGTTCAAAATACCGTGGAGAATTTGAAGAGCGTATCAAAAAAGTGATTCAGGAAGTGACAAAAGCAGGAAATGTTTTGCTGTTTATCGATGAGCTTCACACAATCATCGGTGCCGGTGGCGCAGAGGGCGCGATCGATGCCTCTAATATTTTAAAACCTGCACTTGCCCGTGGTGAGATTCAGATCATGGGAGCAACGACAATCACAGAATACCGCAAATATGTAGAAAAAGATGCTGCACTAGAGCGAAGATTCCAGCCTGTGACGGTGGAGGAACCGAGCGAGGAACAGACAGTTGCAATTTTGAAAGGGCTTCGCGGTAAATACGAAGCACATCATCATGTAAAGATCACGGATGAGGCAGTCGAGGCGGCAGTCCGCCTGTCAGCGCGCTATATCAATGACCGTTTTTTGCCGGATAAGGCAATTGATCTGATGGATGAAGCAGCAGCAAGAGTGCGGTTTGGCGTGTCTAACCATACAGAGAAACTTGCGGAATTGAGAAATCAGATCACAGAAAAAGAATTACAGTTAGAGGATGCTCTGAGCAATTCCGATATTGCGCTTGCAAAACAGTGCAAGGAAGAAAAAGAAGCATTGGAAGCAGAGCTTGAGAAGCAGACAAAAAAAGCGCAGCGTGAGATCCGCAGAAAGAATCTGTCTGTCACAGAGGATGATGTGGCAGATGTTGTTTCCGGCTGGACAAAAATTCCGGTGAAGAAACTGGCAGAAGGCGAGGCAGCCCGCCTGAAAAAATTAGAGGCAACGCTGCACAAACGTGTCGTTGGTCAGGAAGAAGCTGTGACGGCTGTGGCAAAAGCGGTGAGACGTGGACGTGTCGGTTTAAAAGATCCGAGAAGACCAATCGGTTCGTTCCTGTTCTTAGGACCTACAGGCGTAGGTAAAACGGAGATTTCCAAGGCACTGGCGGAGGCTGTTTTCGGCAATGAACAGGCGATGATACGTGTTGATATGTCGGAGTACATGGAGAAACACAGTGTTTCTAAAATGATCGGTTCCCCGCCGGGATATGTCGGACATGAGGACGGCGGTCAGCTCAGCGAGAAAGTGCGCAGGAATCCGTATTCCGTGATTTTGTTTGACGAGATCGAAAAAGCGCATCCGGATGTATTTAATATTTTACTTCAGGTGTTAGACGATGGACATATCACGGATTCCCAGGGACGCAAGGTGGACTTTAAAAATACGATCATTATCATGACATCAAATGCAGGAGCACAGTCCATTGTGGAACCGAAAAAACTAGGTTTTGCATCTTCGGATGATGAAAAGCAGAATTACGAGCGCATGAAAAACAGTGTGATGGAGGAAGTGCGCAGAATTTTCAAACCAGAGTTCTTAAACCGTATTGATGAAACCATCGTATTCCGTTCACTGAACAAAAATGATATGAAACAGATCGTCACATTAATGTTGAAAGATCTGACAGACCGTTGTAAGAGCCAGATGGATATCACACTTCATGTGCGTGACAGCGTGAAAAATTATATTGTGGAAAAAGCATACGAACCGAAATATGGAGCAAGACCACTCCGCCGCAAAATCCAGAATGAGATCGAGGATCAGCTTGCAGAAGAAATCTTAGACGGCAAGGTGAAAAAGGGTGATGAAGTGATCGTCACTACGAAAAAGAATGCAGTTGTTTTTGAAGTAAAGGAACAGTAACACAAAAATAAAAAAATCCTTAAAAATGATGAAAATGCTGGCAATCGAAATGTAGTTGAGCTATAATGATTTTACAAAATTTTTACGGTGCAGCAGGCAGAGAAGGACTGTACCACAGGAGGAAAAGATGAGCGCTATTAGTGAATTAATTCGTTCAGAAGCAGATGGAACGATCAGTTTTGGAGATTACACTCTGGATGCAAAGGCAAAGCTTGATAACTTCGGGCATCAGGGAGATCTTTATAAGGTAAAAACTTACAAAGACATCACAAAGCTGGAGCGTAATGGTATGTTTGTTTATGAATCCGTACCGGGAACAGCGGCATATCATTTGAATGCAACGGACACAGGAATTTCTTTTTCCGTGGAAGGACCGGAAGATGCTCAGATCACACTGGAGTTAGAAGAAGAGACTGAGTACGAAATTACAGTAGACGGAACAAGCGCAGGCAGGATGAAAACAAATCTCGGTGGCAAGTTAACCGTCAGTGTGGAACTTGGAGAGAAACCGGTAGAAGTTCAGATTCAGAAATGCTAAGAAATGATAAGGGGTTGTCAGAAACGGCAACTCCTTTTGCTGTCAATAAAGGAAGGTTTTATGGCAAAAGGAAAAACAAGTATTTTTTTCTGCCAGTCCTGCGGATACGAATCGTCCAAATGGATGGGGCAGTGTCCGGGATGTAAGGAATGGAATACATTTGTAGAAGAAGTGGTGGACAAAAAGAGTGCGGGCACACTGGCAAAGCAGAAAGCAACAGCGTCAGAGGCAAAGGTACTGCCACTGTCCCAGATCGAGATGACCTATGACAAACGTGTGTCAACCGATATGAAAGAATTAGACCGTGTACTTGGCGGAGGTATTGTGCAGGGTTCCATGGTGTTAGTGGGAGGCGATCCCGGAATCGGAAAATCCACATTGCTGCTTCAGGTGTGCAGGAATCTGTCGGAGCATAACATAAAAGTGCTCTATATTTCCGGGGAGGAATCTTTGCAGCAGATCAAGATCCGTGCAGAGCGTATCGGAAATTTCGGGGACAGTCTGAAACTGCTGTGTGAGACAAATCTTGACACCATAAAGGCAGTCATTGACCGGGAAAAACCGCAGATCGTTGTAATCGATTCCATCCAGACGATGTTTAACGAAGAGGTTTCCTCGGCACCGGGCAGTGTATCACAGGTGCGCGAGTCCACAGGTGTTTTGATGCAGATCGCAAAGGGAATGGGAATCTCCATTTTCATTGTGGGACATGTGACGAAAGAGGGAGTGGTGGCAGGACCGAGGGTGTTAGAACACATGGTAGACACCGTGCTTTATTTTGAGGGAGACAGGCATGCGGCTTACCGTATTTTAAGAGGTGTAAAAAACCGTTTTGGCTCCACAAATGAGATCGGTGTATTTGAGATGCGGCAGGACGGACTTGTGGAAGTGGAAAATCCGTCTGAATATATGTTGAGCGGCAAGCCGGAGGGAGCGTCCGGCTCTGTTGTGGCATGTTCCATGGAAGGGACTAGACCAATCCTTTTGGAGGTGCAGGCACTTGTATGTCACAGTAATTTTGGTATTCCGCGAAGAACAGCGGCAGGAACGGATTTTAACCGTGTCAATCTTTTGATGGCGGTTCTGGAAAAAAGACTGGGCTTAAAGCTGGGTGACTGTGATGCCTATGTGAATATCGCAGGAGGAATCAAAATGAATGAGCCGGCAATCGACCTTGGCATTGTTCTTGCATTGATCTCAAGTTACAAGGACAAACCGATCGATGAGAAAACCATCTGTTTTGGCGAGGTCGGATTAAGCGGTGAGGTCCGCGCGGTAAATATGGCAGAACAGCGGGTGCAGGAGGCAAAAAAACTTGGCTTTGAGGTCTGTATTCTACCGGAGGTCTGCAGAAAATCCATGACAGAAGTAAAAGGTATCAAGCTGGTCGGTGTGAGCAATCTTTTAGATGCCATGAATTATCTGAAATAAAAAAATTGTATGAATTTTATAAAAAATAAAGGAAATTGAAAAATCCTGCCGAATAATAAAAATATGGAGATTTTATTGAAACGATTTTTTATATGGTGCTTCGGGAGAGACTGTCAGATATCAGAGAGGTGATACATATGACAATACGGGAAGAACTTGAAAAAATGGAGCGGGAAACATTAAGTCCTTATGCAACGCTCAGTGTGAACACGAAAGGCAGGGAACGCGAGGAAGAACAGTGCGATGTCCGGCCTGTTTTTCAGCGAGACAGGGACAGAATCCTGCATTGTAAGGCATTCCGGCGGTTGAAGAATAAGACACAGGTTTTTCTGACACCGAAGGGAGATCACTATAGGACAAGACTTTCCCATACCTTAGAGGTATCGCAGAATGCGAGAACAATTGCAAAAGCACTGCGTCTGAATGAAGATCTGGTGGAAGCAATCGCATTGGGACACGATATGGGGCATACGCCGTTTGGCCATGCCGGAGAGTATGTGTTAAACGAAATCTGTGAAGACGGATTCCGGCACAACGAGCAGAGTGTCCGTATCGTGGAAAAACTTGAGAAAAACGGTATGGGATTAAATCTGACTTGGGAAGTGCGGGACGGTATTTTAAATCATCAGTCCAAGTCAATGCCACATACGCTGGAGGGAAAAGTAGTCCGTTTATCAGATAAAATCGCCTATGTTTATCATGATGTGGATGATGCAATCCGTGCAGAGATCCTGACGGAGGATGATATTCCGTTAGAGATCCGGAAAACATTAGGTTTTACCACAAAACAGCGCTTAAATACACTCATACATAACGTGATCATGAACAGCATGGATCAGGATGACATCCGGATGTCAGCAGATATTCAGGAAGCCATGTTTGAGCTGCGCCATTTTATGTTCGATCATGTATACACAAATCCAATTGCTAAGGGTGAGGAAGTGAAGGCTAAGGCAATGATCCGGCAGCTCTTTGGATTCTACAAAGACCACATTGAGTTTCTGCCGGAAAAATACCTCGCCATGCTTGATGAAGGGGAAAAGACGGAGCGTGTGATCTGCGATTACATCGCAGGTATGACCGACCAGTACGCCATCACCAAATTCAGCGAATACTTCCTGCCGCAGGCCTGGCAAGTAGATGGATATTAAGCCAATATAGCCTGCGGCGTGGGAAGGTGGATGGGTATTATAGACAATTGCGAAACTCATAACGACCTAAATTGAATTGTGAGAAATTGACAAAAGACATGAAAGACATTGGGGAGCCG
>ERZ780168.3946-NODE-3946-length-10913-cov-8.452754_pt1 | contig 10913 bp, 10 predicted proteins | sample MGYA00510981_ERZ780168 | MGnify/ENA primary metagenome ERZ780168 (study PRJEB29588, sample SAMEA2158769) | human gut metagenome | biome: human gut; feature: human-associated habitat; material: faeces | place: Denmark | collected 2008/2010 ...
AGAAATATAGATTAGAAAAGCGAAAATCAGCCAAGGTGTTTCATGACGCATTGGTAGCTTTCGCAGAAAGGCGGATTATAATTATGAAAATAACCAACGTTGTCGAACCTTACTAAAAAAGGAACAAATACATATTCCAACCAACACATCCACAATTTTACTAAACCGTCTTACACCATAATACACAAACATTAGCACTTAAAAAAATACTTCCCTCTTTATTCAATTGATAATCCCAACTCATACGCCCTTTTTAAACCATCTCCATTCTTCACTTCCCCTTTTTCTTTTGCACCACTCACCAACACCATTCCAGCGTCTTCCAAATGAAAGAAATTCTGGACCAGTTGATATTGTATTTTAATGGAATCAAATAATTCTGGTAATGTGGCTGCCCCTACCAATAGTAACGCAAGTTTTTGAATGGAGAATTCCTTTCGCATAGGGGTATGTAATCTGTCAATCACCGCCTTTAACTGTGCACTAATTCCGTAAAAATAGACGGGTGATGCAACTACCAAAACATCTGCTTTTTTTAGCAAGTCATATACTTTATGCATGTCATCCTCTTGAAAGCATTCGTTTCCTTCTCTCGCAAAACAGGTATTACAGCCAATGCAAAGGTGGATTTTATAATCTGCCACTGACACTACTTCTACCTCATTCTTTTTTTCTGCCCCTTCCACAAATGCCTGTGTTAATAAATCTGTATTTCCATTCTTCCGCACACTGCCAACCAATACCACAACTTTACTCATCTTTCTTTTCTCCTATCCCTTTTTCTATAATTCTTATTTTATCACAATACAATTGGAATATCAGTAAGGCAAAACGTTTTACCTACAAACCTCCAGACATTCGCATATCGCAAAACAATTGCATCTTTATTAAACATTTTTTCTTCATAGGTCACGCTTCCTATAGAGAGAAAAAAGTTGCCACTCTATCATTTTTCATAGAATGACAACTTGTAACAGTTCAGCCAGGTAGAAATACTTGTGCAACTTACATATAACTGCTAGAAGATTATGTAAGATTTACATACTATATCTATCATTCTTTTGGAATCTGTCCATCCACATGCAGGATATGATTTACCAACCATTCCGTAAGATATTCCAGAATATTTAAAATCTGTTTATCCTGATCTTCCACCTCATCATTATGATGTTCCATAAACTCGTCTAACTTCTGAATAAACTCCTGATGCTGAATCTTTTGTGTAAATATTTTCTTATAATGGATAGACTCCATGTATTCCTCTTCATCGGCAAAATGCTTTACTGTATATTCCCGAAGGTTCTCTAAAATCATATGGATTCTATCATATTTATCTGGTGTAAACGCATCGTGAAGTAACTCGTAAGCCTCATCCGCATACTTAAATAACTGCTTGTGTTCCTCATCAATCATATCAATTCCAATGTAATATTCCGGTTTCATTTCATACATACTATCCGCCCACTTTCGTTTTTTTTTATTCAATCGTAAATAACTTAACTTGTTCTTCCAGATTCTCAGATAACTCTTTCAATTTTTTGCCTGCATCATCCATTGCCTTTGCCTGCTTGCCAACGGATTCAGACATATCCAACACAACCTGGCTACTAGAAAGAACTTCCTGACAACTTGCCATCTGCTCCTGTGTACTGGCAGCAACACCGGTTGCAACCTGTTCCACCTCACCAATGGACGTTTGCACCATCTCCATAGCATGATTGATTCCTGAAATATTTCCGTCAATATCTTTAAATGTATGGTTTGTATCTTCCACGACTTTCGTACCATCCTGAATTGCCTGTATACTTTCTGTGGTCTTTTCTAATACCTGTTCTACCAATCCATCCATTTCTTTTGTTGTATTGACAATATCCACAGCAGAATTTCCACAGTTTTCGGCCAATGTTCGTATTTCATCGGCTACAACTGCAAATCCTTTTCCTGCTTCTCCTGCTCTGGCAGCTTCTATAGATGCATTTAGAGATAACAGGTTTGTCTGCTCTGCAATATCCGTAATCACACTTACCATACGGTTAATGCCATCCAAACCGTTTCGCACATTATTTACGGCACTTTGTAACTCTTCTGATACATCAGAAATATGGGTCATATTGTTGGTCATTCTTCCCATATTATTCTGTCCCTCTAAAATATTATTCACAGTATCTTTAATCTTTTCATCTACAATCACAATGGCATCCTTTGTACTGGACACATTGGTTGCTAATGTACTTGCACCTTCGGTAACCGTATCAATCGAATCTGACAACTGTCCTATGGTTTCTGTCAAATTTGACATGGTCTGTTGCTGCCTCTTTGCTGCATCATTTACATTTTGTGCAGTGGCTGCATTTTCATCTGCCTTTGTGTCAATCTCTGTAGAAACAACTCCAATCTGCCGCATTGTCTCGCTCATACGACCTGTAAACGCATTGATATTTTCTGCAATCTCACCCATCTCGTCCGAAGTCTTTACACGTACAACATTCCTTAAATCCAATTTGCCTAATTGCTTTAATCCACCATTTATCTTTTGAATTGGTTTTAAGAAAATGTACAATAAGATCCAAATACATAAGATCTGGCATACTGCACCTGCACAAGATGTGAAAACAGAGGTCCATTTAACCGAGTCTACTTCTTTATGTAATACCACATTTTTTTCAATATCCCCAACGATAAAAAAGTTTGTTCCTTCTACCTGACTTACATACAAATAGTCTCCCTCATACACAACCAATTTATTTAGTTGCTTCTGCTCTTTCATTTGAGCTACTTTTTTTAGCTTTTTATCGTTAATATCCGCTATATTCTTTCCGTTATAGTCTTTATTTTTCTTATTTCCAAACAGCATACCAGATGTAGCATCTATGGCATACATGTATCCACTGTCAAATAGGCTCTGCTTCTCTAAAATCTGAGCAACGGAGTTAATAGGAACGTCCGCAGAAATTACACCATTTACGGTTCCGCTGGCATCTGTAAAGTTCGTATATACCGAAATAATATATTCCCCACTATCCGCGTCCATGTAGGCTTCTCCAAATGTTACGTCATCTGCCTTGAGTCCTTCTGTATACCAAGGTCTCTCTTTCATTACCCAATCTGCATCTGGTGTCCACATCTTATCAATGTAGGTTCCATCTGTGAGTCCGGCATAGATTCCAGTTGGAATCAGTTCTGGATATGCATCCCCCATGCCAAGCAAATACTTTCTTACCTCTTCCTTTCCATTACAAGAACGATTGATGGATGCCTTCACACTTCCAATAATCCATATTACCGGTTCAATTTCCCCATTAATCTGTTCGGTAACCAAATCTGCCGTCAACGATATTTTATTTTCCAGTTCCCCCTGCATTTTATTGCTGGTATTCAGATAAGTAAACAAACACACCATCACGTAGGAAAGTATGATTACTGGTACCATAATAAAAAGTATCTTTCGTCTAAGACCGATTCGTCCCTTTCGTCTCTCTTTTTTTACCATACAAATCCCCCCAATCTGTTTTCTTCTATTTTAGCATAGAGGCCATTTTTTTACAATTTTTTCTTGTCCATGTTTCGTGCCAAATGTAACAGTTCAGGCGGGGCATTCATAAAGTGCCAGAATATCCATGTAAAAACAAAAAAACATCCCCTGCACAACAAATTCTGTCATACAGGGGATTTGAAAAACTACACTTATGCTGTTGCTTCTGAATTTTTCTGGCTCTTTGCATAACTCTTAGTAGAGTTTATTACAATAATTAAGCCAAGTGCAATTAAGAGAATTGCAATAATCAACTGCAAACCGTTGGCAATAAATACAGCACCCCAAGTTGTCTGACCTGCTGGGATGGCAACTGCTGCTGCACTTTGAATTGCTTTTACCATGGCAATGGTTCTTTGTACCAATGCGGTAAAGGTAACACAAAGCATAATAATCAATGGTGGGAACAGCATCTTATTGCTACGTCCTGTTACCTTTAAGAATACACAAAGTGTAAGCAATACCAATGCACTCAACAACTGGTTCGCAGAACCAAACAGTGGCCAGATATTAGCATATCCGATTTTAGTTAATACATAACCACAAAGTAACGTTACGATAGTTGAAAAATAAGTATTGCAAAGCAATTTTCTCCAAGGAGCAGCATGTTCCATATCATCTACGCTGAATAATTCCTGAAAACTCATACGGCCAATACGTGCAACCGCATCCAAACTGGTCAATGCCAATGCAGATACACACATCGTCATAAATACAGTTGCTACATAAACAGGTACACCAAACATTTCAAAAAATCCTGCTACACCACGACTGAATATCTGGAATGGGGTTCCAACTGCTGCCGTACCATCCGATGAAGCGGCTGCACCAGCCACACAAAGAGCGATGACAGCTAAAAGACTTTCCAGAACCATTGCACCATAACCAACTTTTAGCATATCCTTTTCGTTTTCTACCGTTTTAGAAGTGGTTCCGGAAGAAACCAAACTATGGAAACCTGATACTGCACCACAGGCAACTGTTACAAACAAAATTGGGAATAAGGTTCCTAATGTATCATTACTAAAACCTGTAAATACTGGTAAATTCATGGTTGGATGTGCCACAAACAAACCGATTACTGCACCGGCAATCATTCCGATAAACATAAACGTTGTCATATAATCTCGTGGTTGCTTTAACAACCACATAGGAAGTACCGCTGCAAAGAAAATATAGACAAATGTAATGTAACTCCAAGTATCTTTTGTAAAAATCAATGGGCAATTCATTCCAATTGCAAAGGAAGCAACAATGCATAACAATCCAAATACAATTTCCTTCCAACCACTAAAGTTGAATTTCTTTTTTGCCAATCCAAAAATTACGGCAAATACCATAAACATAATAGAAACCATTCCTGCGGCTCCATTTGTTTTGGCAGCCTGAGATAACTTTGTGGCATTGTCCGCTACTTCATACGCATTAAACGTTCCCGCTACCATATCTGCAAAAGCTGCAATGACAATCAAAGTAAAGAGCCAGCAAAATACTAGGAAAATTTTTCGTCCAAACTTACCAATGTATTTTTCAATCAGCATACCCATAGACTTTCCTTCGTTTTTAACCGAAGCATACAAGGCACCAAAGTCTGTTACTGCGCCAAAGAATACACCTCCAATTAAAATCCACAAAAGGACCGGAAGCCATCCAAAAGCTGCTGCCTGAATCGCGCCTGTGACAGGTCCTGCACCTGCAATCGAAGAAAACTGATGACAAAAGACCGTCCATCCATTGGTTGGTACATAGTCCTTTCCATCTTCATTCTTCACTGCCGGTGTCTTTGCCTTTGGGTCAATGCCCCATTTGTTTGCCATCCAACGTCCATAAAAAGTATAAGCTGCCAACAATACAACTGCTGCAATCAATACAATAACAAGTGTGTTCATAATAGTTCCTTCTTTCTTTTTTATAGTCAAACCCTTCTCAGAAAATGATATGCGTTTTGAAGCCCACCCTAGAACGTACCTTCCTTACACATCCTATGAAGTTTTTTCTTAAGAAAATACATCTTAAGAGTCAATCGGATATTTGCAATTTACTTTGCTACTTGCTCCTACAAAAGCGGCACCTCATGCAAGCGTACACACCACCGAAAGGCAATGGGGTTTCTTACTCTTTTATAAAAAAAGCTTCCGTCCCTGCACACACTTCTCAAGAATTTTCTCTCTTGAAGTTCTGTGCAAAGACGAAAGCTATCACTTCCGCGTTACCACTTTGCTTGCCAAAACCAATTGACCTCTCTACCATCACCTGACTTTCCATCAGAAGATGTGTCCCATTAACGTAGGTTTCCGATTTTCACTACTAAACAAACCCTTCGGTCTGTCTTTCCTGAAAATAGCTCGCAGGTGAGGGCTTTTTCATTCCTTGTTGTCGTTTCTCATCTAGCACGGCTCTCTGTAAACGGTGTTATAAAAAAGTCATTTCCTGTTCTTCGCATTTGACTATTGAATTAACTATACGATAGTCCTTTTGATTCCATTTGTCAACCATATTTTTTACAATTCCACCTAACAATTTAAAATTTAATTGCTACGCAAGGGGAACAATTTGCATACCGTATGGCTTAAAAATCTAATGCTTTTTTCCCGTCAAATTAACACATTTTACTTTAAATACTAACGTTCTTTCCAATAAGGCTGGAGAAAATTTAAAATCCGCTCCCCTTCCATAATGCACTAAAATACACTGCAATGCTTCCATTTTTTCATCCTTTTCTACAAACTCCACCATTCCCTGCCCCATAACGCTCTCATAGAGCATGGAACAAGAACCCTTTTCCCCATCGTAGGTAAGCGTATGCGCCAAATCTATTTCAAAACCAATCTTGGGATTCTCTCGGAGTAATGTAATTTTTCTTCCTTCTTTTGCACTGTGAAAATAAAGAGTAACCTGTTCCTCCTCTATCTTGTAGCCATAATTCATTGGCACAATATACGGATACACATCATGGATTGCAATTCTACATACCTGCCCTTTTTCAATTGTTTCAGCAAGCTGGTTAAATTCTTTCATTTCCCTGTCTTTTCTTCTCATCCTTATCAAAAACTCCCTTACATCTGCTTTCCTTCTTCTGCATCCTCTCTATCCGCATACTTTTTATCATCCACCGTCTCACTGGTACCACTTATCCTATCACTTGTTTGCGTCATTTCCTGTACTTTTGAAACAGAATCCGCTGCCCCTTTGTTTGCCATCTTTGCAGTTGCCAATATTACCTGGTCGTCTGTCTTCATTTCGTGAGTCCAACTTAATTTTTCCAAAGAACTGGCATTCTCTCCCAATCCTGCCTCTGTGCCACCTTTTGCAATGACATTCTGCAACGCGTCTGAAATTGCCACAGCTCTTCTGTCTGCCGGAGCAGATGCAACTGCCTCCAACACCGCTTTTTTCTGCTCCTCTTCCATCTGTTCCAGTTCCTCTTTAATTGCATCCATATACTTGTCAATATGCTCCAGTAGCTTATCCCACTCTTCATTGTCCATCTCTCGCCAGTCATCCTCTTTTTTGATGTTTTTTGAATTAAGAGTATGCTCTGCAATCCTCTCTTCCAGACACTTTCGAAAGCGGTTTACAACTCTTGTAGTCTCTCCATCGGTATATTGCTGGTATAATTCTTTTGCAGTTGCAGATGTGGTATCCGCCTTGTCTGACACTTCTGATTTGGCATTTGATTCCTCATCAACCCCCAACGAAAAAGTAACTGTATCCTGTGACTTTTTCCCTGTATCAAACTTGTGATACGCATAATAGTTTCCCACTGCCTTTGTAGTAATTTCCATACTATCCCCTTTCTGCAATCGCTCTGTCAGTCACGATTACACCACTCTCCAGAAAGGTCCGAGTGGCTTTCCTACTTGTTTTAGGGTACCTGTTTTCCTGTAAAACAGTACCTTCGCCTTATTTATCGACATACCGTTTCCTTTTTTTAACAATTTAGGACCAGCGCTACCTAGTTTTTAACCATAGTAGCGCCATTCTGACATTTTATATGTGCAAGTTCTAAATTGCTATTTAGAAAACGCCCATAAATTTTTAATTTGACTTTGCAACTGATTGTAATCCCAGAGTTTCGAACTACGATAAGGGCTATTTGGATCATGAACCTGTAGCTTTCCGTCCTTATATGCGGTTAACACAATAAAATGACCGGTCGTAGTAAAATCACCAGGACGCAGACTACAGATAATGGGCTGTTTCTTCTCTAATATATTAGCAATAACCGTTTCATCTAAAGAAATTTCTTTCCCCGTTATTTGAAAATCTGCTACCCCCTCCGTCATAACACTCCAAGAGGTGCCAGTGCCTTTTAAATAATAACCATTGTTAGTAATATAGTCCGCTACCTTTTCAGGTGTGGCAGATTTATTCTTTGTAAGCCCCATAATTACCATAGAAAGACAAGTTGGAGCACATCCGGATAGCCCAATGTTATTATCACCAAAAGAATGATACCCCCAACGCGTATCCCATTGAAAAAGCAATGGATAACCGTCCACATTCCAATCTGAAGAATGTAAAGTAGCATGAGAAGTGTTTTTACCCTTGTATTTTGGATATTCCTTTACAAAGTCAATCATTTCCAGATTATTGCATAAAGCAGATAAGAGTTTTTTTGGATAGGCGTCCTGATTTTCATAAATACTTTTAAATTCTGGATACGTTTTCGATAACGTATATAAGCAATCCGAAATATCAGACTCCTCTATCACTCTTGGTGTGCCAATTTCATATTTTGCTGTATCATTTGTTTGAAACAACTTTTTGAAAAGTATATTTCCATGGGCAAACGGCTGTAAATGTAGTATGGAACATAAGATATAACTACCACATAAAAGCAAGAATACGAAACGTATTCTATTTTTTCTTTTGCGCTTACTGTTTCTTTTTTGTATTTTTCCTGCCATAATCGATTTCTCCTTCACTGCTACTTTTCACAGTTTTGTGAACTGTAGCGATTTACTTTTCTAAACAAAATCTATTATAAAGTCAAAATCTTAATATTTATGAACCAAAGCCTTAATGATTTCTTAAGAATACTTTTTTCTCAATGCATTGCTCTGGACAAATCTCTGCACATCTTCCACAATGCAGACAATGATTCTGATTGATTACAACCGGAACCGAAGATATATCAATACACTTTTGTGGACATACAGAATAACACAGCTTACATCCAATGCAGCCCTTTCCAACAACATACCCTGTCTGTACAACCTCTGCTTTCCCGATAGTTATCGTGTCTCTAACAATATTCGAGGGATTACTAATATCAAAGTATTGCCCCTGTGCTTCATACAACTGAAATACCTCAATTGCATCTTTTGTATCTCCTGGATAAATTTCTTTCATATATGGATTTTTTTCAAACATAATGTCCATATTTCTTTTTCCGATATTTTTCACTTTTCCCCGAAGGGATATCGCTATTTTTTCTTTAGTAGCCGAGATTGCCACATACTGCTGTTCCATGAGCTGATTGTAAAATGCTTTCCCCTTAGCCGTAAGAAAATACACACCATCCTCATCATAATACATCATATCTATAATTCTTGTCTGCGGATGTCCGTCTAAACCTATTGTTGCAACTGTGGTTGAATGTATTTCATCCACCAAAAGTCTAAGATAATCCATCTTTGTCATTTCACATCCACCCCTTTCTATATTAATGTACTCTCGGAGTCTCTTTGTGCCTGATTTTGCAAAATGTTTTTTTGTCAGATATGCACAAATTTATGAGGCGTACGTGGAGCGTACGTTGATTAAATTTGTGTATAGCTGGCGGAAAAACAGTCGCAAAAGTGGGTGCAAGGGAGATTCCGAGAGTACATATTAGTATAATTATATATGTTATCTTTGTAATCATCTATTATGAGATATGCTTAAATTTAAACTAGCCCACAGGACGAAATTTCCTGTGGGACTTGTTTTATCATCCTATCTTCTCTTATCTGGACTATTACCATCGGTTGTAAAAGCTACTATATCAACCTTTCTTTTACCACAGACTGTACTGCCAGTCAGAAATTACATCTTTCCCTAGAGATTTTAATTATCCTATTGATGATCGGAAATTAAAATTCATATGGTGGATTTCCAGAGAAATCAGCAATCACACCATGAGGATTCTCAAGATAAAATACCTCAAAAATAGGATTATCTGCTGTCTGATACTGCCCCTTCACGATAGGATTGTTCATGCATCCTTCCTTTACGCTCATGTTGCTCTCAAACACTGCCTTGCCATGAAGGCGAAGCCATGCATATTCAGGAGAAGAAACAGATACCTCAACCTCAGGATTTTCTAACATATCCTTGTAAACATCTTTTGTGTTGTTTGTACAAAACCAAAGCTTTCCATCCTGCTCGAAACAAAACATGAATGGACGGCATTTTGCCTTTCCATCTCTTCCAACTGTTGCTAAATATTGTACTGGATTCTTCTGTAAAAACTCTACTACTTTCTGCATATAAAATACCTCCTCAATTTGTTGTAACCATCTTTATTACATCTCGTATTTAGAACTATACCATCTTCTTGTTGTAATGTCAATAGTTACATCAAAGTTTTGTAACTTTTCTTGTTACATCTATTTTGCTCTATAGGACGCATTTCTTCATAAAAGAAAAAAGGCTTCAGATTCATAATCTGAAGCCCCTGTTTACTGCTCTTTTTCTATGCATAAAGCAATATCTTCTTTTACATCTGCCAACGTCATCTGAGATAGCTTTTCTTCCATTGCTTTCTGTACCTCAAATAATCTGTTGTCCAAAATATGATGAATATTCTTTCCTACTGGACATTTCTGGTTCGGATTCTCATGAAAATGGAATAACGATTCATCCGGAGTACACTCTACTGCCCTATAAATATCAAAAAAAGTAATCTGGTCAAGCGGCTTTGTAATCGTAACACCACCTGTACCTCTGGCTACCTCAATTAATCCTGCTGCTTTTAACTGCTGCAATAACTTTCGTACAATAACCGGGTTAGTACCAATGCTGGCCGCCATAAAATCACTTGTCATTTTCTGATTTGAAAATGTATCTATACATACAAACATATGAATTGCCATTGTAAATCTGCTTGAAATCTGCATCTTTTACACCTCTTTTCAGATTCCATCTTAACAAATAGCAAATGTAATTGCAACAGTTACATCCTTCATCTGCCACCTCTCAATCACTCAAAACTTATTTATAACACATTACTTAAACAAGTTTGAATAGTGAACAGCTATATTTTATAAAAGCTTTTTTTAGAATACAATCAGCTTGATAAACTGGAATTTTCAAATTAGTCTTTGCAAATAACCTTTGAATCTTCACCATCAATTACAATTCCCTGACGGTTGTTAATTGGGCATAGATTCAAATC
>ERZ780168.3947-NODE-3947-length-10908-cov-3.868884_pt1 | contig 10908 bp, 9 predicted proteins | sample MGYA00510981_ERZ780168 | MGnify/ENA primary metagenome ERZ780168 (study PRJEB29588, sample SAMEA2158769) | human gut metagenome | biome: human gut; feature: human-associated habitat; material: faeces | place: Denmark | collected 2008/2010 ...
TGACTCGGGAACGCCACCCAACCTCGCAGAGCGAGCACCTTTTGTATGCCGAAAAGTTTTTCGGCATACAAAGGTACAGCTCGCTCCCATCTGGCGATGGGAAAAAGCCGCGCCGGAGAACTGCTATCGAAAGTTTGAAAACTCCTCCGCTACGGCTTCCGGGACTGGGGCTGTTCCCGGTGCAATATTACAACCGTCCGGTACGAAAAAAAAGCCCGCCGAACGGACTGGAGCGGACTGGGGCGGACACCGGAATTAAAGCCGGATTACAGATAGTATATTGCAGTAACAATAGTTATTTCATTATTTTATTCATAGAACCAATATGAATTGGACAAAAATATTAATGACGCTTTGTTTGAAATAAAACATGAAACCAATAACAGTTTAAATACAGTTGTCGATTAATCATCCAATATTTAGCACATATCATAATGGGAAAATCCGTTCAAAAAGACAAAAACACATTCAAACATTCCTCCAGCAAAAGGGTTGAAGTGGACGAAAACACATTCCGGAAGATGCTCCGTGGACAGGAGTTGCCGGCTAGGGATGTCGCACAAAATGGTCCGAAACAGGATGATGCTGAACCGACGATACGCAATAAGACCGTTGACTCAAAAACCGAACCGCCGGCTCCGGCAGCCGGGACAATACCGGCCGATTCCGGAAAAACTCCTGACAGATCAGGATTCCAGCGAAAAAAGATTTTGCTGCCCGATTTCGAGCAGACGTTTTTCCGTCCCGTAAAGTGTTCCGATGAACGGGCTGCCATATATGTCTGCCTCGAAACCAAGCACAAAATTTCGAAAATACTCCATCTGCTGGGGAATGAGCGCACAAGACTGACAGCCCTTGTCGACAATATGCTGCAGTTCGTGATCGGCATTTACAGTGATGAACTGAATTATCTCCATGAGAAGAAAAATAACAGACGACCGTTTTGAAAAAGCCAAAGCGGAATAGAGCGGATAGCGGAACCGAAATGTTGAAAATGTTGTATATTGCATTTGCCTCAAGGCACTTTCTCTATGGATGCTCTCTGGCAGCAAACTTTTATACGATCAGAAAGAGTTGCAAGCTCATCCATTAAGGATAAAATTCCTATCTTTGTATATTATATTTGAACAACCTGACTACCATGGCAACCCAAAGCGAGGCCGCATTAGAGAACGGCTTGATAAAAACATTGATGGACAATAGCTACGAGCGTGTTTTTATCAAAGAAGAAGAGAATCTGAAAGCGAACTTCAAAGTCCAGCTGGAAAAGCACAATCAAAAGGCTCTCGCACTGATCGGACGGGCGCAATTTACCGACAAAGAATTCGAGCAAATTCTCATCTACCTCGAAGGCGGGACACGGTTTGAAAAGGCTAAAAAATTGCGCGATCTTTATCCGCTGGAAACCGAAGACGGGCAACGTATCTGGGTCGAATTTCTCAACCAACGCAAATGGTGTCAGAACGAATTTCAGGTATCGAATCAAATAACGATCGAGGGACGAAAAAAATGCCGCTATGATGTAACGATTCTTGTGAATGGATTGCCGCTGGTACAGATCGAACTGAAAAAGCGCGGAGTCGAATTGAAACAGGCCTACAACCAAGTGCAGCGATACCACAAGACCTCGTTTCACGGACTATTCGCCTATATCCAGATTTTCGTGATTTCCAACGGTGTAAATACCCGTTATTTCGCCAATAACCCAAACGGCGGCTATAAATTCACATTCAACTGGACGGACAAGAGCAATCGGCCATTCAATGACCTGAATATGTTCGCCAATTTCTTCTTCGACAAATGCACCTTGGGGAAGATTATCAGCAAATACATCGTTCTGCACGAAGGCGAACGGTGTTTGATGGTACTGCGCCCCTATCAATACTATGCCGTCGAGGAAATTATCAATCGGGTTGAAAACACCAATAAAAACGGTTACGTGTGGCATACGACAGGCGCCGGCAAAACACTCACGTCGTTCAAGGCGGCGCAGCTCGTATCGGACATCGACGGTGTAGACAAAGTGTTGTTCGTTGTCGACAGGCATGATCTGGATACACAGACACAAAGCGAATACGAGGCATTCGAACCGGGAGCAGTCGATGGAACGGACAATACCTACGAATTGATCAAACGTTTGAGCGGAGATTCCAAAATCATCATCACAACAATTCAGAAATTGAATTGCGCCGTGACGAAGGACTACTACAACAAGCACTTGCAAGAGATTCGCAATAAGAAGGTCGTGATGATCTTCGACGAATGCCACCGCAGCCACTTCGGCGAGTGCCATAAGAATATCGTCCGGTTTTTCTCACACCTACAAATCTTCGGATTCACCGGCACACCGATTTTTGCTAAAAACGCCAAACAGGAGCATACAACCGCTGAGGTATTCGGCGAGTGCCTGCACAAATACCTAATCAAGGATGCTATTGCCGATGAAAATGTATTGGGCTTTCTGGTCGAATATTATACAGGCAATACGACTACTGATTATGAAAATGAAAAACGGATGCGCGAAATTGCGCAATTCATTCTCAACAACTACAACAAATCGACTTTCGACGGCGAATACAATGCACTGTTCGCCATTCAGTCCGTGCCGATGCTGTTGGGTTACTACAAGATATTCAAGGAACTGAATCCCAAAATCAAAATCGGTGCGATCTTCACCTATGCAGCCAACGCCAACCAGGACGACGAGCAAACGGGGATGAACAAAGGATTTGCCTCGACAAAGGTCGATGCCGACGAGTTGCAAACCATTATTGACGATTACAACCGCATGTTCGGCACCGGGTTCTCGACCGACAATTTCGGGGCATATTACGACGATGTGAACGAACGGATGAAGAAACGCCGGAAAGAGATGGAACCGCTCGACTTGCTGCTTGTCGTCGGGATGTTCCTCACAGGTTTCGACGCCAAGAAACTCAACACGCTTTATGTGGACAAGAACTTGGAGTATCACGGCCTGTTACAGGCCTTCAGCCGCACAAACCGCATACTGGGTGAAAAAAAGAAATTCGGTAAGATTTTTTGTTTTCGCGATTTGAAAGCAAACGTAGATGCTGCTATCAAATTATTCAGCAACAACGAGCCGAATGAGTACATCATCCGCCCTCCGTTCGAGAAAGTGCGCAAAGAGCTCAATCTGAAAATGATCTCCTTTTTGGAGAAATATCCCAATGTCACGTATATCGACGCCCTGAAAAGCGAACCGGAGAAACGGGAATTCGCATTGGCGTTTCGGGAGATCATTCGAGGCAAAATCGAAGCGCAGATTTATGAGGAGTACGAAGAGGACGATCCCTATTTCCTCATGTCGGAACAGGAGTATATGGACTTCCGGTCCAAATACCTCGACATCGCTATCGGCCATACGGGAGAAAACAAAGACCTTTCGACTAAAAAAGACACCCCGCAACCGGAAATTGACGGGATTGACGATATTGATTTCTGTCTGGAGTTGTTACATAGCGATGTAATCAACGTCGCCTATATCCTCGCACTGATCGAAGACCTGAATCCCGAAAGCGAAGACTATAACGAAAAGCGCCAGCACATCATCGACACGATGATCAAAGACGCAGCTATGCGCAACAAGGCGATGCTGATCGACGGATTTATCCGCCACAATATCGACGATGACAAAACCGGATTTGCCCGCGCCAAGGCTGACGGATCAATCGATCTGGAGACCCGGTTAACAAACTACGTATCCACCGCCCGCAATGCAGCAATCGACCGGCTCGCCGAAGAGGAGGGGCTTCCGCAAGAGGCCCTTCGGGATTATCTCGCCCAATACGACTACCTGCAACGGGAGAAACCGGAGATCATACAGAATGCAATCAAAGAGAAAAAAGTCGGTCTGAAAGAGCGCCGCAATATCCTCAAGCGCGTTATGGGCAAACTCCGCGCAATCATCGAAACATTCAGCTGGGAATAAAAGTTATTAGCGATGGAAAAAACACACACTGGTTTTGTATACATTCTCACCAATCCGAGTTTTCGGGAGGATTGGGTGAAAATCGGAAAGAGCGCACGCGCCGTCGATGTCCGGTCGAAAGAGCTGGACAACACGGCCGTTCCCTTACCCTTTGAGATCTTTGCCACAATGCAGACAACCAAGTTCAATGAAGTCGAGAAATTGGTTCATAAGACCATCGACCGATTGACCGACCTGCGGATCCGGCAGAATCGGGAATTTTTCAATGTCGCGCCCCAAGTCGCATTGGACATATTCCGGGATATTGCACAAACAATAGACGACGCAATCATCACCCGATACGAGGGAAATCTGCCAATAACGGGGAACAGTCAGCCATCGTATGAATCGGGTAATCACACCGTAAAACGAGGACGGTTCAAATTCAGCATGGTCGGAATCAAAATCGGAGAATACATTACGTTTACTCCGACAAATATCCATGTGAAAGTTGCCAGCGACGATTCCATCGAATACGAAGGACGCATTTATAAGTTATCGCCATTTGTCGGAACCTTCATGCCGGAGGAGAGACGCAACACATCAGGCGCATATCAAGGAGCCAAATATTTTTCCTACAATGGAAAAACCTTGGACGATCTGCGCAAGGCGGCCGAGCAATGCAACCCTAAAATTGAGCATGAAGAATAAGCCATTATGAGCGAAGAATTACAACAAAAGCTCCGCAGCCAACTTTGGACGGTTGCCAACACTCTGCGCGGCAATATGTCGGCCAGCGATTTCATGTATTTTACATTGGGATTCATCTTCTACAAATACCTTTCGGAGAAGATCGAGCTTTATGCCAATGAAGAACTCAAAGAGGATAATCTGACATTCCGTGAAGCCTGGGCCGGAACCGACGAAGACCTGAAAGCCGATCTGAAAGAAGCGTGTGTGCAGGATTTAGGGTATTTCGTCGAACCGGAATACCTCTACTCCACCATTATTGCGATGATCGACCACAAAGAGAACATACTGCCGTCGCTCGAACGCTCACTCAAAAAGATCGAAGACAGCACAATCGGACAAGAGAGCGAAGACGATTTCGGCGGCCTGTTTTCGGACATCGACCTTGCATCGCCCAAACTGGGCAAGACAGCCGATGACAAAAATAAACTGATCAGCGACGTGCTCGTCGCTTTGAACGGCATCGACTTCGGATTGAAAGAGGCGCAGGATATTGATATCCTCGGCGATGCCTACGAATACATGATCGGGCAATTCGCAGCCGGAGCCGGCAAGAAAGCAGGAGAGTTCTACACACCGCAGGCGGTCAGCCAGATTCTTGCCGAAATCGTCATCACGGGCAAGCAACGTCTGAAAACCGTATTCGATCCAACCTGCGGCAGCGGTTCACTACTGCTTCGCACGGCCCGGAGCGGCAAAGCCGACGAAATCTTCGGTCAAGAGAAAAACCCGACCACCTTCAACCTCTGCCGAATGAACATGTTGCTGCACGGTATCAGATACAACGATTTCGACATCCGTAACGGCGACACGCTCGAGGCCGACGAATTCGGCGACCGACAATTCGATGCGGTGGTCGCCAATCCCCCGTTTTCCGCCGACTGGAGCGCTGCCGACAAATTCAACAACGACGACCGTTTCAACAAGGCCGGAGTTCTCGCACCCAAATCGAAAGCCGATTACGCCTTTATCCTGCACATGATCTACCACCTGAACGACGGCGGAACAATGGCATGTGTAGCGCCGCACGGCGTGTTGTTCCGAGGTGCCGCCGAGGGCAAAATACGTCGCTTCCTCATCGAAAAGAAGAACTATATCGACGCCATTATCGGACTTCCGGCCAACATCTTCTACGGCACAAGCATCCCGACATGCATTCTTGTGATGAAAAAGTGCCGCAAGCAAGACGATAACATCCTCTTTATCGACGCATCACGCGAATTCGAAAAGGTTAAAACGCAGAATAAGCTCCGTCCGGAACATATCCAAAAGATTATCGAGACCTACCGAAATCGTTCCGAAATCGGGAAATACAGCCATTGCGCCACCTTGAAAGAGATTGAAGAGAACGACTACAACCTCAACATCCCGCGCTATGTCGATACGTTCGAGGAGGAAGAACCCATCGACATCAAGGCAGTTATGGCGGAAATCAAGGAACTGGAAGCCAAACGCGCCGATCTGGACAAACAAATCGAGGTTTATCTTAAGGAGCTGGATATTATTGTAGAATGATCTTTTTTCATTACATTTGGGATTAAAAATTCCAAATGTAATGAAAAAAGATCAACAGCATACCAATGTTCCCCATTTGAGATTCCCGGAGTTCACGGGGGAGTGGGAGAAATGTAAGTTCAAAGATGTTTGTAAAGTAGAAACTGGTAATAAGAACACTCAAGACAAAGTAGAAAATGGCTTATATCCTTTCTATGTTCGTTCTCAAAACGTTGAACGAATAAATTCCTGGAGTTTTGATGGAGAAGCGATATTGACTGCAGGCGATGGGGTCGGGGTAGGAAAGGTATTTCATTACTCTATCGGTAAAATAGGTGTTCATCAAAGAGTTTATATTCTTAATGATTTTAAATGTGATGGTAAATACCTATACAATTATTTTTCCAATCGTTTCTATAATCGAGTAAAACGATTGAGTGCTAAAAATTCTGTTGATTCAGTAAGAATGGAGATGATAACAGAAATGCCTTTATCTTTACCATCATTGGAAGAACAAAGTAAGATAGGGTGCTTACTCTCACTTTTGGAAGAGCGCATTACTACCCAAAACAAAATCATTGAGAAACTTCAATCCTTAATCAAAGGACTTGCAGCACAACTTACACAGTCAGGAACTCCCAATATACGCTTGTGTGATTGCCTTGAATGCCATTCATCCACATTGCAAGAAAATTGCGTATCTGTAACTGGCTCATATCCTGTATATGGTGCAACTGGACTTATTGGCTATACCAACAACTATGCTTATAATGGCGAATCAATTTTAATAGTCAAAGATGGTTCCGGTGTTGGTTCTTTGTCGTATGTTAATGACCATTTTTCTGTAATTGGAACACTCAACTATCTAACAGCCAAAGAAAACTACTCAATTCTTTACCTGTATTATGCACTTATGGCGTTCAATTTCACTCCATATATAACAGGAATGGCTATCCCTCACATCTACTTCAAAGATTATGGGAAGGCAAAATTATTCTATCCATCCATTGAAAAGCGAATAAGGATTGCATCATTGCTACATAACATCGAGCAAAAGTTAGTTGTGGAACAAAACCTTGTTATATCACTAAGCGCACAAAAATCTTACCTGCTGCGTATGTTGTTTATATAAACATCATGTGCAATAGATATTGTTTCTGTAAATTCAAGAACCTTAAAAGTTCCTGTTCTATAGACAGTTTTTCCTCTATTGAGGATGTTAAGTTTGTTATATTCTTTTGTTGTGCCATAGATGGTAAAGGACATTTGATATGATTGATGTCCTTAAGATATGCAGTTTTCATTGTTCCCTCTGTAATAATTCTGCTTATTTCTTTTGAGAAGTAAGAAGAAGACATCAGCAAATACAAATACTCTACATTGATATTTGTGTTCGGAACAATGCCCAATATACCTTGCTTGGTACAAATTGGATATTCATTTATAGATATTGCACCTATGGTAGCACCATTGGAGTATATAACAGACTTTGATGGAATAAGCCATGCTGATGATTTTTGCATACCCAGTTCTGTTATAAAGTCTTTATTATTTGTCAGATATTTACAAGACAAGTCTTCAATCTTAATAAATGGAATTGTGCCTTCTGTATAATATTCAACTACCGATGTCGTCGGAGTGCCACCTTCACCAGCTTTAATATAGAAAGAAGAAAACGGATAAAGTTTTCCTTTCAAAAGAACTGTCATCAATTCGTCAACAAGTCCTTTGATTAAGGATTGAAGTTTCTCAATGATTTTGTTTTGGGTGGCGATGCGCTCATCAATAAGGCGTAGTAAAGTTGCAATTTTAGTCTGTTCTGGTTTTGATGGCAATCCAATATAGCACTCTGAAAAATTCTTGGTGCTAATTGAGTAAATCTTTGTTCCTTGTGCTATTCGTCTTATTTGATTATGAAATGCAGTAGATGAGAAAACATATCCTTTGAATCCAACAACAGTTTTGTGCTTATTGTCTCGCCCATGAATTGTATGCAATCCACAGACGACATTTTTCTCTGCAAGATTATAAAACTCAATAGTCTTGGCTACTTCATTTGTATCTTCTGAGGCATCTGCAAAAGCCACATCACCCTCTTTGCACAATTCAAAGTTCTTGGGTATGTTGTCCTCTTTTATATTAGGCAATTTGTCTTTTGCCAAATCTACCATAGTCGGAAGTCCCACATGGATAAGTCCATAATGTAAATTCATCATGGCATTGGTGTCATATTCAAGCTGCTCCCAACTAAGTGAATTAGTGGAATAGAAATCCAACAAGTCTGAAACCTTACACTTTTCCCACTCTCCACTGAACTCCGGGAATCTCAAAAGGGGAACATTGGAGAAAACCGAACTGTAAAAGCCTCTTTATTCCTATCTTCCTGCTATATTATTCAAACCTTTTAGAATATGATAGCAGAAACCAAACTTTCGGAGATTGTCGCTCTATGGAAAAAGGACAAAAGACAGTATGTAAAACGCTCCACATTTTCAGCTTATACACTACTTATTGAAAATCACATCTTACCGTCATTCGGCGACAAAACGCTCATCGAAGAACAGGATGTGCAGACCTTCGTATTTCGGGAACTCGACAAAGGATTGAGCCACAAAACAATCAAAGACATTCTAATCGTTTTGAAAATGATACTGCGATTCGGCGTCAAGAACAAACTGATCGAATACCGTCAGATAGACATAAAATTCCCTACGGAACGCGACAAACATTCAATTGATATATTGAGCCGTTCGCACCATCGTCAAATCATGGAGCATATCCAATCACATTTCACATTCAAGAATTTAGGCATCTACATCTGCTTGAGTGCCGGGATGCGGATCGGAGAAATTTGCGCCCTTACATGGAAAGATTTAGATATTGAGAATGGAATTATTCATGTACAAAAGACCATCCAGCGTATCTATATCATCGAAGACAATCGAAAACATACAGAGATCATTCTTGACACTCCCAAAACCAAAAACTCGATCCGCGAAATTCCGATGACACGGGATTTACTAAAAATGATCCGCCCACTCAAAAAAGTTGTAAACGACCGTTTTTATGTATTGACCAACGAAGCAACACCAACCGAACCGCGTACCTACCGAAACTATTACAAACAATTCATGCAGACACTCGGCTTACCAACCATGAAATTTCACGGTTTACGACACAGTTTTGCAACACGATGCATCGAAAGCAAATGCGACTACAAAACCGTGAGCGTTTTGCTGGGACACTCGAACATCAGTACTACGCTCAATTTATATGTGCATCCAAATCTGGAACAGAAAAAAAGATGCATGGAGCAAATGTCAAAACTACTACGCTAACCATATCCATTTTCTGAATTAACTCTTGAATTTGAATGACCAACCGCGACTAATTGTCACGGTTGGTCATAAAAGTCAAATTATCACTTGGATCACCCATCAATTTTTCCGCGAAGACCTACCCCATATAGGCACTTTCAACATCCACAACCATACAGAAATATGAGTTACAAGTCATCGTTGCTCACTATCAATTTTCTTTGAGATCCTTATAATCGAACGCAAACAAATTTTATCTGTTACGACGAGCGACCTTCAGCACTTCCAAATGCTGTATAGGATCAAACATCTCTGCCACACCGCTATCAAGCCCTGCACGAATCGCCGCCTTCAGCTCAGCAAGGAGTCTTTCGTTTGCTTCAGACGATTGCAAAACTTCCCCATTTACCTTACCGTCATCACCGAAACATTTGTTATGAATCGTTGATTTCTTTTTCATACCGCTTCTAAGTCATATATTTTTTTGACAAGATAATAAATTCAGTTTATATTTACAGACTATTAAAAAGGTATAAGACCTTAAAATGAAACAATACCATGGAACGACGTTTGAAAAGTCCTGCGGACATAGAGACGCGTTGCGCGGAACTCGGATTCCTACCCTTTTTCCGATGCGGCATCCCCGGTTTTTCCGTCGAAGAGATGGTCGCCCCGGAGTTTTGGTTCACCGACGAAGAAGGAGCCTGGGAGTGGAAAGGCCCTGTCATCCGTGAGGGACACTGTGCCTACGGCAAATTCTTCGCCCGCAAAGCTGGCTTTGTCAGCCGCGAGTGGCTGCCCGACCTTACGAACTACCGCCGCTCCCGGTCGCTGGCCCCAAATGAGGACACAGCAGCCCTCGACGACGTAGTATTACAAACTATCTTGGTCGAAGGAACGGCCACCATCAAAGAATTGCGTCAAATGCTGGGGTTCGTCCAAGGACGCGGAAAACATTCGACGAACACCTCGTCGAAAGTCGTAGAAGACGAGAAGATTTCACTCGATCCGATTCTGACAAGGCTTCAGATGGAGGTGCGGCTGGTGATCGCCGATTTCGAGTACAACGTCGATCGCCGCGGCAACCGCTACGGCTGGGGTATCGCACGGTATACAGCACCCGAAACATTCTACGGTCCACTCCGCGTCGAGCGCACACCCACTGAATCGTTCGAGCGTATTTATGAACACCTCCGCCACCTATTTCCGAACACAACAGAAAGCAAACTCCTGAAATTAATCGGATGACAACCGAGAATCAACACTCCGGCACCACAAAGCCTCAGCGGCAACGAAAAACAAGTAAAGAATCCTAATTGTTCTTGTTAATCAGGTTCACCACAACCTTCGTCATTACGTCCTTTTCCTCCGTGCGGCTCTCGGCAATCATCAGCGTCAGGGCGACCAGTGTATTGT
>ERZ780168.3957-NODE-3957-length-10887-cov-2.874446_pt1 | contig 10887 bp, 6 predicted proteins | sample MGYA00510981_ERZ780168 | MGnify/ENA primary metagenome ERZ780168 (study PRJEB29588, sample SAMEA2158769) | human gut metagenome | biome: human gut; feature: human-associated habitat; material: faeces | place: Denmark | collected 2008/2010 ...
TGGTGGTCTTGCCGCAGCCGGAGGGCCCCAGCAGGGTCATGAAGTCGCCGTCCTCAATGGTGAGGTTGATGTCCCGCAGGACGTGGTTGCTGCCGTAAAATTTATCAATGTGCTTCAATTCAATGCGGCTCATATCATTTTTCCTTTCTGTTCTGTCACAATTCCGGGACTTACATACTCTTGTTGAGGTCTGCACCGAAGCGGTTGGCCACGGTGTAGCACACCAGAATGAAGACCAGCACGCAGACGGATACCGCGTCGGACATCTGGTTGTAGCCCTCCTGCGAGTAGGTAAAGGCCAGATAGGACATGGTCTGGGTGGAGGGAGTCATCATGATGATGACCAGATCCAACTCCTTGGCAATGGAGATGAAGGTCAGCATGAAGCCGGAAATGAAGCCGTTTTTCGCCAGAGGAACGATGATGGAGGACATCCGCTTCCAGAAGCTGGCGCCGGCGATATCTGCCGCCTCCTCCAGCTCCACGCTGATGGAGAGCATATTGGCGGTACCGGACTTGCTGGCGAAGGGGAAGTGCTTGACCACCGAGGTCAGCACGATCAGGGTAAAGGTGCCGTACAGGGAGGGCATCAGTCCGCCGAAATGCGGCCGGGAGAACATGGAGAAATACATGGTGGAGAAAGCAATGCCGCTCATCAGGTAGGGCACGAACACCATCTGCTCCGTCAGGTCGCCGTACCACTTACCGCGGCCCCGGGAACTGATATAGCCCAGGAACTGGCCGCAGATGGCGGTGATGATGGAGCCGATGAGGGTCAGGCGGATGGTGTTCCAGAAGGCACTGAAGAACTTGGGATCCCGGAAGATGCCTTCGTAGTTGGTGTACTTGGCAATTTGGCCGGACTTGCCGATCCAGTTGTAGAGGGTCAGGTTATCCAGCCCGTAGCCGGCGCCGGTGGTGATCTGGAAGGTTTCCATAATCAGCACGAAGAAGGGCACCACCATGGCCAGGAAGAGGAATACCATCAAAAATGCCATCAGAGGCTTCTTGGCCTTGCCCAGAGGCATCAGCGTGGCGCGGCCGCCCTTGCCGCTGACGGTGGCGTAGGACTTCCGGACGCCCACGATCCGCTGGTTGGAGAAGATGATAAGGGCGGCCAGCAGCACCAGCACGATGGACATGGCGTAGCCCACGGACTGAGGCCCCTGATCGATGAAGTTGCGCATCTTGGTGGCCAGCGTATAATAGCCGATGCGGTTGCCCAAGTTGGCGGGGACGCCGTATGTACCGATGGATTTGCTGATGGTCATCACGGTGGCAGACAGCACAGAGGGCAGGATCAGGGGCAGCGTGATGTGCCGCAGGATCTGCGCTTTGCTGGCACCCTGGATCTCGCCCATCTCCTCCAGCTCGGAGTTGATGGAGCGGAGCGCGCCGGAGACCATGATGTAGGAGAATGCGTAATAGTGCATGGACATGCACAGCACGATGGCGATGGGGCCGTAAGCCAGCCAGTCGGGAACGGGAATGCCCATACCGGCCAGGAAGCCATTGGCACCGGAGGTGGAGTTGCGGAACATGGCCAGCCAAGCCAGAGCCTTGGTCCAGGAGGGGATCATATAAGGTACGGTCACCAGCAGGCCCAGGATCTTCTTGCCGGGGATGTCCGTGCGGATCATCAGCCAGGCCAGCACGGAGCCCAGAGGCACCGACACCAGCACGGTGAAGAAGCCGCAGATAAAGGAGTTTTTCAGCGGACCCCACAGCACGGCATTTGCCATGGTACCGGTGAGGATGTACTTCCAGTAATACAGGGTAAAGTCTCCCACGTGCCCCTGTACCCGGCGAAGCTCGCCTTGAGCCAGCGTAAAGGTGCTGGAGATCATGGTCAGCAGAGGGATGATGATGAGGCAGAACAGGATGATGAGACTGACCAGCACCACCATGTTAAAGGGGTTTTTCAGCACATTCAGGATCAGGTTCTTTAAACGCCGCTTGGTCAGGGGTTTTCTGGGTAAGCCATTTTTCGACACGATAACACCTCTTTCTGAAGTCTGCCGGGGGATCGCGGGGGACAGCAGCTTGCTCTCTTTTCTCAGTTCTGTGCGCAGTCTGACCGGCGGTGTGCCGTCCTCCGGTCGCAAACGTTTGCACTTCCTTGCTACCATTATAAAGAATTCTTAACGGAATTGTCAAGGAGGATTATGGCTATTTTCCCATGATTTTTTTATTCAATTTCACGTACACTGTGCAAAGTACACAAATAAAAAGGCCAACCTTTGGTTGCTATTTTTGGAGGAAGGAAAATCGAATTTGGCGCGAAAACGTATACGTTTTCGTAAAATGAAACGAACGCTCTGATGCTGTCGAATGAAAACGAACGCAAAAAAGGAGACAGGCTCGTCCTGTCTCCTTTTATATAGACTGTGAAAAGCTGTCAGGCTCTGAGGGCTTGGTCATCCTCCAGGGTCAGCCGTTCTGCCAGCAGGGCAATGAATTCCGCATTGGAGGGTTTTCCACGCTGACTGCTGACGGTGCAGCCGAAGTATTTGGGGAGTGTCTCCGGCGAAGCCCGGTCCCAGGCGATCTCGATGGCACTGCGGATACACCGTTCCACACGGAGGGCGGTGGTGCCGTAACGCCGGGCGATCTCAGGATAGAGGATCTTGGTTACAGCCTTGTTCAGTACACTTGGATCGGCGGCGGTGATCAGGATCGCTTCCCGCAGATACTGGTAGCCGGAGATATTGGCAGGCATACCTGCATCATGAAGCATGTGGGTGACGCGGGCTTTCAGAGAGGGACGGGTGGCTTTTGGCTTTTCCCGGAACAGGTTCCGCATCCGGTCCAACAGTGTTTCCATCCGAAAGGGTTTTGGCAGAAAATAGGCAGCGCCCAGCTCCGTAGCTTCCGTCAGCGTTTGGTCGGAAACAAATGCGGAGGTCAGAATGGTCATGGGAGCATAGCCAAGCTCTTGAAGTTCTCGCAGAGCGCTGAGACCGTCCAGCCCCGGCAGGATCACATCCATGATCAGAATATCCGGTTCTTGCTCCTGAACTTTATCCAGAACTTCGTCCCCGGTTTGTGCAATTTCTACCAGAAATTCTCCTGTTTTTTCCATGGCTTCCCGCAGCAGAATGCGGAATTCCGTGCTGGTATCTGCCAGCAGCACCGTTCTGCGCTGTTCCATGTTCCCACAACTCCTTCCCAATAAGATCATGCCCGCAGATGTCACTGCGGGCATGATCTTGTGTATATTATCAAAATATCATAAAATTCCGTATTTTACAAGTTAAAAATTGGGAAATAGGTGTAAAATATCCGCAAAGATTTTGGGCGGACTGCTGGAAGTCCGCGATTTTTCCGGATGAGCCTCCGAAACTGGCCTGCGGTCCTGCTATTGACCGGCTCCGCTGCCCACAGGCTTTTCCAGTTCTGCCCGCAGCTTTTCCAATGCCCGCTTCTCAATACGCGATACATTTCGTTGCCATCTTTGTAAACAATTTACCCTGTTTTTGGACTGCTTAAAAACGGCGCAATCCATTGGTATGACTGGGTTTAAGCCATTTCGTTCAACTGACGGAAACGAAATTTGATGAAGATTTGCTTGTCTTCTGAAAGCTCTACTCGCTCAATCAGACTGAACAGCAATTCCCGGTTGGTGGGAACAGACTCCAAAAAGCGCTGTACCAGTTCCTTTGCCCTATCATCCTTGGAAACAGGTGCTTCTTTTTCCTGTTCCAGTGTCTTCAACTGATTCTCCAACTGTGACCGTTGAGCCTTGGCTTTCAAATAGATCCGCTGGAAATCATCATCAGACAAGATACCGCTGAGCTTATCCATATACATCTTATCCAAATTGGCGGTCAGGCTGTCAATTTTAGAGTGCAGAGATTGAATTTCTGCTTCCGCACAACTTGCTTTGTCTGCGTTGGAAATTGCTTCCTTGGCTATAGGCAGCAGCTTTGCCGGGTCAAGATATGCTTCGCAGACCTCTCGCACTTTGGCAAGGACGGCATCCGTCACCGTTTTTTCCTTGATGGAATGACAGGTACAAACTCCTGCCTTTGTGAACCGCTGATAGGTGCGGCAAATAAAGAAGAGACGTTCCTCACCCGCCGCGTTTTTACGATTGATGACCGCCAGCGGATACCCGCACTCATGACAGAAAATCAGACCACGCAGCAAAAAATCATAGGTGCGACTTTTCGTTCGCTTGCGGCTGTTGACCAACATCTGAACTTTCCGAAAAATCTCAGCATCGATTAACGGCTCATGAGTCCCTTCCACAACAACCCAATTTTCCCGGGCCTGCCGCAGACACTTCTTGGACTTGTAGCTGATCTTTACTGTCCGCCCCTGCACCATATTCCCAATGTATGTTTCGTTTTGCAGCATCTCGGAAATACGTTCGCTGGACCAAAGACCAGCGTAGGGGCCTTTGCGTCCCATGTTCCAGCCGCAGTAGACAGCTGGAGTCAGCACACCCTCCTCATTCAGCGTAGTGGCGATTTGGCGGCAGCTGACGCCGGAGAGTGCCATGGCGAAGATCCGCCGCACGATGGGGGCAACCTCCTCGTCAATGATGATCTTGTTCTTTTCGGTTGGGTGCATTTTGTAGCCGTACATTGGTTTTCCCCCAATGAATTGGCCTTTACGCTGCTTATCCCTCTTGACGGATTTGATTTTCTTGGAAATGTCCTTAGCGTACATATCGTTCATGATGGCACGAAAAGGAGTGATGTCATTGGCGCTTGACTCCACACCCGTGTCGATACCATCCAGCAGAGAGATGTACCGCACTCGCTTTTCCGGAAAATACCGCTCCATGTAGTGACCGGTCATGATGTAGTCACGTCCCAGGCGGCTGAGATCTTTGGTGATGACCATATTGACCTTCTTGGCTTCAATGTCACCAATCATCCGCTGAAAGTCCGGACGGTCAAAGTTGGTTCCACTCCAGCCATCGTCAATATAGGTATCGTAGACTGATAAGCGATTCTTTTTTACAAAGTCCTCCAGCAGGGATTTCTGGTTGGTCACGCTTTCAGATGGCCCTTCGCTTTCATCCTCCTTTGATAGTCTGATGTATAATGCCACATGATAATCCATGGGATTGCTTATTTCTAAGTACATGATTGTCCTCCTGAAATAAGCGACCACTCATCATTTTGATTATACAACGGACGCGCATCTTCAGCAAGCATTCTGTCGAGATAAATGGCAAAAGAGCAGTGTATGATCTGTTTGATATCGCCATTGGGGGCAAATTCACATTCGACATGGATCGACTGCTTTTCCAACCACACCACTCCTTTCAGCTACAGAGATTTTATGTGCCACCCCGCAGAAATCATTCCACGAGGCTTGGACATCTCTTAGGATACAGGAAAGTGGGGGGATTTTCGATGTCACTTTTCTGGATAAATGAAACGTGACACAGCGTTGCGGGCTGTGTCACGTTCCGTCAGATTTTATGGGACGTTTCTCGTCAAAGACATAAAGTTGTCGCATAAGCATACGAGCGATTTTGATTTTGGGCCGATCAACTCTCTGCGCTGCTTCGTCCTGATAAAAAGAAACTGGATGGTGTGCTTCAATAATGGGAGTATTCTGTCGAATGAAAGCAGCAACCTCTGACATATCAAACTTGCCATACTGCTCAGGCAATGACAGCCGCTCCAAAATATTCTGCTTGAGAGTCCGGGCAGCAAAGTCATTGGCAATTACAACTGGGAGAAATTCCTCAGAAAAAATATTGGAAATCTGTGTTTGTACCGTCAGCAAGTTGGGCCATGCAGAAAAAGTGCTTATTTCAGATTCTTCGATATTGGGAACTTCCATATCCCACAACAGTCCAAAGATATTCTGGAAATCAAGCTGTCTCACTTTCTTTTCGGACATGTACTCTGCGATGTGCGCAATCATGGAGAAGGCAAAAGCGTGCTCCATTCTGTATAAGTGAACAGAAGAAAAGACATACTCTTGCGCATTATTCACATAAGCTTCCGCCTGATACTGGTACTCTAAATCATATTCTGCGTACATTTCTGCAAACCTTGTATCAGAAACATTTTTGGAAAGATGGATCTTCCTGCGCAGAACCGCTTCTATAAGAGGTGCCGACCGCTCCATCCTATTCTGAATCGCTATAAAGTCAGCCGGATCGTATAGATGCCGTTGCTTAGAGGTATCATTCATACGAACTCGAATGGTTTCTTCATGGCGGTAAAGTCTACGCAAGGACGTTTCTAACGTATAGGGATAGTAGTCAGCAGCAAATCCATACATTGTGTTTTTGTAATCTGGGTCAGCTTGCAGCAAGACCGCTATGTATTGCAAAACAGTCTCTTTGAGTACATCGGAAAAAAGAACAGAATCCGGGCGGGGTAGCTTTTCATTGCAAGCAGCTATATACATAGCCAGATTGCCCGTGTCCCGGAGTAAACATTGGAACGCCGATAATCTTTTCATTGTGAACACCTCGCATCATGGTCAGGTCCACCCACAACGCACCAGCAGGTCATTCGGTCAGGCATACACTTCTGTTTTGAAACCAAGTGATACGGCACATTGACTTCCTTGAGCGATTCATTTAATCGCTTCAATCCGGGGTATAAATTTTTTTCGGGATTCCGGAATCTGGAGGCGTCCTTTAGCAGGCACAAGGGGGGGACAGGAAGATCAAGAAGTAATTCCATGCAACGTTCCGAAAATTCTTTCTGCATATCCTTGGGTATCCACTCCCCCTCGCTTGACATGAGATAGTCCGTTAGTGCTTTCCGACTGGAAGCATAGGTCAGCCAACGAGTTTCCTCATAGGACTTCCCGAGCCAGCTTAATTGCCGCTTGAGATAGAAGCATGGATCTTTTGTGGAGCGATATGTTTCTATTGCTGCACCATATTCCGCCAGTTCGTATAGTAACGCAATAAATGCTGTTTTGCTATACGCATATTCTTCGAGCAATTTTCCACCGTTGTTCGCGTATCGCTTAGTTTCAGAAAACGTCCGATGCTCGGTTCGAAGGCGTAACGGGTATACCAACTCGCTATTGTGGCCCGTACAGATATTTCTTATCGTCCACTCTTTTTCTTTTGTAGACAAAAACGGTTTTTCACGCATACCATCATCGTTTGCCGATGGCGCTTTTGACTGTGAATAATCAGTCTTATTCAGCAATGCGAAATTAACAAGCATACGCATTTTCGCATCGTACTGTCGAAATCTGCCGTTAATTTCTTTCGGAGAATAGCATCGCAGATAAATATGAACATGCTCCCCAGCATGAGTTCTTCGACGCCCCAGCATTTGTAAAAATGTATTTTTGCGGGAGTGAGAAATTACGATGTGCTTCACTGTGGAGTCTGTAATACTTACGCCGCAATCAAGCAACTCCGTGGCCAGAAGTACCCTACACGAAAAATGCCCTGTATCCGCAATCTCTCTCATTACGGATTTTCCTTTCTTTGTTTTGCTGTAGGTGGCTCGGGAAAGTAATACTGCATGAATACCACTTTGATTCAGTCTTGCTGTTAAATCAGTTCCATCTCTCTCTTCATCCACAAAAATCATCCATTTTTCACCGCAGGGTGTTGTCTGAATTTGCTCGAAGATTTCTGAGTAGTCATGAAAGTAATGTGGAGAAAATTGGTTAAAATTATCTGCTATGGGAATCTTGGGATAGCATTCGAACTCTAATGACGCTTTGGCGTTTTGAAGTTTCTCAAACGTAGTGCCATATGGATCTATCTCACGGCATTGAGCTGCAATTTCACGTTTTGTAATAGTGCGATTTCTCCTTAGTGTCACTTTTCCTGTATTCATGCTGACATCAGCGGTCAGTTTACCCCACTCATACATTAACTCCTTTTTGCGCTTCCCTTTTTCCAGGTATAGCTTCCGTATGCCCTGAATTTGTTCATCCAGATTCAACTTTGGTTTTGAATAAAAAGCAGCGAAGAAGAATTCAAATGGTTCAGGAGTAGCGGTTAAGAACACGTTGAGCCGCGCTGTGTACCCGGGATCTGAACGAATGATTGCACTTGTCCAAAAATTAGTGCCAGAATTGAATAACGCATCGGAAACGAAGTAGTGACACTCGTCATAAACGTAGAACATGATGTCATCTGCTGCGATGTTCTTCTCTTTTTTTAACACTACTTCAGGAGCGCCATGTCCTGACTCGCAATACTGAAAGGTGATAATGTGAAGAAATTGTAACAGATCCTCGGACACATCGCAGTCTCCAAAAAACTCTCGCAATTTTGCAGGTGCTGTGACAGTTATCTGCTCTTCTAAAATCTTTCGGTTGCACAGGTAACAGACATGCTTTCTCTTCTTGGCTGCAAAAGGGAGAAGAATTTTCAGGATAAAGGTGCTTTTGCCGCTCCCAGTCGGCGAGGTAATTAGAATGTTTTGGCCCGGCCGCCATAGAGCAATCTCTTCTTCGTCGATCTGATCTGCAAGATATTGCTTCTCCATCTCTGCCTCCAATAACTAAAAAAATACAGTTTCCTCTAATATAGACAGTATTTTTTTAGTTGTCAATAGAATGCACCTTGTTATACCCTGAAGGTGAAGACAGATGCTTGGATTTGGTATTGCTCAATTTCTTGAGTTTTGCTTATGGCGGTTCCTTTATAATATTGAATTGAAAGGAAAGCCACAAATATTTGAAATCTGAATCAATGAACAGAAAAAGTATGAAGATTCCTTTGGTTGAACAATCCATGTATGACCGAAGGGCGGCGCACCGGTCAGTGCGCCGCCCCCCATCATGCTGTGACTGTTAGTTGTGCAATACGATCCACTGTTCATGTACGTTGTCCTTACGGGTATAATCATGGCCGTTGGTAGCTTCCTGCATAGCCAGGTAATGCCATGCGCTGCTGGGATTGTCCGGCCACACCTTCATGCCCGGCAGCAGATCCTCATCAGTTTCCGGAAGTCTGCGCAGAACACGGTTGATCATGGTCACAGCCTGCGCCCGGGGGATACGATTCTCCGGGCGGAAAGTTCCGTCCTGATAGCCCTGTACCCACCCAATGGCTGCGGCACGCTCAATGCCCGTCTGTGCCCAATGGCCGGAAATATCGGAAAAATGGCTGCCAGCTTCAATTTCACTCTGGTCAAACCGGGAACAGACCATAGCAAACTCTGCGCGGGTAATCGGCGCATCGGGGTCGAAAAAGTCCACGGTGCGTCCCCGGAACACCCCCAGCTTTGCCAACGTGGAGATGGCTGTATTGCACCACAAATCCTCCGCCACATCTTCAAAGCTGTTGACGGTGGTCATATTGCTGGCCCGCACATCTGCATTCAGCAGGCGGTAGAGGATCATCGCAACCTCGGCCCGGGTAATATTCCGGTTGGGCCGCACAGTACCGTCCGTGTACCCCATAACATACGCAAAATGATCCTGATCGTTGAACCACGCCGGAGTCTCTGTGGCTTTCCATCCGGCATAGACGATTTTATTGCTGGTCATTTTGATGCTTTCAATTTTCTCGGTCAGTTTGGCATCCGCATACCAGCCGGTAAAAGTATATCCTTCCCGGGTAGGCGCCTTTTCCAGTTTCACCATTGTGCCATAACCATAGTGCTCATCCCGGTAGACTGTACCGCCGTTAGACTCATACCGCAGCGCATAGCCTGTCCGGTCATGGTCATGACTGCCTCCGCCGGTATAAGTCCAATGTGCGTAAAGCGTTGTGCTCTTGCGGAACACGGTGCCGGTATCCACTTTTGTACCGCCAATTTGTTCTGTGTACCAACCATCAAAGGCATAGCTGCCGCTGCGGGTCGGCACCGGCAGTCCAGAAAGCGCGCTGCCGGGAGTCAGCCGTACGCTTTTCGGTGTTACGCTGCCGTCATTCGGGTCGAACGTAATGGTGATTTCATCGGGCTTCCACTGGGCAGTAAAGGTGATTGGGCCGGTCACCTTCACGGTTCCGCCGGGCTGATGAATGGCGCTGCCGTCACTCCACCCCAGAAACTCCCGTTCACCGTTTTTCGGCGCCGCTTTCAGAGTATAGTCTCCTGCCAGAACATATTCCCGATCATATCCATGGCCTGTTCCGCCGTTTAGATCATAGTCCACGGCGTAGAACTTTTCGGATTCCGTCAGCTTCCACAATGTTCCTTCGGTATCGCCATCGTCAAACGCACAGGAAACCGTATAGCTTGTCACGGTATTCTGCTCTGTCAGTATCAGCTGATTGCCGGATTCCCAAGCGCTGTGCTCCGCAGCCCGTCCATCAACCTCCGAAGCGGTAAAGCGCACATACTGCTCACCGTTGATCTCCACAATGTCCACCGCAGATTTTGGGAGCGTTACGGTGTTGCTCGCAAGAGACGATGGACGCTTATCCCCGGAAAAACGGATATTCTGTGCGATAAACAGACCCACCTGATCATCCGCTTGCATACAGTTTGCGGTTACATTGCAGTCTTTGATCAGGTAGGTATAGCCACCATTAAAGGCTGCGGCACCGCAGGCAAATCCGGCAGCGACGCTTTCGCCTTCGTTGCCGTGCCCTTCGGCAATCAGTTTTTCTGCCTGAACAGTGCAGCCGGAAGCCGTTACTGTGCGGTCTGTAGGAAAGGTACGTGTAAAAAAGGAAAATCCAGCAGTATAGCTGCATGCTTCCTCGTTTGTGTGTGTGTTATGGCGTGAATCGTCCCTACATCAACACTGCAATTTTCCGAGGTCAGAAAGTCATAGTACGCAAAGCCAACAGCACTGGCGTCGGCATTCACCGCTTCCGCCGTAATACTGCCTGCCTTCACCGTGCAGCCGCTGCGGGCAAAGGTGCTGCCGCTGTCATAGCTGCCGTCCGATTGCGCAGAAAAGCCTGCCGCAATGGCACCGTCCTTGCCATGTTCGTTATAGGATGCGATATTGCCGTCTACCTGAACGGTGATA